>Ga0302293_10001616_pt1 | contig 10977 bp, 9 predicted proteins | sample III_Fen_N2_2_FD_198758 | JGI IMG/M metagenome (GOLD analysis project Ga0302293, IMG submission 198758) | Peat permafrost microbial communities from Stordalen Mire near Abisko, Sweden - III_Fen_N2_2 | ecosystem: Environmental > Terrestrial > Soil > Wetlands > Permafrost | place: Sweden: Abisko... | reverse complement strand
CATTTCGTACCGTGCACACTGTTTTTTCCATCAGGTTGAAGGTCTTTATATTGACAAAGATGTGTCGTTTGCCGACCTAAAACAAGCATTACTCTATTTTGCCAAAGAGATGTTTGGCGAACACACCAAAATTCGATTACGTCCTTCCTATTTTCCTTTTACCGAACCTTCGGCAGAGATGGATATTTCGTGTAACATCTGCGGGGGCAAAGGATGTCCTTTCTGCAAGCATACCGGTTGGGTGGAAATCCTCGGGTGTGGCATGGTTGACCCCAATGTCCTCGAAGCATGTGGCATTGACAGCAAGGTTTATTCGGGATATGCATTCGGAATGGGTATTGAGCGAATCACCAACCTCAAATATCAGGTGAAAGACCTGCGGATGTTCTCTGAAAACGATGTGCGATTCCTGCGACAGTTCGAATCGGCAAATTAAAATTATATCATTTCACAAAAGGTTGCTTCCTCTCCGAAGCAACCTTTTTTTGTGCCGTTCAACTTTAAAATAGGAAGTTAATTTGCACATTTTCAATAATAAAACGGCAATAAATAGTTTTATCCAATATATAAGTGTTCCTTTGTGAATACTTGATTTTTTGAATAAACCTAAAACAAACTAACCATGTGTTTTTCAGCAGGAGCCAGTTTTGCCGGAGGCGTTATCATATCAGCTATCGGTGTGGCTACCGTACTCAAAGTGCATAAGCCTTCACAAATAGTTTTTGCCAGTATTCCTTTGTTTTTCGGGTTTCAGCAATTTGTGGAAGGATGCGTGTGGTTAATATTGCAACATCCCGAATTTGTGCGATATCAGAATACAGCTACGCATATTTATTTAGTTATGGCTCAGGTATTTTGGCCTATGATGATTCCATTGGCAGTGCTATGGATGGAATCTCACAAAAAGAGGCGAAAATATTTGTGGATTTTGCTGGCAATGGGTGTAAGTTTATCGTTGTACTATATCTGGTGCTTATTTTCGTTCAAAGTTACTCCTGAAATAATGGGGTATCATATTGAATATAAGACTGATTACCCCGAATCGCTGAGGCTGTTTACATTTGCACTTTATTTAATAACCTCCATAACCCCTCTTTTTATTTCAAGCATCAAACGAACACATCTGTTAGGCATCTTAATGTCATTGTCCTGTTTGGTTACCATTGTGTTTTTCACTCAGTATCTTACTTCAGTGTGGTGTTTTTTTGCCGCGTTAATCAGTGCTGTCATTTACTGGATTCTGAGAGATGCCAAAAGGAAATACAGGTCAAATAGATAATTAAAAAATTGGTCAAAGTAAATAAAATGGCAGTTTACGGTTTGCGACTAAAGTCTAACACAGCTTTTCTACCCGAATTAAATCTATTTTTTCTTCCAAAGAGGTAAATCTTGCTTTCTTTTTTCTTTACTTTGCCACAAGCAATTCTTCCTGCTATTTATAATTTTTCGATTGGCTGACCAATGCGAGGCTATTTTCTTCAAAATCAGCTAAAATGATGCACACAAATAGATATTGTGTGCAAAAAACAAAGCCTAAAAATTAAGAAAAAATAAACATTTTATATCCTGTTTTTGACGTTTTATTGCCTAATTTTGTAGGCAAATCTATCAATCATTCACTTATGTCACGCGAAATAAAATTCAGTTTAGTGTACCGCGACATGTGGCAAGCTTCTGGGAAGTATGTGCCTCGTGTTGACCAACTTACAAAAATCGCTCCGGTAATTATCGATATGGGTTGTTTTGCCCGTGTAGAGACAAACGGTGGTGCGTTCGAACAAGTTAACCTTCTTTTTGGCGAAAACCCGAATACGGCTGTGCGCCAGTGGACAAAACCTTTTAACGATGTGGGTATTCAGACACACATGCTTGAGCGTGGTCTCAACGGCCTTCGCATGTTCCCTGTCCCTGCCGATGTACGTCAGCTTTTCTTCAAAGTGAAACATGCACAAGGTACCAACATTTCCCGTTCGTTTTGCGGCCTCAACGATGTGCGCAACCTTGAGTTATCGGTGAAATATGCCAAAGAAGCCGGTATGATTTCGCAAGTTGCGCTATGTATCACCAATTCGCCTATCCATACCGTGGAATACTACATGGCAATGGTGGACAAAGTGGTTGAATTCGGTTGCGACGAAATTTGTTTGAAAGATATGGCCGGTATCGGTCGCCCCGCTTTTCTGGGTCGTCTCACGCAAGCCATCAAGGCTCGTCATCCGCATATCAAGATTCAGTATCACGGTCACACAGGTCCCGGTTTCTCCGTGGCTTCGATGCTCGAAGTAGCACGTGCCGGTGCCGATTATCTCGATGTAGCGATGGAACCGCTCTCTTGGGGTATGGTTCACCCTGATGTCATTACCATTCAAGCCATGTTGAAAGATGCCGGTTTCTCGGTGCCTGACATCAATATGGAAGCATATATGGAAGCCCGTTCGATGACACAATCGTTTATCGATGACTTCCTCGGTTACTTTATCGACCCAAGCAACAAGGTAATGACCTCTTTGTTGGTAGGTTGCGGCCTTCCAGGCGGCATGATGGGTTCCATGATGTCCGACCTCAAAGCAATGCACGGTGCCATCAACATGGCACTACGCAGCCAGAAAAAACGCGAAGTAACGTTGAACGAACTGGTGGTACTGCTGTTCCAGGAAGTAGAATATATTTGGCCACGCCTCGGATATCCTCCATTGGTAACGCCATTCAGCCAATACGTGAAAAATATTGCGTTGATGAATGTAATGCACATTCTCAAAGGCGAACCACGCTGGACTACCATTGACAAGAATGCATGGGATATGATTTTGGGCAAAACAGGTAAACTGCCGGGTGAATTGGCTCCCGAAGTGAAAGAGTTGGTGAAGAAAAACGGATTTGAATTCTACACCGGCAATCCTCAGGATGCATTCCCTAACGAACTGGACAAATACCGCGCCGAAATGAAAGAAAACGGCTGGGATGTGGGTGAAGACGAAGAAGAACTATTCGAATTTGCAATGCACGACCGCCAATACCGCGACTACAAGAACGGTAGCGCTAAAAAACGTTTCGAAGCAGAACTGGAAGCCGAAAAAGCAAAAGCAGGTGCTCCAATCATCGTGACTCGTCCGGTGGTGGAAGTTCCGAAAATTGATATTACCACCGTGCAGGCACAATATCCCGATGCAAAAGCCGTGCAGGCTCCTGTCAAAGGACAAATGCTGTGGCAATACGACCTTATCGACACCTCCAAAGCGCCTAATGTGGGTGATACCGTACGCGAAGGCGACACGGTAGCCTATTTGCAAACCATCTACGGCATAGAGCCCGTGAAGGCTTTATTTGGCGGTAAAATTGTGACTACCTATCCCAAACAGGGAGATATGGTTGAAAAGGGTGAGATAATTGCCTTTGTGAACTAACAGACAAACCGACAGGTTTTTAAAAAGAGGATGCTTTGCACAAGGCATCCTCTTTTTGCTTTTTAGAAATAACTCTATGATTGATTGACATAGATCTGCCCGAGAGTAGAAACACAATCAATACACATAGATAATATTTGCCACTTTGCGTTCGCCGGAGTGGTCATATTTTTTGTTATCGCAAGGCATATTTAGTACTCCGTTTTCGGGAGCTTCGTTTGTCCAAAGGGTGGTGGAGCCGCCACCATCGAGATTTAAGGCTGCTTGTGCACCTATTATCTTCAGAAAATGGCTTAACTCAATAATATTCATTCCTTCTGCTTTCCCCTTGAATCGTCCATCGATGGCTATAAACCCGATTTTATTGTCGCGTGTAATGTAAATTGCACTCCGCGGATTCTTTGTGGTGATAAACGATTTGCTGCACTGCGAAAAATCGCACACCGAGTCATTGTAAAGCATAATAGGCCCTGATGAGAGCACAAAACCCTTATTCCCACGATAAGATTTTTCGAGTGCAATGTTCCAGGGAACAATCTGCAATTTTTTCTTATTTGCAATTATCGCTCCGTTGGCTCTGGCTTTCAGCACATCCATTTCCGAGCTGTCAATCAACTGATTACCTATTTTCAAAAAACATACCGAATTGCCGATCTTGATATTGAAATAGGAGCCGTTTATGGCCACAATGGCATGAATTGAATCAGCCAGCTTACTGGTAATTATATTGGGGTTTGCCACGGCAATACCGAATTTTACCCGTGCTGCCTTGCGGCTAATTTCCACAATATTGATATTTTGCGGAACGCTGTAGAGGTTACCGATTTCGGCATGTTTACGCACGATGCCCTTCTTTACCGTAGCAGTTTCCCATTTGGTATTGACAATGGTAAGCGAATCGGCGGCAGTTTGCCCGAAGCTAAATTGGTACCAAAGCAAGCAAAAGAGAAAACCTGAAAATTTCTTCATTTTTCAATCAATTTACTTTATCCACTCTTGCACAGGCGCTTCAGTCGGAAGAATTGGAGCTAAAATTTTTTCGGTGGAGTAGGCGGTAGCCTCTTCTTTTGTCAGTTGATGACTCCATGCGGCGCGTTGTCCAATAGCAGCACCTGTTCCGGTGTTGTTGTATTCGGCATAATAGGCGGTTTTGTCGCGTCCTGTTTTGTCCCAGTTTGCCCAGCCCACAGGAACGATGTGTGCGCCGATTTGGCAATTGAGATAGACTACTTTTGCGTAATCGCGCCATGGGCGGCCAAGATATGCTTTGGTAACACCTTCGGCAGCTGTAAGTTTGCAGTTTCGGAACACAAAGCCAAACGGTTTGCCTTTTGAAGTGCTGGCGGCAGTGATGTAGGAGTTTGTTTTGTTGTGCAATGTGCAGCGGTCGAATAGCGAGGTGGCGGCACCAAAGATAAAATCGGTAGTGCCCTCAATGTAGCAATCGGCAAAATAGTCGCGGCTGGTTTCGCCTGCAAGGTAGAGCGTATCCTGATTGCCCAGCAAGCGGCAATTAATAAACACGCACCGGTCGCCTTCCACATGCAAAGCCACGGCTTGTCCCACAGGCCCTGCCGCGTTTTCAATGGTAAGATTTTCGGCACGAAAATCATTGGCTTCCACCATCAACGTGTAGGTGTAAAAAGTACTGTTTCGGCCACGATTGGTTTTTTCGAAATGGTCATTGTTGGAGAGAATGGTTTTTTCGGCACTCTCGCCGATGATGGTTAAGTGGCTATTGCAGGCAGGAATTTTTATTTTTTCTTTGTAAATGCCATTTTTTACAAATATCACGATAGGTTGATCGGGAAACGCCTTGCATGCATCAATGGCAGCCTGCACCGTGGTAAAACTACCGCTTCCATCCTGAGCTACAGTGAAATCGTACTTTTGGGCGGCAAAAGAGGGAAATATGGAAAGTAGAAAAAGGGCAATAATTAAAATCGATTTTTTTTGCATGGCAATATTATTTACGGGTTATTTAACGGACGCAAAATTAGCGAAAAAATAGCCGTTTATTTACCGTTTATTTTTTTTTACACAGAATACACCGCTTCGTCAGTCCTAAATTAGTGATGAATCAAAAAGTCAACAAAAATAAAATCCGAATGCAATTTTTCTCCTTTGGCCAATTAAATAACAATACTTAACAAACAACGCATCTAAAAATCTTATTGAGGTTGTTACAGACTTTAAAAAAAGAGATAAAAGCAAAGTTATATGCTTATATTCAGTTAAGTAGATAAAAAGAAGCTTTCTTTGCACAAAATAACAAATCAAATTGCAAAACCCTATACAGACTTCCAAAAGAAGTCGTATTTTTGTAAAGATATTTTCTGTGTACGTAAACGGAAAAACTAAACATTAAAATTTGTTTATTGATATTGTTCTCTACATCTCTTTCACAACCGATAATTAAATCCGAAATGAGTGGGCGACATGAATATCAAAATAATTTATCCGCTTTTGTTGCACTTGCGTAAAGAAAAAGAGAAAGAAGATTGCAAAGAAAAAAATCACAGATATACTATTAACCTCAGTAAACTAAATAGCTAAAAAATTTTTATCATGAAATTAGGGAAGTACAGTATTGGTATTGGAGATCGCTTTTCGCATCAGGGTATTGCTCAGCTCAGAGCTATTGTAAAAGCAAATCAGTCGGGTTTAGATATTAGTCCGGTTTGGAATAAATCGAACCGCGAGCACACATATGTGCACTCTGTTCCAACCGATGTGCGCAAAGAAGCTGATGCTGCTGTTGCAGCTCTTGGATTCAAAGGCAAATATTTTGTAGATGCCGACCATATTAATTTTGGAAATGTGGCTCCGTTTGTCGCATGCTCCGATTTCTTTACGCTTGACGTGGCTTCGTTTATCGGAAAAGAGAGTAAACCGGAAGATATTCAGGCTTTTGTAGCATCGTGTGCAAAATACATGGGCAATTTAGCCATTCCCGGTATTCAACATCCATTGGTGGTTACAAAAGAATTTTTAGAAAAGATTGCCGGTAAGTTTTTAGCCGCTACACAACAAGCTGCCGATATTTATAACTTCCTGAAAACAGAAAAAGGTAAAGGTAACTTCATTACCGAAGTTTCGATGGACGAAGTGGAAAGCCCGCAAACTCCTATTGAAATGTTGTTTATTTTGAAAATGCTTGCCGATAAAGGCGTTCCTGCTCAGACAATTGCTCCTAAATTTACAGGCCGTTTCAACAAAGGTGTTGACTACAAGGGTGATGTGAATCAATTTGCAAAAGAATTTGAAGAAGATGTGTTGGTGCTTGATTATGCCACAAAAGAATTCGGACTCCCCGAAGAACTGAAACTGAGCGTACACTCTGGTAGTGATAAATTCTCCATTTATCCTATTATGGCTCAGGTAATCAAGAAATACGACAAAGGTCTGCACGTGAAAACTGCCGGTACCACCTGGCTCGAAGAAGTTATCGGATTGGCCGTTGCCGGTGGCGATGCCCTTGAAGCAGCCAAAGCTATTTATGCAAATTCATTCAACCGAAAAGACGAACTGTGTGCTCCTTATGCCGATGTAATTGAAATTGACGAATCGCAACTACCGTCAGTAGCAGAAGTAAACACATGGACGAGCGAAAAATTTGCCAATACCTTGCGCCACATCCCCGGTCAAGTGGATTATAACCCCAATTTCCGCCAGTTAATTCATGTGGCTTACAAAGTGGCTTCTGAAATGGGCACAAAATACACCGATTTGTTGGAAAAATATCCCGAAGTAATAGGCTCATGTGTGGAAGAAAATATCTACGAACGTCACTTGAAACGCTTATTTAATTTGTAACTTTGAAATTCTTAATCATCTAATTAAAAATACAAATGGAAAATCTATTTGATGTAAAGGGAAAAGTGATTGTTATCACTGGTGGTGCGGGTATCCTTGGCAGAGGAATGGCAGAATACATGGCTGCACAAGGGTGTAAAGTCGTTATTTTAGATAGAGGCGATGCAGGTATTGATTTGGTTGAAAAACTCAAATCGAATGGTGCTGAAGCTCTTTATTTAAATACTGATGTGCTTAACAAAGAAATATTGGAGGAAAATGCCAAAGATATAGTAGCTGCTTTTGGCAAAATCGATATTTTGGTAAATGCAGCCGGTGGTAATATGGCCGGTGCCACAATTGGTCCGGATCAGACAATTTTCGATCTTCAAATTGATGCATTCCGCAAAGTAGTTGATTTGAATTTATTTGGAACAGTGTTGCCATGTATGGTTTTTGGTAAAACAATGGTGGATAAAAAACAAGGAAGTATTATCAATATCTCTTCCGAATCAGCTATTCGTCCATTAACCCGTGTAGTAGGTTATGGTTCTTCGAAAGCTGCAGTTACAAACTTCACTAAATTCTTAGCTACCGAAATGGCAACTAAATTCAGTGAAAAAATCCGTGTAAATGCAATGGCTCCGGGCTTCTTCTTGACTGAACAAAACCGTGCCTTAATGACCAACCCTGATGGAACTCCTACACCAAGAGGGAAATCGATTGTGGCTCACACACCATTTGGCCGTTTGGGAGAACCGGATGAATTGTTCGGCACATTGCATTGGTTAGCCAGCGATGCTTCAAAATTCGTAACCGGCACATTGACTGTGATTGATGGCGGTTTTGACGTATTTTGCATATAAAATAAAGTAAAAGAATTTCACTTTTAAGTCCCTCTTCGGGGGGATTTAAAAGGCTTTAAATCTGTAGAATCATGATAGAATTAAAAAAAGACACAAAATACGCCCTGATGGTAGCTACCAGTATGGGTGTTCGCATTACACCTGTTAACGGACAGCCTGTTCACAGTAGTAAATTGTTTGAAATGGAAGTTTCGAGTGCTGAAACAAATGTGGCAAGCATATCGTCATACTTAGGACTTCCTGTAAAAGTGCTGACTACTTTTGTAAAAGATAGTCCCATTGCACAAATGATAAAAAGCAATCTACGTGCCCGCAACATGGACTATGAAGGTGTGGAAGTACCACAGGGAGATCCATGGGGCTATCGTCACCAGTTTAATATTGCCGATAGTGGCTTTGGTTCAAGAGGTCCGCGTGTGTTGAACGACCGTGCCGGTGAAGTAGGGCGCACACTGAATGTAAAAGATTTTGATCTGGAAAAAATCTTCGTGAAAGAAGGTGTTCAGATTTTGCACTTATCAGGTTTGATTGGTGCTTTGTCTGTTGAAACTAGCGAATTCTGCTTACAATTAGCGCGTTATGCCAAGAAAACAGGTACACGTATCTCTTTTGATTTGAATTACCGTGCTTCTTTCTGGAAAGGTCGCGACAAAGAATTGCGCGATATATTTACCGAAATTGCTTCGGTTGCCGATATTTTGATTGGAAACGAAGAAGATTTTCAGCTTTGTCTGGGTATTGAAGGTCCTGAAGCCGGTGGCAAAGGGATAGATGCTCAAATTGATGGTTTCAAAGGCATGATAGGCCGTGTAAAAAAAGCATTCCCAAATGCTTCGGTCTATGCTACCACACTGCGTCAGGTAATCAGCACCAACGAACATTTGTGGGGAGCTATTATGCTCGATGGCGACACCTGGACAGTGATTGAACCACGCAAAATCAATGTACTCGACCGTATTGGCGGAGGCGATGGTTTTGTAGGTGGTATGCTTTATGCCATCTTAAAAGGCTGGGAATCTGAAAAATGGGCACAATTCGGTTGGGCTTCGGGTGCACTTGCCACCACTTTCTTAACCGACTATGCACAACCTGCCGACGAAGAGATGATTTGGAGCATCTGGGGCGGAAATGCGAGGGTGAAGAGATAAAATCATTTACAATTTTATCATTTACAATTTACCATTTAATACATGTTTATGACAAGTGATGAGCTTAGAAAGCGACTGAAGGTATTCAAAAAAATCGGATAAATAGTAAATGGGGAATAGTGAATTGAACTAACAAATAGTAACTGGTAAATGAATAAATAGTAAATATATGATATATTACGAAATAGGTTCAACAGAACTGGAACTTAACGCCGAAGACCTGAAAAAAGGACTTTTTGAAGCGTTAGAAAAGATGGGGAAGAAGCACAAAGTGCTTGCTATTCCTCCTGATTATACGCGTTTGCCAAGTCGTGCCGGTGAACTCACCGAGTTTGCCTGGCAATATTATGGCGATATCATGACCGATGTGTTACCCGCTTTGGGAACTCATTCACCTATGACTGCCCATCAAATTGAGCACATGTTCGGTACACTGCCGGCATCGCTTATCCGCGAGCACGACTGGCGCAATGACGTGGTGACGGTGGGTACTGTTCCGGCTGAATTTGTAAAACAAGTTTCGGGTGGTGCGGTCGAATTTCCATGGCCTGCACAGGTAAATAAACTATTGCTCAATGGCAATTTTGATTTAATTTTGTCCATCGGTCAGGTGGTGCCTCACGAAGTAGTGGGAATGGCTAATTACAACAAAAATATTTTTGTGGGAACTGGTGGCGTAGAGGGAATTAACAAAAGTCACTTTGTGGGTGCTGCTTACGGTATGGAACGCATGATGGGTCATGCCGATACGCCTGTTCGCCGCATTTTCAATTATGCTTCGGACAATTTCACCAACAACCTGCCGATAGTGTATGTACAAACTGTGGTTGGTCTGGATAAAACCGACGGGAAGATTAAAACCCGCGGGTTGTTTATCGGCGATGACTTTGAAGTGTTCGACAAAGCAGCTAAACTGGCTTTGTTGGTGAACTTCGAAATGCTGGACAAACCGTTGAAAAAGGTGGTAGTTTATCTTGACCCGACAGAATTCAAAAGTACCTGGCTTGGTAATAAATCCATTTATCGTACCCGCATGGCGATTGACGATGAAGGTGAATTGATAGTATTGGCTCCTGCTCTCAAAGAGTTTGGTGAAGACAAGGAAATTGACCGCCTGATTCGTAAATACGGTTATCTTGGCACACCGCATACCTTGAAAGCCTGTGATGAAAACGAAGAGCTGCGTAATAACCTGAGTGCTGCCGCACACTTAATTCATGGTTCTTCCGAAGGACGTTTTAGTATCACCTATTGTCCGGGAAAAGGAGCAGAAAACCTGTCGCAAGCCGAAATTGAAAGCGTAGGATTTAAGTATGCCGATATAGATGAGGTGACGGCCAAATACGATCCGTCAAAACTCCGCGACGGTTATAACACAATGGCTGATGGCGAAGAAATATTCTATATCTCCAATCCCGCATTGGGCTTGTGGGCGTTTAAGGACAGATTCAAATATTGATATGCTGAACCACATAGGCACATAGAAATCATAGAATTATAAAAGCGATGACCCAAAAGGAGATTAATCAGCTTAGTTATGACATAATTGGCTTTGCGATAGAAGTTCATAAGGAATTGGGCCCCGGTTTGTTAGAGAGTATCTATGAAAAATGTTTAGCGCATTTGCTTATTCAAAATGGATATAAAGTGACAAGGCAACAGTCGGTTCCATTAAATTTCAGGGGTTTAGATTTGGATTGTGAACTTAGATTCGACTTAATGGTTGATGATTCAATTATTGTGGAACTAAAAACTGTTGAAGAA
>Ga0302293_10001615_pt1 | contig 10979 bp, 7 predicted proteins | sample III_Fen_N2_2_FD_198758 | JGI IMG/M metagenome (GOLD analysis project Ga0302293, IMG submission 198758) | Peat permafrost microbial communities from Stordalen Mire near Abisko, Sweden - III_Fen_N2_2 | ecosystem: Environmental > Terrestrial > Soil > Wetlands > Permafrost | place: Sweden: Abisko... | reverse complement strand
TCAATGATAATTCAATATTTTCTTGCTTGAAACAAGCTATATATCCTGATAAATCAATTGCCGAAAAGATTTCAGATTACGCGAAATCCAATATCTATCAGAATAATTTTCAAGTTTAGACTGAAGCAGCACATTCGGGTTTAACTGTGCAGTGCCTTAATATTTACAAGCAGCGAGCTTTTTGCAAAAAGTGATGGAAGGAGAAGTAAAACGAATGACACTAATCTGGGCTATTCCACATAAAGGACCAAGCCTTTCAGGTATTCGCCTTCGGGATGATACATATCAACCGGATGATCGGCGGGCTGAACAAGCTGGCTCAAAATACGGACTTTGCGGCCTGATATGGCAGCCGCGGAAAAAACAGCTTCACGAAATTTATCTTTGGATACCACCTGTGAACAACTGAAAGTGAACAGGATTCCTCCGGGTGCAATCTGCTGAAATGCTTTCAGGTTAAGGCGTTTATACCCTTTCAATGCCTGAGGCAGAGCCCCGATATGTTTGGCAAATGCCGGCGGATCAAGAATGATGAGATCGTATTTGTCCTTGCTTTTATCCATGAAATCGAAAGCATCAGCCACAAAAGCTTCGTGGCGGGTATCGTCAGGAAAATTCAGTTTCACATTCTCGTTGGTCAGATCGATGGCTTTGGCCGACGAATCGACCGAATGCACCAGTTTGGCGCCACCCCGCATGGCATAAAACGAAAAACCCCCGGAATAGCAAAACATGTTCAGCACACTGCGTCCCTGCGAATATTCCTGTACCAACCGTCGGTTTTCACGCTGATCGACAAAAAATCCGGTTTTCTGGCCTTCCACCCAATCGACATTGAATCGGTTGCCGTTTTCCTGAACCTCAAAAATTTCTGATTTACCGAGCAAATATTCGTCTTTGGCGTCCAGTCCGGCTTTGAAAGGAACCGTCTTTTCACTTTTATCATAAACGGCAGTCAGGCGGTCACCCATCACTTCTTTCAGCGCTTTGGCAATCGTTTCGCGAATCAGAAACATACCTGCCGAATGAGCCTGCATAACAGCAGTTCCATTGTAAAAATCAATAATCAGGCCCGGAAGTCCATCGCCTTCACCATGCACCAGTCTGAAAACATTTGTTTGCTCATTGTCGGCCAGCCCAAGCTTTTGCCTGACAATGAAAGCGCTTTCGAGTTTTCCTTTCCAGAAATTAAAATCAGGCTCAACTTTTTCAAAAGAGAAAATTCGTACTGCAATGGAACCAACATTCACATGACCCATCGCCAGAAATTCATTTTTATTGGAAACGACTTCAACCACATCGCCTTCTTCCACTCTTCCGACAATTTCTTTGATTGCTCCCGAAAATATCCAGGGGTGAAAACGCTGAAGCGATTGCTCCTTTCCGGATTTGAGAACAACCCGGCTATATTCTTGTGACATGTTTATTGCTGATTAAGGGATTCGAAAATCCGATGAGAAATCCATGCATCCGTTGCTGCATAAATCTGCTGGGCCTCAGTCAGATCGGGTGCCTCCCAATTGGTAATTCGCTGCGATTTTGAAATGCGGAAACCAAGCACAATTGCTGATAGTTTTTTCAGGCTGAAATCCTGAATACCAAACCCTTTCACATGATCCTGCAGCTCAACAAAACCTCCGGGATTAAAATTATTCAACTTCTGAAGTCCTTTGATATCATCGCGAATGGCCACTCCAATTTTCTGTATTTCAGGATTCTCCAGAATATTTTTCAGTCCGTTTGGAAGTCCGATTTTATTTAGTCGAAATAAAAAAGCGCGATCTTTGGTTGACAATTGCAAAAGCGCCACTTCATTGACAACCCCCTTTTTAAAAGCCGGTTTCGTCTCTGTATCAAATCCCAGCAGTTTTTGCTGCGAAAGATATTCGATGCAAGCCAGGTAGTCTTCTTTCGACTCAACCAAACTAATTTCACCTTCAAACTGGATCAGCGGCAGATCGGCTAATGCTTCTTTATCAATACTTTCCTTGTATACCATTATTCCTCCTCCTGATGAGAAAACCTGTCGTTCAGCCAATCGGGTTTCCGGTTTGTTTGTTTCATTTTGCTTTCATCGATTCCTGAATCTTCATCAGAAAAATGCTCGCTGTAAATCAGGTTATGAACTGCGCGAAGGCAATTAACCAGTTTTTGTCCCCAAACCTGCGCAAAACCGTTTTTGATTTCGGAAAGCGCCAGTTCCATCACCTCCTCATTCATGGTACGGAACGACATCACCATATCTTTCATCTCCTGATAAATATCGGCCACATTTTCGGCAATACTTTCTGTTAAAGCAGTCTCACTGAACTGCATTCCTGAAGTAAAAATTTCCTGGTAATCATCGCCTGCGCCTGTATGGCGAAGTACTTTTTGCTGAATCAGGTTGTATTCAACTTCAGTAACGAAGCGTTCAGGTTCTTCTTCCGATTCGCATTCGAACTCGGGAAGCAGACTGGCTTTTAAATACAAAAGGGGTAAAATTTTCTGCAAACGTCCCATAAAATCGGAAGATTGCATTTCGTCTGACCTTTCCAGAAAGCTGCAAAACTCGTTCGCAACGGTAATCAATTCAATTACATTCTTTGAATAAACTAAGCTGTTTAATCTTTCTTCACTCATGAAAAACTATAAAAATATGGTGCAAAAGTATAAAGATTTTTTATTCGGCAGTTTTTAATCCGCAATGTATTTATATATGAGAGGAAATGGATACTGAATTAGTAAAATCCCGGTCTGCTTCACCCGATTCCTAGTCTTCATCCTTTTCAATGAATCGTTTAGGATATTTGGCCTTTCCTTTCATTGCATACCAAAGTATCCGGTTAAAAAGATCATCGTTGCCCGAATCGATTCCATCAAATTGAGGCTCCATGCTTTTTTGTGCAAAATGAAGATCGGAACCCTTTAATGCCGACAACGACCGATTCATTTCGTCGAGCGGTATCTGATTTTTGAGCGCTTTATATGGACTCAGGTTGGCTTCATTTACAAAACAATCGAACATGGGCATTGCGGTAGCATCCATGATGTTCATGGGCGGCAAACCCAAAATTTGCTCTATCGTCCGCACAATTGACGGCTGATTGTAATTGGTATGAATAACTGCGCCGGTTTTTGAATATGGACTGATTACCATACCCACTGTGCGATAGGCTGAAACATGATCCCAGCCATCCTGCGAATCATCTTCAGTCACAAAAATCACCGTATTTTTCCAGAATTTACTTTTCGTCATCGCCTCTATAATCCGGCCAAGCGCCAGATCATTATCAGCCACCATGGCTCGCGGAGTAGGCAACCCTGGCCGTGTTCCTCCTGTGTGGTCATTCGGAAGAGCCATGACCATCAGTTCAGGCAACTGGTCTCCTTCCATCTTTTCATATGCATTCAATTCCCCGATAAACGACTGGGCGCGCAAAACATCCGGTATTTGGTGATCGTCGTATGAAGGATAATTTTCCGATAAAATGGTTCCAACAGTTGCAATGGTCGTTTTATTTCTGAAGTCGAACTTTTTGCCATTCACAAAATCGGTATAAATGGAAGTCCATGTATGCAGACTGTCGTATTCGGGAACAGAGGCTTCTCCATAAATCCGCACATTTTTGCCAAATTTCAATGCATTGTCCCAAATAAATCCGGTAGGCGCATAAACCAAAGCATCTTCCTGAACATGCGGATAGCTGCGGAACCAGGCCCGGACATCTTTCTCGACGTAATCTGTCACAATCGAAGCATCGGTCCATTGGTGACCTTCAGCCGAGCATTTACCTGAAGCATAAAAATTATCCATCAATACATACTGATCTGAAAGTTGGTGCGCATTCGGCGTAATTTTTTTCCCGAAAATGGTGAGGGTTGAGTCGCCATTTCCTTTTTTCATATCGCCCAGAACCTGGTCGTACGTCCTGTTTTCCTTGATGATGTATAAAACGTGCTTAAAAACCGATGGTTCGCCGATTCGTTCGGGAACAGGCAGGGCAGCAATATTTTTCCGTGGAAGTTTTTTAAGTAAATCGAGCCTGAAAAGCGAATTGGATGCTTCAACTTTCTCGGTATAATCTTTTAATTGACTTTCAGTTGGAACTGGTATCACTGAAACGGAAGCCATCATTCGGTGGGAGTTATACGATTTTTTCCCGGAGACTTTTCCAGTAGTGGGTATTTTTGCTCCTTCTGCCTCAATATTTGCCACCAGCAAGCGGTTATCTTTCGAAATTGCTACAGCTCCGGGATAAGCTCCGGTTGGAATAAAACCTTTTATTTGACTGTCTTTTACTGAAGATTGGCCACCCGATTTTGAACCCAGAGCAACTACGGCAATCGCGTTATCCATTCCATTGGCAACAAACAGTTTCTGATCATCATTCGAAATGGCCAGGCCATTGGGCGAATCGCCCCAAAAGTCATTATTTTCAGCATCTAACCGCACCGAAATGGATTCGACAACCTGGTCGGTGGAGGTAGAAATAGCACTAATCATATCGCTGTTGGCGTTGGCCACAAAAACAAAATTCCCATCATGACTTGCAACAATATCGTTTGGATGCAATCCAACAGGAATCTCCTTCAAAATTTGTCCGGTTTTTGGATCGAGAACTGTGACAGAGCCTTCACATGTTGCGCCGGTTTTAGAATCAACTTTGGCACTTCCCCATGGAACACCGGCCACGTTTAAATCACTCTTCTGCGGAGTCGACCCCGCCCAATTCGTTATATACAATTTGCCCTTTGCAGCAGTTATCCCAAAAGGCGCAACACCAACCGGAGCGGACCAAACTTTTTGTTTGGTTGACAAATCAAATTTCTCAACCGTATTGTTGCCATTCAGAACAACAAACAAATATTTTTTGCCACTCTCCTCCTGAATCAGAACTTCATTAGGCAAGGCTGATTTTGCCGGAGCAATGGCTTCAAACGGAAATGAATCTGAACCCGATAAGGTTTTTCCATCCCAATTTGCCTCTAAAACATACGAGTTGACACTTGAACTAACTGTGCTCCAATAAATTTTGTAATGATTCCCTTCCTGCGACCAGCATATTCCTGAGAAGGTATTCATCGTATTTCTGGTTTTTACCAAACCACTTAAATCCAGTTTGGCAACAATCTGACTGGAAGCTAAAGAAACAATTACAATTTCGTACCGACCTTCCACAGCCAGCCATTTTTCATCCGGAGAAATGGCCACATCCAACGCATGATTTTCAAGTAACGGATTTCCAAAATGAAGTTGCTTCCCAGCGGGTTCAATCCTACGGTTATATGGCAGCAATAAATTTAAACTATCGGTTGGACTCAACGTTGCTTCCTCGTAACTGCTCCGATATTTTGCCTGCATTTTGCTTTTTGAAACCGTCTGCGCCTGAAGAGGAGCAGAAGCGATGAATAGCAGTATTGCAAAAATCATTTGTTTTTGTAGGCTCATATCTTTTGAATTTCATTGATCATTTTAAAAACTGATGAAAATAAAAATTGGGATTTCTTGAATTATTTAAGCTTTATGCCACTCCATTCGGTTATCGACCCGGTAAACTATCTTTTCGTTTTCAAGCAACCACCTGACAATCTTGACAGCGTTCTCCTGATTTCCGCTGATACGTTTCAGCAATTCCTCATAAAAACACGGTTCGACCAAGACTTTTTTGATTTGATCAACAGTCACATCAAATTCATACTTACTCACATTCAATTCGTTCCGCTCCATACAAACATCGCATTTTCCGCAGCGAACCGATTCTTCTTCGCCAAAATACTGAAGCAGGAGCTGGCTTCGGCATTTATGTCCTGACGATGCGTAATGAATAATGGCATCAATCCGCCGGGTAGAATCAATTTTCCGGTCACCATAATTTTCCTTACTAATTTTCAGGCGATCCAAATCAAGTCTTTCCCTTGTAAAAATCAGGTATGGCGACTTTTTGCGAGGAATATAATCAATGATCTTCTGGGAACTCAGTCGAACCAGAAACTGGTAAACCAAATCAGCACTCACATTGGCCCGCTTTGCCAAAAGCGTCTCGTCAATCGCGACGTAATTAGTAAAGAGTCCGGTATACGACCGAAGAAGCAATTTAACGAACCCGTCGAATTCTGCATTTGCTACCTGAAATTTATACAAGTCATCCCGATCGACCTGAAAATAAACTTTCGATGGGTTATCAATTTCGTCTGTCAATTCAAGATATCCGTCACGCTGTAAAATCTTCAGGCAATTATAAACGACAGTGATCTGGAACGAAAAATTTGCAGCAAACGTTCCCATGTTAAATTCAAAAAGCCGGTCTTTCCCAAATCCAACAGCTATCTGGTAACAATTGCATAATGCCTCATAAACCCGTCGGATCACATCAGGTTCAGGAAATGATTTTTCAAGATCTTTTTGTAAGCGGAGTTTATCGCTGTTATTATAGATCAAAACCGCCCAGGCAGGTTTGCCATCCCGTCCTGCCCGCCCGGCTTCCTGAAAATACGCTTCTACGGAGTCGGGTGCTTCAAGGTGAATTACAAAACGAACATCCGCTTTGTCGATGCCCATTCCAAAAGCATTTGTCGAGACAATCACCCGGCATTTTCCCTCTTTCCATGCATCCTGCTTTTGTGAGCGGGCTCCTGAAGTCAGGCCTGCGTGGTAATAGTCGGCTGAAATGTTATTTTTCTGAAGCATTTCGCTGATTTCACGGGTTTGCTTTCGAGTTTTGACATACACAATACCAGTTCCTTTTGCTTTCAGAACCGCCCGAACCAGATAATTCACTTTATCTTCCTCATTTCTGACCAGATAAACCAGATTGCTGCGATAGTAGCTGATTCGAAGAACATTCTTTTTCTTAAATTTCAGTTGTTCCTGAATATCGTCAATCACCTTTGGAGTTGCTGTGGCGGTAACCGCGAGTAAAGGAATATCGGGCAACATATCGCGTAATTCGGAAATGCGCAGGTACGACGGACGAAAATCGTAGCCCCACTGCGAAATACAATGCGCCTCATCAACCGCAATCAGATTCACATCCAGTTGATGAAGCCGTTCCCGAAACCGCTCGGTGGCAATCCTTTCAGGAGATAAATAAAGGAATTTATATTCGCCCCATGCAGCATTATCAAGCGCAATTTTGATTTCCTGGGAAGTCATTCCTGAATAAATGGCCAATGCTTTTATTCCCCGCTTATTCAGATTTTCAACCTGATCCTTCATCAGGGCAATTAGTGGAGTTATTACCAGACAAATACCTTGCCTCGAAAGCGAAAAAACCTGATAAGTCACAGATTTACCGCCACCGGTCGGCATCAAACCAAGCGTATCCTTCCCGCTGGCCACCGATTCGATGATCTCTTCCTGGAGTGGCCTAAAAGCCGGATAGCCCCAGTATTTGGTTAATATCTGTGTAAATTCACTCAAATTTTCCTTTTCATGTAAATCGATCAAATTTAACAGCTTTTCTTATACACAGGCATTGGGTGGCGCGAATTGTATTCTCGTTTATTAAATACCGGCGATTAAAAATCCCTCATCCGAGTGGTGAGTCTGGGTGGCGCGATTTTCAATCGCGCTTTATAAAAACAGCGATTACAAATCGCCACACTCATACCAACTCCCAGGCCAATCTTTCCAATCATTTACCAAACCTGCCGAAACCGGGTTATTCAGGGTGTATTTAATGGCATAATACAAATGTTTATGGTTGCGGATGGTAGTGTCGAAACTCTCTTTTTGCCAAAAAGTGCCGGTTCTTCCTTCAGCTTTATTTATCCGGTTGGCTGTGTGTCTTTTTACCGATTGCAACACATCCTGTAAATAAACTGGAAATCCTTTTTCATCTTTTTCAAAAAGCTCAAGAACCCAGTGAATATGGTTTGGCATAATTGAAAATGCATGATTCAGAAGTTTTTTCCCTTCCCAAAAATGAAGAGCCTCAACGATAATTTTGGTATTTGCAGGATTCGATAAATCCACAGCCGGATTTCTTTCTGCATCGAGCAAATCATCGTAGGCCTTGATGTATTTCTTTCTGAGTGAGTAATATTGTAACCGTAGTTTTTCCATTTGGGTGGCGCGATTTTCAATCTCGCTATTTAAAAACGGCGATTGAAAATCAACGCACCCTTTACAAATCATCATACCAAGTTGCTCTAATTCAGCAGTATATCGCTCCAAAGCTTTTTTCGGCACTGCGTCTTTTAAACACCAGGTTACAAAATAAGCCTGTCCGGGCTGCTGAAAATGGGGTAACGCGTGGTTGTAAAATTCGTTCTTTTCCATGAATGGAGCTGATTATAATGCAAATTACTAAAAAACGTCCTTAGTTCGGTATGGGTGGCGCGATTTTCAATCGCGCATTTTAAAAGCCGGCGAATACATTTCGCCGCACCCGTAGCTTAACAATTTTTAAGATACATTAAAGTTTAATGGGATTGCCAGCCTGAAAAAAACGGGACATTTGTACATGTTTTTTTTGTAGTTTTGTTTTTTAACCGGAATATAAAAACACACTAAATGTCCTTTTTCGCCGATAAAGTTATTTCCGAAGGTTTGACTTTTGATGATGTACTTTTAATACCTTCATATTCAGAAGTATTACCACGCGAAGTTGAACTTTCATCGTGGTTTACACGCAATATCAGGTTAAGTACACCAATCGTCACTGCAGCCATGGATACGGTTACAGAATCGGTGATGGCCATCGCCATTGCCCGCGAAGGCGGTATTGGGGTAATCCATAAAAACATGAGCATTACCGATCAGGCCCGGCAGGTAACCATCGTTAAACGAGCTGAAAATGCGATGATTTATGATCCGGTCACCATCTCAAAGGAAAGAACGGTAAGAGATGCAATTGGTCTGATGAAAACCTTTAAAATTGGCGGCATTCCGGTGGTTGATGAAAGTGGTTGTCTGGTTGGAATCGTTACAAACCGTGACCTTCGTTTCGAAAACGACATGAACAAACTCATTTCGGAAGTAATGACCAAAGACAATCTGATAACAACCAATGAATCAACATCTCTTGAATTGGCATCGGCTATTCTTCAGAAATATAAAATCGAAAAACTTCCGGTTGTTAATAAAAGCAACAAGCTGATTGCCCTGATTACTTACAAAGATATCACCAAAGTCAAAGATAAGCCGCTGGCATCGAAGGACAGCAAAGGACGGCTTCGTGTTGCCGCAGCCATTGGTATTGCAAGCGACACAATCGATAGGGTGGATGAACTGGTAAAAGCGGAAGTTGATGCCATTGTAATTGATACCGCCCACGGGCATTCGATGTATGTGCTTGAAATGCTAAAAAAAGCAAAAAATAAATATCCTGAAATTGATTTTGTAGCCGGCAATATTGCTACAGCTGAAGCAGCATCCGACCTGGTTTTGGCTGGTGCCGATGCTGTGAAAGTGGGAATTGGACCTGGCTCAATCTGTACCACACGTATTATTGCCGGAGTTGGAATTCCACAGCTCTCGGCCATTCACAATGTCAGCAAAGCCATTAAAAAAAGTGGGGTTCCGGTTATTGCCGATGGTGGCATCCGTTATTCAGGAGATATTGTTAAAGCGCTGGCTGCCGGGGCAAATTCCATTATGGCAGGTTCACTGTTTGCCGGCGTGGAAGAATCGCCCGGAGACACTATCCTTTTTCAGGGACGAAAATTTAAGACCTACCGGGGAATGGGATCAGTGGAAGCCATGCAGTCTGGTTCGAAAGACCGATATTTTCAGGATGTTGAAGACGATGTCAAAAAACTGGTTCCTGAAGGCATTGTGGCACGTGTTCCATACAAAGGCACGCTGACTGAAGTGTTGGTCCAGTTAACCGGTGGCATCAGGGCCGGGATGGGTTATTGTGGAGCCAAAAATATAGAAGCGCTGCAACATGCCAAATTCACCAGAATAACGGCTTCAGGAATTCAGGAAAGTCATCCGCATGATGTGAGTATTACCAATGAATCACCTAACTACAGTTCCCGATAGATGTTAAGAGAAGAGAGAAAATGGGAAAAATATTCCGGGCAAAGAAATTTCAACCTTATTTACCAAACCGAAAATTCAATCAGAAACAAGTATTCTGATTAATAAACAATTACAAACGAAACGAAAAATTAAGTCAATATTTTAACAACGTTTTAAACATGATCCGATCATTTTCAATTGCACTTTTGGTAATGCTGGCATTGGCAACTTTCGCACAGGACAAGAAGGACATTGTTGTTACCATTGGTGACCTTCAGATTAGTAAAGCAGAATTTGAAGCGAATTACAAAAAGAATAACGCCAATACACAGGAGGCAAAGGACAAAAAAACACCGGTTGAATACCTCGACCTTTTTGTGAATTTTAAATTAAAAGTGATTGAAGCACAAAAACTCGGATACGACACAATGAAATCATTTGTCGACGAATTAAAAGGTTATCGCGAAGAACTGGCAAGACCTTATCTGACAAATATTACTTATAAAGAAGAAGTTGTGAAAACCGAATATCACCGGACACAATTTGAGCGAAAAACAAGCCATATTCTGATTAAGGCTGGCAAGGATGCCACTCCGGCAGATACCCTTGCGGCATGGAATAGAATTTCTGACATCAGGAAGCAAATTATTGAAGGAGCTGATTTTAACGAGATGGCAGCTAAATATTCCGAAGATCCTTCCGCTGTTCAGAATAAAGGTTCTTTGCCCTATTTCAGTGCTTTTCAGATGGTTTATCCTTATGAAAACATGGCTTTTATTACTCCGGTTGGGCAGATTTCTCAAATCGTTCGTACATCCTATGGCTATCATATTATTAAAGTAGAAGACGAACGTGAAGCTTCAGGCGAAATACAGGTAGCTCATATCATGTTTATTTTTCCGAAACAAGCCAGCGAAGAAACAATTGCAAAACTGAAGGTTCGAGCTGACAGTGTATGGAACCTGGTTACTTCAGGATCTGATTTTGCTGAGTCAGCAAAAAAATATTCGCAAGACAAATCTTCGTCTCA
>Ga0302293_10001614_pt1 | contig 10983 bp, 9 predicted proteins | sample III_Fen_N2_2_FD_198758 | JGI IMG/M metagenome (GOLD analysis project Ga0302293, IMG submission 198758) | Peat permafrost microbial communities from Stordalen Mire near Abisko, Sweden - III_Fen_N2_2 | ecosystem: Environmental > Terrestrial > Soil > Wetlands > Permafrost | place: Sweden: Abisko... | reverse complement strand
GTATGTTCCTGGAAACCCGGTGCATCCGTTGACGTTCATCAACGGGGTGTTGGACTTGCTTCGGAAACGAGGGGGGGGACTTTAACTATCTGTCTTATACTGAAAAAAGTTTACACATTATAAACCAAAAAATGTAAACTTAGAAAGTATGATTAGTGAAATTCATTATCCCTATACGGGGAACGTCCATCGAAAAGAGGATGCCAAATTGGCCATTCTTCGCGATTATTATGAAAATGGCTTGAGTGATGACGAAGTGGTGTTGAAATACCACATAAGCAGCAAACAGTTGTTCTTTCAATGGATCGGTCAATACATGGGAAAGTCATTATCTTTGTCCGAACCCAAAGAAACGGACTTGGAAATGAAAAAACAGAAAGTCAACCTTGATACTCTATCCGACCAAGAGAAAGACTTGAGGATCAAGAGTCTGGAGAAAGCCCTAGAAATGGAGAGACTCCGCTCCAGAGGCTTCGAGGTGATGATCGATGTGGCTGAGAAACAGCTAAACATCCCGATCAGAAAAAAAGCTGGCACCAAACAGTGAGCGTACTCCGCGAAGAGTTCCCCAAGCAAGGGATGGACACACTTTGCGGACTGTTTGGCTATAGTAGGCAGGCTTACTATCAGTACGTTACCGAGAATGAATTCCGTGAAAACGCCATCACACCGTTAATCTTCGATGCGGTCCGCAACTATCGAAAAGATGCCCCAAGGATTGGAAGTCTCAAACTGCACTACCTGATTAGCAACCTTTTCAAGGACGAGCAGGTACCAGGCAGGGACGCTTTTTTCAATCTTATGCGAGAGAACGGATTTGTACTCCGAAAACGCAAGACCAGGAAAACGACCAATTCGAGGCATCACTTCCGCAAGTTTGAGAACCTGATCGTTGGCTTTGAACCCACCGCCCCCAATCAACTATGGGTGAGCGATATCACCTATCTGGAGACCGCTGACGGGACGTGTTATCTATCCCTGGTGACAGACGCCTGCTCCCACAAGATCGTTGGCTGGGCGGTAGGTGAAACACTCGAAGCCCTCCATCCGGTCGCTGCTTTGAGGATGGCATTGGAAAGCTTGAATGGTAAAATGCCGAACGCCTTGATCCATCACTCGGACAGGGGCGTCCAATATTGTTGTAACCAGTACGTGCATATCTTGCAGGAAAACAACGTTCACATTAGTATGACCCAGAGTGGTGATCCCTTGGAGAACGCTATTGCAGAACGAGTAAACGGTATACTCAAAGGAGAGTGGTTGAACGACTTACGGTTGAAGAATCTTGACGATTGTCATAAAGAGTTGTCCAGAATCATTACTTTTTACAACGATCAACGGCCTCACATGAGTGTGGATATGCAAACGCCAAGTTTGGCTCATACGTCTGCAAAGAAGTTCAAATCGCGATGGAAAAAGAGCGATAAAGAACCTCAAGCTGTGGAAAAAAAAGATTTACTTTGTAAAACCCAGGGAGAAGCGGTGATCGTTTAGACCATTGTTTCCCAAAAGCTAGTTGGACATTGAGTCCAACTATCTTTTACCCAGGGAGATTGCTGGTTCACGATTACCCATTGATTGAATCAGTTGTAAATCTTCTCATGAATAAGTTCCGAAGCTGTAATGTCTTTCAGTAATAAGGAGCACTGACTGTAAACTGTTCTAGGAATTAAATCTGTAGACTGTAAACATGGTCAGGAATTAGAGCAAAAACTGTAAACCTTTTTCAGTAGAAGTCAATCGTTAAGCGGCAAGTATCACTTCAAACCCTTATATCTCTGCATAAAATCGTTTAGTAATAATTATATATTATTTTATTATTATCATTTGTTAATATAATAATTTGAATTACATTCGCATTCGAACGAAAAACGAATAAAAATCAATTTAAAAATAGTTGCTCTTTAGGGCAACATTCATTATCTTTGTAAATGAACACCAAACAGACACTTCGAACAGTTGTGTTTTACAAAAACTACTTTCAGGATTTCTTTCTCAAACAACGAAACAAGGTAAAGGAAAAAATCATCTGGACTTTGGACTTGATAGAAGAGTTACCGAGAATTTCAGAAATCTATCTGAAACATATTGAAAATACAGAGGGACTTTATGAAATAAGGATTCAATATAGAAGCGATATTTTCCGGATATTTTGTTTTTTCGAGCATGGAAAGTTGGTCGTTCTAATGAATGGATTTCAAAAAAGAACACAAAAGACACCTAAAAAAGAAATAGAGTTGGCTTTAAAAATTAAAAAGGAATATGAGCACGAACAAAGGGAACACCATAACGCTTGAACAGTTTAAGGACAAGCATTTTGGAAAACCAGGCACTCCAAAACGCGATCAACTTGAAGCTGGTTATGAAGCATTTAAAATTGGAGCATTGATTCACGATGCCAGAATCGAAAAGGGTATGACCCAAGAAGAACTAGCTGAAAAAGTCGGCACCACAAAATCGTACATTTCAAAAATTGAGAACAATGTGAAGGAAGCTCGAATCTCGACCTTGCAAAAAATTGTTGAACTTGGACTTGGTGGAAAATTACAACTTTCCATTAAGCTATAATTTTTGCAATTCAACTTCCACAGCCCAAAATATTGAACACTTTACGCTAATTTTCGTTAAGTTGGATATATTTCGACCCAAACCGCTTATATTTACAAATATTTTCCATCCGAAACCAATTTGATGAAAAAGATTGTTTCCGCTTTACTTGCCCTGCTGCTCCTGATTTCCGGGATGCAACTGTCGGTGGCCTCCCATTATTGCGGAGGGACGCTAACGCAGGTGAAGTGGTCACTCAATCACGAGTTGGCAACCTGCGGAATGGAAGGCGATGATAGCCCGCAAAAGGGCATTGTGCTGGAACAACCGTGTTGCCAGGACAAACTCTCCACATATACCACCGATGGTCAGTATCAATTTCAGTCGTTGGAGCTGAAAGCCTTTTCTCCTCAGGTCATCTCCAGCTTTACAGCACCTTTAAGTATGCTTTTCAAATCGCAGGATCCTGCCGATTTCCATTATACGCACGTTTTCCCACCTGGTAATGTCTTACCATCCCAGGTGCTTCAGGAAAACATCTGCGTCTTCCTGATTTGATTCTTTTGTTATGGTGCGATACATCGCATTGATTTCGTGTACTTTTTAATATTACATAATCATTAAAACAAAAGAATTATGAAAACGATTAAATTATTTCTCGCTGTTATTTTAAGTGTTGCCATCGGCACCGCCGTAGTTGCTCAAACCCCTTTAAAAAATACGGTCAAGACCGAAGTGTTCAACGTCAAAGGCAATTGCGAAAGCTGCAAGGCGCGCATTGAAAAAGCCGCCAAAGTGGATGGCGTTTCCAAAGGAGCCTGGGATGCCAAAACCAAGAAACTGACACTGACCTACGATGCCACCAAGGTTAAATCAGAAACAGTACTCAAAGCCATCGCCGCCGTCGGTCACGACAACGACAAATTCAAAGCCACCGACAAAGTGTATAACAGCCTTCCGGGTTGCTGCAAATATAGATAACGGCTTGTATGTTCAACAGATTAGTCAAGTACTTTCTGGAGAACAGGCTGGTTACCTTTTTATTCCTATTGACGGTTGTGGTGGCGGGCATCGCTTTCACGCCGTTCAATTGGAACACCGGTTTGATTCCCAGGGATCCGATTCCCGTCGATGCCATACCCGACATCGGTGAAAATCAGCAAATTGTAGCCACTGAATGGATGGGGCGCTCGCCTCGCGACATTCAAGATCAGGTGACCTATCCCCTCACCTCGGCGCTGTCCGGCATCTCCGGCGTTAAAACCGTGCGAAGCACTTCCATGTTCGGTATGTCCTTCATTTACATCATCTTCAAGGACAATGTGGAATTTTACTGGAGCCGCTCCCGCATTCTGGAGAAGCTGAATTCCCTGCCTGCAGGCACGTTGCCAACAGGAGTTCAGCCTACATTAGGACCCGATGCCACTGGTCTGGGACAAATATTCTGGTACACGCTCGAAGGTCGGAATCCAAAAACCGGCAAACCGTCCGGCGGTTGGAGTCCCCAGGAACTGCGCACCATTCAAGACTTTTACGTCAAATACAGTTTATCCTCGGCTGAAGGCGTTTCGGAAGTGGCTTCGGTTGGTGGTTTCATCCGTGAATATCAGGTAGATATCAATCCGGAGGCATTGAAAGCTTACGGCGTTACCGTCATGGACGTGATGAACGCCGTGTCGCAGAGCAACTTGGACATAGGTGCCGAAACCATGGAACTGAACCGGGTGGAATATTTAATCCGCGGCCTCGGTTACATCAAGAACACCGACGACCTGGCCAATTCAGTCGTTGCTGTACGAAACAATGTGCCCGTCCGCATCAAGGATGTGGCTAACACGACTTTTGGCCCCGCGACCCGTCGTGGAGGCTTGGACAAAGCCGGTTCAGAAGCCGTGGGCGCCGTCGTGGTGGCAAGGTATGGCTCGAATCCAATGGCCGTCATCACCAATGTCAAGGACAAAATCAAGGAAATTGAGGCAGGGCTTCCGCAGAAAACCTTGCCGGACGGCAGCGTGTCCAAAGTCACCGTCGTGCCTTTTTACGACCGAACCGGCCTCATCAAGGAGACCATCGGCACCCTGGAATCGGCGCTGACGCACGAAATCCTGATCAGCATCATCGTCATTTTGGTGCTGGTGCTCAATTTGCAGGCATCGCTCATCGTGGCCGGTTTGCTCCCGCTTGGCGTACTGCTCACCTTTGTACTGATGCGGTTGTTCGGGGTGGAAGCCAATATTGTGGCCCTTTCCGGTATTGCCATCGCCATCGGCGTGATGGTGGACATCGGCATAGTGGATGTGGAAAATATACTAAGGCATCTGGAACAGCCTGAAAATCACGGCATCAAGGGCAGAAAACTCTTGGACGTCATTTACCTAGCCACTACCGAAGTGCGGGCAGCTGTCGTCACCTCCATCGCCACTACCATCGTGAGTTTCCTACCGGTTTTCGCACTCGAAGCGGCCGAAGGCAAACTGTTTCATCCATTGGCCTTTACAAAAACGTTCGCGTTGATTTCAGCCTTTGTTCTGGGGATTGTCGTGTTGCCGACCTTGGTTTATTTGTTTTTCAATATACGGTTGGATACCAAAAAACTCCGTCATTACGCCAATTATTTGTTGCTGGCAGGCGGTGTGGTGCTTGCGTTCATGGGATATCCGTCGCTAGCATTAGCATTGGTGGCCGTTGGAGGGAACAATCTGTTGGCGCACAAATGGCAAAACCAGGCATTACCGGGCTACATCAACCTGGGCATCGTGGTTTTGTTGGCCTCTTATTGGCTCAGCATCGAATGGTTGCCGCTGGGCGCGCACAACAGCGCACTGGTGAACTTCCTGTTCGTGGGCGGCATCATCGGCGTGGTGTTGGGCTTACTGATGGTAGTGGTTCACTTTTACGAACCCATCATGCGTTGGGCGCTGGAACATAAAAAGACTTTCCTGCTGCTGCCTGCCATCACCCTGGTTTTAGGACTTTTAATCTGGCGGAGCACCGGCAAGGAATTCATGCCTTCGCTCAATGAAGGCTCCTATTTGCTTATGCCCACCAGCATGCCGCACACCAGCATCGACCAGAACCTGCGCTACATCGAAACGCTGGACAAACGCCTGGCGGCTATTCCCGAAGTGGAAAACGCCGTTGGCAAATGGGGCCGTGTGAACTCCGCACTCGATCCGGCACCGGTTCAGATGTTTGAGAACACCATTAATTACAGGCCGGAATACTTGTTGGACGAAAACGGCCAACGGATGCGGTTCAAAACGGGCAAAGACGGCGCCTATGTTCTAAAAAATGGGGGTTCCTACGTGCCAGAAAAAGAACATTACCGGCCGCTCACCGCCGACAGTCTTGTTGCAGACAAGAACGGCGAATACCTCCGTCAATGGCGGCCTTCCATCAAGCACCCCGACGATATCTGGAACGAAATCGTCAAAGTGACGCAGATTCCCGGGTTGACTTCAGCCCCCAAGCTGCAACCCATCGAAACGCGATTGGTCATGTTGGCTACCGGAATGCGGGCGCCAATGGGCCTCAAAGTCTATGGACCGGACTTAGAGTCCATAGAAAAGTCTGGAATGCTGTTTGAACAGGCATTGAAACAGGTGCCGTCCGTTCAGGGCGCCTCCGTATTTTACGACCGTGCCGTGGGCGCGCCGTATGTGGAAATCAAGCTCAACCGCGAGAACATGGCCCGCTACGGCATGCGCGTAGCCGATGTGCAGCAGGTTCTGCAAGCCGCAGTAGGCGGAATGACGCTTTCGACCTCCGTGGAAGGACGGGAACGCTTTCCCATCCGTGTTCGGTACGCCAGGGAATTGCGCGACAACCCGGAAGCGCTCAAAAACATCCTGATTCCGGCCATGAACGGCGTACAAATTCCCTTGGGGGAAATCGCCGACATCGACTATACGCGTGGTGCACAGATGATTCGCAGCGAAAACACCTTCCTGGTGGGCTACGTCATCTTCGACAAAGTCAGTGGCAAGGCTGAAGTGGATGTTGTGGAGCAAGCGGCTAAATACCTCAATGAGCAGGTGGCCTCGGGCAAACTCCTACTTCCCACCGGCGTCACGTGGAAATTTGCAGGCAACTACGAGCAGGAAATCCGGGCGACCAAACGGCTGTCCATCGTGATACCCATCAGCCTGCTGCTAATCTTGTTGCTGCTGTTTTTCCAGTTCAAGACCATAACGGCATCGTTCATCCATTTCTCGGGTGTGTTCGTGGCTTTTGCCGGCGGATTCATCATGCTTTGGCTCTACGGGCAAGACTGGTTCCTCAACTTCAGCATCGCCGGGATGAACATGCGGGATCTGTTCCAAATGCATCCCATCAATCTGAGTGTGGCAGTCTGGGTGGGCTTCATCGCCCTTTTCGGCATCGCCACCAACGACGGCGTGCTCATGGGAACCTACATCCATCAGGTCTTTGAGGACAAACATCCGGACACGGTGCAAGGTGTACGTGAAGCCGTCGTTTCAGCCGGCCGCCGCAGGGTGCGTCCAGCCATGATGACCACGGCGGTTGCCATCATCGCACTGCTGCCGGTATTGACTTCCACCGGGAAAGGCGCCGACATCATGGTGCCCATGGCCATTCCGGCATTCGGCGGGATGATCATCCAGGTAATGACCATTTTTGTGGTGCCTTTGTTCCAAGCCATCTGGCGGGAACGGGCGGTTCGTAAAAACAACAAACAAAATGAAGAACTATAAGTTATTGATAATAACGTTGTTGCTTAGCACAATGTGCTTCGGCCAAACGGATTCGCTCAAAGCCTATCTGCAAACCGCAGCACAAAACAACCCGTCCGTTCAGCAGAAATGGAGCGAGTACCAGGCGACTTTGCAAAAAGTGCCGCAGGTGGGTAGTTTGCCAGACCCTAGCCTCAACCTGGGCTTCTTCCTGAAACCCATGGAGTTGCCCGGTGGAAACCAGGTGGCCGACTTGCAATTGATGCAGATGTTCCCTTGGTTCGGCGTCCTGAAAAATGCGAAGGATGAAATGAGCCTGATGGCCAAAGCCTCCTTCGCATCGCTGGAAGACACCAAGTTGCAGGTTTTTTATACTGTGCAAAGCAGTTGGTACAATTTGTACCGAAACCGGGAACAAATGCGCATCACCGAGCAGAATCTGGAGCTTCTGCGGCAGATGATGCGGCTGGCGACCGTACGGTATAAAGTTGGGAGCACGATTTCAGCACCACAAGCAAGCAACTCGATGCAAAAAGCGGCGGTAACTCCTTCAAATTCAGGCATGACATCCATGTCAGCATCCGGAACTCCCACTCCCGCCCCGATGCCTTCGCCAGCCATGAGTACACCTTCCGGCGGCGGTTTGAGCGAACTCTATACCCTTCAGTTGGAAGAAAACGAGCTCCTAAACAGCCTGACCTCGCTGAACGACGAGTACCAAAGCCTCTTGTATCAATTCAACAAGCTGCTGAACCGTACCGTGGACAGCCCTGTGGTTTTGCCCTCATCAGCATACGTTGACCCCTTCGAGCCACCCATGGATTCTGCCTTGAACAGCAACCCGATGCTGATGATGCTCCAATTCGAACGGGAGTCGCTGGAAGCCAGGCAAAAGATGTCGGACCGAATGGGTTACCCCATGGTCGGCGTCGGCCTCAAATACTCCATTCTGTCCAAGAATCCGGCTTCGACCTCCATGATGAACGGGCAAGACATGCTCATGCCCATGGTTTCCCTCTCGCTGCCCGTGTACCGCAAAAAGTACAAAGCAATAAGGCAGGAAACCGAGTGGCAAAAGACGGCGTCCCAGCAGAATGCTCAGGCAACAATGAATGCGCTTCAATCGGAATACGAGGCCGCTTTGTTCAATTACCGAGATGCCCTAAGGCGCGTAAAACTCTATGAAAATCAGAGCCAGTTGGTGGAAAAAACTTACCAACTTCAACTGAAACGCTTTGCCTCCTCCACCGGCGACTTGTCCGAGCTAAGGGGCATCAGCCGCCAGCAATTGGACTATGATTTGAAGGAAATGAATGCCCGCGTCGACGTCCTAATGGCCCAGGCAAAGTTGAGGCAGCTTACCGCTCGTTATTAACTACTTAACAATCAACAAAATGAAACATTCAAAAATAATTGTCCAGTTTGCCTTGGTGGCATTGGTCGGCATTTTTCTGGGTTGGGTCCTTTTTCACCAGCCGAAACCGAAAGACAAGCCTCAGCTGGAAGCCAAGAAAGAAATCTGGACCTGCTCCATGCACCCGCAGATCAGAATGGACAAGCCCGGCAAATGCCCCATTTGCGGCATGGATTTGATACCGTTGGTCACCAGCGGTGGCTCCACACTGGATTCAACTGCCCTTTACCTTTCGCCCGAGGCCGTGCAACTGGCCAACATTTCCACCTCCGTGGTCAGTCACTCAGCACCCGTCAAGGAATTGAGGCTTTTCGGCAAGGTTCAAGCCGACGAACGCCTTTTGGAAAGTCAAACCGCCCATATTCCTGGCCGAATCGAGAAACTTTTCGTCAGCTTCACGGGCGAAACCGTCCATCAAGGCCAATTGTTGGCCCTCATCAACTCTCCGGACTTGATTTCAGCCCAGGAAGAATTGCTCCAAAGTGCCGACCAGCCCGAAATCTTCGAAGCTGCCAAGGACAAACTCCGCCAATGGAAGCTCACCGACACCCAAATTGACCAAATCGTCCGTTCAGGCAAGGTTAAAAACAACTTTGAAGTATTGGCAGGCAGCTCCGGCATTGTCACCTCCAAACGGGTGAATGCAGGTGATTATGTCAGTTCCGGTTCCGTCCTGTTCGAAATCGCCAACTTATCTCACGTTTGGGTTTTGTTCGACGCCTACGAAAGCGATCTGCCCTTCCTTAAAGTGGGCAACAGCATCGCGTTCGGCCTTCAAGCCCTGCCAGGGACAAAATTCACAGCCGAAATCAAGTTCATCGACCCGGTGATGGATCCGACCAACCGCGTGGCCAAAGTCCGCGTGGAAGTGAACAATTCGAATGGCAAACTCAAGCCTGAAATGTTCGCCACCGGCGTCGTGAAAGCCAACCTGAACCAGTATAAGGACAAGTTGGTCATCCCCTCCACCGCCGTTTTGTGGACGGGCAAGCGTTCCATCGTCTATGTGAAACAAAGCGACGGATCTTTCAAGATGCGGGAAATCGATTTGGGTCCGATGCTGGGCAACAGCTACGTGGTGCTGGACGGGCTAAAGGACGGTGAGGAAATCGTGACTGAAGGCAGCTTCAGCGTAGACGCCGCTTCGCAGTTGGAGGGCAAGGCCAGCATGATGAATCAGTGACGACCGAATTCCATCAAGTACAAGCGATGGTGAAATAAAAAGTGGAACCTTTTCCCAGTTCGCTTTCTACCCAGATGGTGCCGTCCAGCATTTTCACAAAGGCTTTTGAGATGGCCAATCCCAAACCTGCTCCTTCGTAATTCCGGTTGAGCAAGTCACTGCCTTGTCTGAATCGTTCAAAAATAAGTTCCTGCTGATCTTGAGAGATGCCATCCCCTGTATCACTGACAAAAAACTCAAGGACATTGGCCTTCTTTACATAACCGAATTCAATGGAACCCGATTTTGTGAATTTAATGGCATTATTAACAAGGTTCTTCAGAATGGAATAAACTTTCTTGCCATCCGTTCGTATGATGGATGCTTCTGCTGCCAATGCATTTGAAAAGGAAAACTGCAGCCCTTTTTGTTCTACTTCGGTTTTGAAATTCTTGTATATTTCCTCCGTTTGCTCGTTGATATTCGTTTCGGATATGGAAAGTCCAATTTCACCGGATTCAATTTTCGACAGATCGATGATGTCGTTCATGATGGAGAGCATCCGAACGCCGCTTTGCTTGATGATGCGACCATATTCTTGTTGCTTTTTACCACTTAGATTTGGTTCGTTCAGTAAATCGGCGAAACCAAGGATACCATTCATCGGTGTTCTGATTTCATGACTCATATTGGCCAAGAATGCAGATTTCAGACGGTCGCTCTCCTGAGCTTTTTCTTTGGCGACGATCAAATCGGCTTCAGCATGCTTTCGCTTGGTGATATCGAGAAAAGACCAAACCCTTCCGTTCGGCAAACCCTCCAGATACAATGGATTCGTAATGCGTTCGAATATGCGGCCATCTTTGAAGTAAATTAAATCCATTGTACTCAACTCGGGCTGTGCGTACAATTCGGAAACAGTGGTGAGAAATCCATCGGGATCAATCACTTGCTCAACAGCGCAAGCCAAGAGTGTTTGATCATCTCCGGATGCGATAATTTCTGCTGGAATGCACCACATTTCTCCGAATTTCGCATTTGTCTTGATAATTTTGCCTTGGTTGCTCACAACAAGAATACCATTGTGAATCGATTCCAGCGTTGCTTCCGTCAAAGCGAGTGAATGCTTCAATTCCTCATCGATACGCTTGTGTTCGGTAATGTCA
>Ga0302293_10001613_pt1 | contig 10996 bp, 8 predicted proteins | sample III_Fen_N2_2_FD_198758 | JGI IMG/M metagenome (GOLD analysis project Ga0302293, IMG submission 198758) | Peat permafrost microbial communities from Stordalen Mire near Abisko, Sweden - III_Fen_N2_2 | ecosystem: Environmental > Terrestrial > Soil > Wetlands > Permafrost | place: Sweden: Abisko... | reverse complement strand
GTTTATGGTTCTATGAAAGCCGCAGTAGAAACTCTCACAACCTATTTAGCGAAAGAATTGGGGTCAAGAAAGATTCGTGTTAATGTGATTGCACCGGGTGCCATTGAAACTGATTTTGGCGGTGGTCGTACCCGTGATAATAAAGAAATCAATGCACACATTGCAAGTTTAACGGCATTAGGTCGTGTCGGTTTGCCGGATGATATTGGTGGTGTGGTTGCATTTTTATGTACCGAAGATGCCCGATGGATAAACGGACAACGCATAGAAGTTTCAGGCGGACAGGCTTTATAAAAATAAAAACAACTTTACAATATGACAAGTACCACACCAACCAGAATTAAAACAATAGCCGAATTTCATCGGTTAAGGGGATTACCAAAACCTGAACATCCGTTGATCAGCGTGGTGAACCTTGACACTGTCGGTTATTTGGAAAATAATGAGTCGGCTAGTTTAATTCTGGACTTTTATTTCATTGCGATTAAAAGATGTCTGCCTACCAAATTCAAATACGGTCAGCAGGAATATGATTTTGACGAAGGTGTGATGTTTTTCATTGCTCCCGGTCAGGTTTTTAAAATTGAAGTAGAGCCTGATTCAACACATAAAAGCTCGGGTTGGCTTCTGCTCATCCACCCTGATTTCTTATGGAATACAGCTTTGGCAAAAACTATTAAGCAGTACCAATACTTTGATTATTCGGTCAATTAAGCACTGTTACTGTCGGATAAAGAAGAAACAGCCATTATTGGTATTATGCAAAGTATCGAGCATGAATATCAATCCAATATTGATAAATTCAGTCAGGTTATCATTATTGCCCAATTGGAATTATTGCTTGTTCAGTCCGATCGGTTTTATCATCGCCAGTTTATAACCCGCAAAATAACCAATCATAAGATTCTGATCCGACTGGAAGAACTTCTTACCACCTATTTCAATAGCGATGATCTTGCCAATAAAGGATTGCCGTCCGTTCAGTATGTTGCATACAAGTTGAACGTATCGCCCAATTATTTAAGTGACTTACTCAAAGTACTGACAGGTCAAAGTACTCAACAACACATCCACGACAAATTAATTGAAAAGGCCAAAGAAAGACTGTCCACCACCGATTTATCGGTTAGCGAAATTGCTTACGAATTAGGTTTTGAACATTCGCAGTCGTTCGGTAAGTTGTTTAAGGCAAAAACAAATTTATCGCCATTGGAGTTCAGGCATTCTTTTAATTGATCCATTGTAAAACAAAACTTGGGCTTTTCAACAAGGCAGAATAAATATTTTATGCAGAACTTTGTAGCATAAAATTTAATAGTTTGGTTATTCGCCAACGCAATTGTTAAAATAAAGTCGATCGGACTATAACCTGAGGTTATTCTTTTGTGTTCCGGAATCCATAAACCTCATAACAGAATCATAATCTTCAAGCAAAAGGTTCGACACCTCCCCGCTTGGGGTCACAAAAACAAAAAACGCTTGTTAACTCTGGTCGGAAACACCAGTGTTTGCAGGCGTTTTATGACTTACAACAATTTGGTAGAAGTAACTGTCTGTTTATTAGTACATAAAAATTATAAATCTAGTAAGTTTAACTCTGGAGAGAGACCGAATCCGCAACACTAAGGGGATAACAATATTGATGAATTCGGCTACAAATTTTCAGGAAAAATCTCTCCAACACTGTTGAATATATAATCTGGCCGGTATGGAAATCCTTCAGCATCTTCCCTGTCAGTTACCCCACTTAGCACTAGGCATGTAACCATACCCACTTCCATACCACCTACAATGTCAGTATCCATTCGATCGCCAATCATGAGACAATCGTTCGGATGAACACCCAATTTCATACTTGCAATAGTCATCATCAGTGCATTTGGCTTACCAACAATGTAAGGCTTTTTGCCGGTGGCAGCTTCAATAGCGGCTAAGAGAGTTCCGCAGGCTGGCTCAATGCCATTTTCTATCGGATCGACAACATCAGGGTTTGTCCCGATGAATTTAGAACCGTTAACGATAAAATGAACCGCCTTTTTCATCATTTCGAAGTTAAAATTCGATGTTTTCCCCACCACTACATAATCGGGATTCGACTCGGTAACACTGAATCCAACATTATAAAGCTCGCTCACCAGACCACCACCTCCTATCACATAAAGACTGGCACCGGGTTTCTGGTTTTTCAGAAACAAAGCGGTGGCAATGGCCGATGTAATAAAGTTTTCTTCTTTCAGACCCTTCAAGCCTTTCGATTCCAGCTTTTTTACCAAATCCAGAGGAGTTTGTTCTGAGCTGTTGGTAAGAAACAAAAAAGGGGTTTCGTTCTTAATTAGTCGCTCGATAAATTCTTTGGCTCCCGGAACCAGTTCCGATCCGCGGTATATAACACCATCCATATCTGAGATTACACACTTTGCCATAACTATTAATTTATATTGGTAATAAGAACAATTTATTGTTGCATCTTTTTACTTACCCCTTATTTCCCAGCTAACTTCTCGCTTCTCAAAGCCGGAGAAGAATAATTGAATGAAAGAAAAAATCCAAGTTGCAATACATGATTTCTTTTGAAAAATGATTGAAGTTACCTCATTTCTGAAACGCAATTTTCCTTGTTGCTGACCAATAAAGTACCACTCCAAAAGTTACTCCAATAAAATTTGCCAGTTCGTCGTACCACGAAAATGAACGCCCCATGTGCATAGTTAACTGCATAAATTCCATGAAAATACCCCATAAAACAGCACCAAATATTACCCAAAGAATGCGATCACCTTTTTGCTCGGTTTTTAAGTTCCAGCAAAGCAAAGATGCCAATGGGAAATACATCAGAAAATGAACTATTTTATCGAACCCTTCAAACAACTTAACTTGTGGCAAATCATTAGGTGGCAACAATGACAGCGCAACAATACATGAAAGATAAAATACGATAAGTATTACTCTAAAATACTGACGTACAGACAAAAGATATGCGATCATCATCTAAATTATTTACACCTTGAAACAAAAAATAAAATATACAATCGAAGATCAAATATCTGCACTTTTAACATTTCTTTGATCGTCAATTCATTTTAATTTCAAAGCAAACTTATAAACTTAACATCATCAATCAAATTATATGCATGACAAAAATATGCGGGAAAGGAAATAGCAACATTGCAATTATTTTCAACGAGTCGATAACAGAATTGGAATTATATGGAATAATTCTCTGATATTGCAGTAAAATAGAGCTCAATATTTGCGATGTTATTCATGTTGAAAAACAAATTAGATGCATCCTGATCTACGTAACATTCAAATCAGGGAAATTATGATTTCAATGCTGAAGATTTAACGAACTGATGAATGGGTTATTTCATCCATATTTCGGAAGATTTTATCAATCATTATATCTCGAAAGTGAAATTCTGATTGGTTCTTAAAAAGTATAAATTCAAAAATTATGACCGAACCACACCTGAGAATTGGAATTATGTTTCAACCTGAAATTATTTTCAGGTTGAATGAAACCTACCTTTTGGCTCCATATGGTGTTCCGTATAAGGGCATCCAGAAAGTGAATTTCCGCGACGGCCAGATATGGCTGAATGATGAGTTGGTGGATGAAACGACACTCCTTTTCGAGCCTGTCAGATATCACGAAGCATCTTTCGAGTTGAATGATGTAACAATCGGTATTCAGTTTCATTGGGAACGAAAAGAAGACCAAACATTCAAAGGCTCACTGGAAGTCATGATCGAAGATGACAAACTTACCGCCGTCAATATTTTACCGCTCGAAGATTATCTGGTTAGTGTTATTTCTTCCGAAATGAGTGCAACAAGTAATCTGGAATTACTAAAAGCACACGCCATTATTTCGCGTTCATGGTTGCTGGCACAGACTGAAAAGGGAAAATCTATAAAAGAAACCGGAAAAACCTATCAAAGTATTTCTGAAACTCCGGAAGAATACATCCGTTGGTATGACCGCGAAGATCATCTCAACTTCGATGTTTGTGCTGACGACCATTGCCAGCGATATCAGGGAATCACGCGTCAGTTGACTTCAACAGTGGAACAGGCAGTTGCCCAGACTCGTGGAATGTTGCTGATGTATGACGGCAAAATTTGTGATGCACGCTTCTCGAAAAGCTGCGGTGGAATTTCTGAAACCTTCGAAAATGTATGGGAACCCGAAGTGCATTCTTACCTGCAGTCTATTACCGACAATCCAACAATTCCTGAAGGATTTAATACTGATCTGACCAACGAGGATGCGGCTCAGAAATGGATTAGAAATACTCCGGAAGCTTTTTGCAATACCCACGACAAAGAAGTTATTTCGCAAATTTTAAATGAATACGATCAGGAAACAACCGATTTCTATCGTTGGAAAGTGACCTATCAGCAAGCCGATCTGGCCGAATTGATTGCCCGCAAATCAGGCCGCGATTTCGGTGCGATTCTCGATCTGGTTCCTGTTGAGCGCGGACTTTCCGGACGATTAAAAAAGTTAAAAATTATTGGTTCGAAACTGACTCTAACAATCGGTAAAGAGCTCGAAATTCGCAAAACCTTGTCGGAGTCGCATTTATATAGTTCTGCTTTTGTGGTCGACAAACAAAATATCTCCAATGGTTTTCCGGGCGAATTCGTCTTGACAGGAGCAGGCTGGGGACACGGCGTTGGGCTATGCCAGATTGGCGCTGCCATGATGGGCGCAAAGGGATATAAATACGAAGAAATTCTGTTGCATTATTTTCGTGGAGCAGGCATTTCGAAAGAATATTAAATGGTCATTAGTTTCACGACATTAATTGTCATTTGCTTCGCGTCATTAATCGTACCCTTACCATAAATGACAACTTAATGACTATTGAATGACTATCACTTGACCAAATTACAATTAACAAACAACTAACCTATGACTGAAAATACCGGAAATCCAAAGCAGCGCAATCCCTGGGCCTGGATTCCGACTCTTTATTTCGCTGAAGGAATTCCATATGTGGTAGCGATGACTGTTTCTTTGATCATGTTCAAGCGGTTAGGCATTTCAAATACCGACATTGCCCTTTATACAAGCTGGCTGTATCTGCCCTGGGTCATCAAACCGCTTTGGAGTCCGATTGTCGACCTGTTGAAAACCAAACGGTGGTGGATTGTTTTCATGCAATTAATCATTGGCGCCAGTTTAGGTGCTGTAGCCCTGTCGATTCCATTGCCCGGTTTTTTCAAAATCAGCCTTATTTTTTTATGGCTTCTGGCTTTTAGTTCGGCCACACACGACATTGCCGCCGATGGTTTTTACATGCTCGGACTCGACGAACATCAACAAACTTATTTTGTAGGAATCCGCAGTACTTTTTACCGCATTGCCATGATTACCGGACAAGGATTGCTGATTATTCTGGCCGGTTTTTTTGAAGTTTCAACCGGGCTTCCGCCAATCGAAATCAATGTTTCAGCCAATCCGACTTATTCGAAAGAAATTCAATTGCCTGAAGTAACTCAATCTTTCAGTGAGGGCCAGACTTTTTTTGCGGTTTTCCCTCAAAAGGCTGAAATATCAACACAGAATATTCTTTCTGAAAGACTTGACTCAATTCGGAAGGTCATCGTACAATACAATCAGGCCAACAAATTCATAGCACTTCAATCACAAAATCAAACGATGGCTGGCGCTAAAGAACAAGGTTCTTGGTGGTCAGATTATATTTCAGGCCCGCTTAAGAACTTTCTTCAAGATCATTTTCAGGCTAAAGTTAAACCAGTTTCAGGAAATACTTTAGTTGGAAATGTCACTGTAGTTGCCGTTAAACTAAGTGAGAAGCCGGAAGAAAACAAAGAGTTAGTATTGAATTTCAAATTCAGGAACGGTGACAACAGCATCCGGCTTTTGGAAGGTGAACGCCTGACTTTCAATTCCGGGAATCAGGATAAACCTGCCTACTTGCTTTTTCAGTGCGACCCAAAACTAACACGGTCGACTCAGGCTTCATTTAAAGGAACTTCTGGAAATATCCATCTGGCATGGAGCATCACCTTTGTTATTTTGGCTGTGATGTTTTTGCTTTTATCTTTTTATCACCGATTTATTTTACCTCATCCGAAATCAGATCAGCAAATTGTCAGTCAAGGCCAAAACTTGTTTAAGGAGTTTTTTAAAACTTTCGGTTCCTTCTTCCGAAGAAAAGATATCGAAGTAATCATTGCTTTTTTAATGCTTTATCGCTTTGGTGAAGCTCAATTGGTCAAAATGGCCTCACCATTCATGCTCGATCCCCGAAACTTGGGCGGACTTGGCCTGACGACGGGCGATGTGGGTTTGCTCTATGGTACCTTTGGAATTTTAGCCCTTACTGCTGGAGGAATTTTAGGAGGAATTGCTGCTTCAACCAAAGGATTTAAATACTGGCTTTGGTGGATGGTTCTAGCCATCAATGTGCCGCATTTGGCCTATGTTTATATGTCATTCGCCCAACCTGAAAATCAATTAATTATTGGGTTGTGTGTCGTACTTGAACAATTTAGTTATGGTTTCGGGTTTACAGCTTATATGCTTTACATGATCTACATTTCAGAAGGGAAAAACAAAACCGCCCACTTTGCTATTGCCACCGGCTTTATGGCTTTGGGAATGATGATTCCTGGAATGTTTTCGGGCTGGCTTCAGGAAATTATAGGCTATCCGAATTTCTTTGTATGGGTGATGCTGTGCATGATTCCAGGAATGATTCCGGTATTTTTCATCAAAGTAAAACCTGAATTTGGAATTAAAAAGAAAGAAGATTAAAGACTTAGTTTAGTGTCGCATTAATGCTGGTTGGCAGGTCACCCTGAACTTGTTTCAGGGTGTCATCTGCGAAGAGATGCCGAAACAAGTTCGGCATGACCTAGAATTATCATTTGCACCATTCCATCCGGTTATCAACCCGGTAAACTATCTTTTCATTTTCCAGAAGCCAGCGCACTACTTTTACCACATTATCCGGTTTGCCTTCTATTTTTGCCAATAGTTCTTCATAAAAACAAGGTTCGAATAATGCTTTTTTAATCTGCTCACATAACGTATCAAACTCGTACTTACTCACATTCAGTTCGTTTCGTTCCATGCACACATCGCATTTCCCACAGCGAACCGATTCTTTCTCACCAAAATATTGAAGCAACAGCTGGCTCCGACATTTGTGACCCGACGAAGCGTAATGAACCACGGCGTCAATTCTCCGGATGTAATCGCGCTTGCGGTCTTCGTAATTTTCTTTGCTGATTTTTAGCCGATCAAGGTCGATTCGTTCTTTCACAAAAATGATGAACGGTGTTTTTTTTTGCGGAATATAGTCGATTACACGCATGGTCCTCAACCGGGTCAAAAACTGATAAACCAGATCGGGGCTGACATTGGCGCGTTTGGCCATCAGTTCTTCGTCGATCGAAACATAGTTGGTAAACAATCCGGTGTAGGAGCGCAACAGCAGTTTTATGAACCCATCGAACTCGGCATTGGCCACCTGAAACTTGTATAAATCGTCGCGGTCGACCTGAAAATATACTTTCGACGGATTGTCCAGTTCATCGGTTAATTCGAGGTAACCTTCGCGCTGAAGAATTTTCAGGCTGTTGTAAACTGCCGTAATCTGAAACGAAAAGCTCGAGGCAAACGCTCCCATGCTAACCTCGAACGACTGGTCTTTCCCGAAACCCACCGCCAATTGATAAAAATTGCAGATGGCCTCATAAATCCGTTTGATCACATCAGGTTCAGGAAATACTTTCACCACATTTCGCTCCAGTTTCACTTTGTCACTGTTGTTATACAGCAAAACCGACCAGGCGGGTTTTCCGTCGCGCCCAGCCCTACCCGCTTCCTGAAAATAGGCTTCCACCGAATCAGGCGCTTCCAGGTGAATCACAAAACGTACATCGGCTTTGTCGATGCCCATTCCAAACGCATTGGTCGAAACAATCACCCGATTCTTGCCGCTTTTCCAGGCTTCCTGTTTGGCTGACCTGATTTTATACGGCAACCCGGCATGGTAATAGTCGGCTGAAACTTCATTTTTCCGAAGCAAGTCGCTGATTTCCCGTGTTAATTTCCGACTTTTTACATACACAATTCCGGTGCCTTTCGCTTTCTGGACGGCCTTGACCAAATAATTCACCTTATCCTCTTCGTTGCGAACCAGATAAACTAAATTACTTCGGTAATAGCTGGTTCGCAGAACATTTTTTCTTCTGAATTTCAGCTGATCCTGAATATCGTCGATCACCTGCGTCGTTGCTGTTGCTGTTACGGCCAGAATCGGAACATTGGGCAACAAATCGCGTAGTTCGGCAATCCGAAGGTACGACGGGCGAAAATCGTATCCCCACTGCGAAATGCAATGCGCCTCATCAACCGCAATCAGGTTCACATCCAATTGATTGATCCGCTCCCGAAACCGCTCGGTAGCAATACGCTCAGGCGACAAATACAAAAACTTATAATCGCCCCAGGCCGCATGATCCATGGCAATCTTGATTTCCTGACTGCTCATTCCGGAATAAATCGCCAAAGCTTTAATTCCACGCTGGTTCAGGTTTTCAACCTGATCTTTCATCAGGGCGATGAGTGGAGTAATCACCAGACAAATTCCCGGTTTTGAAAGCGAATACACCTGGTAAGTAACAGATTTACCACCACCAGTAGGCATCAACCCAAGTGTATCTTTCCCCTGATCAACCGACTGGATGATCTCCTCCTGCAAGGGCCGGAATGCGGCATAACCCCAGTACTTGGTTAATATCTGTGTGAATTGGCTCAATTTATTCGGATCATGTTAATCAATCAAATTTAACAGCTTTTCGCAAACGATAATCGGATGGCGCGAATTGTTTCGCAATTTCTATTTTCGGCAATTAAAAATCGCCACACTCGGAGTACCCGTCCTGTCTTTCTAACTCACTTTTTCGAGATTGTATCTCGTAGTTTTATAGAAGTAATTTCTTAATTTTATCCGTTCCTGAAATTGTCTGTTTAATCGTAATTTCGCTAACCTGTAAAACTAAAGCTATGATCATCAATTCTGAGTTTCCTCAAAAGTCAGGGTTCTCCCGCCGTGACTTCCTCAAAAAGTCTTCCATGTTGGGGGCAGCAGCAATGGCAAGTATACTGTTTCCTTGGAATGGGTACACAGTTATGGCAAATGGATTTCCTATAGCAGAAACAATTTACGGAAAAGTAAGGGGAATGGATGTGGCTGGAATCAAGACTTTCCGTGGTATCCGTTATGGAGCCGACACCTCTGGGGCGAACCGGTTTATGCCACCTGTAAAACCAGGAAAATGGAAAGATGTATTCGATGCGTTCGCCTATGGTCCCGCTTCTCCGCAAACACCGAGTGACCCGACCGATCCATATACCCTTTCGGTTGAATGGGATGCACATGTAAAATCGGGAATCAGCGAAGACTGTCTCCGTTTAAATCTTTGGACACCCGGGTTAAATGATGGTGGTGCCCGACCAGTCTTTTTTTACATACACGGAGGAGGATTTACCAATGGATCGGGCGGCTTTCCATTCGATGGTGATCCACTAGCACGCTTGGGAAATGCCATAGTAGTTACGGTAAATCACCGCCTTGGTCCTTTGGGCTTTCTTGATCTCGGTCAACTCGGAGGCTCATCCAAATTTGCAGCTTCGGGCGTTGTCGGAATGCTTGATCTTGTTGCAGCGCTCGAGTGGGTTCGCGACAATATTGCCAACTTCGGCGGAGATCCTGGCAATGTGATGATCTTCGGTCAGTCTGGCGGCGGCGCAAAAGTCTCTACCTTAATGGTGATGCCTTCGGCAAAAGGTCTGTTCCATAAAGCAGCTGTGCAAAGTGGTTCGACAATTGCACTTGGTGCCCGCGAAAAAAATACCGATCAGGCAAAGCAATTGCTAACAGAATTGGGCATTAGTAATTCAAAACCAGAAGATCTTCAAAATGTAGCATGGAGTATCATTCTTGAAGCGCAAGCCAATCGCGGATTTAGCCCTATTGTGGATGGAACCGTAATTCCCAGAAACCCATTCGAACCGGCAGCTCCGGAAATATCCGCAGATATTCCAATGATTGTTGGGTACACCCGCGAAGACGCTTCTAACAGAAGTGCTTCCACACCGCTTACTGATGAAGGATTGCAAAAATGGATTCAGGACACTTATAAAGAGAAAGCTTCAACTATCCTGTCAACGTACCGAAAAGTCTATCCGAATGCAACTCCTTTTCAAATACAGGCACGTATTTCAACCGATGCCAGAGGCCGCAAGAATGCAACCACAATGGTCGAAAGGAAATCCGCACAGAACAAAGGCAAAGCATACCTTTATCTGATGGAATGGGCATCACCGGCTTATGAAGGACGGTTCGAAGCATGTCACGGCGTCGATCTTGGTTTAGTATTGGCCAGTGCGCGTAATCCTATTGCCGGCAATACAGCCGAAGCCCGAAAGATGGCAGAAATTGTGGGTTCAACTATTATCGCATTTGGAAAAACAGGCGACCCGAATTGCGATAAAGTTCCAAACTGGCCGGCATACAATCGCGACACTCGCGCTACGATGATTTTTAATACCGAATGCCGCGTAGAGAATGATCCAACAAATGAGCTGAGGTTACTTTGGGAAAGAATTTGAAATTTTAAAGTGGTCTGCATCAGGTAGATTATTTTAAGATTTTGCCTGGCTGCCTTTAAATGAAGCCATTTAATATACTGAATGATAGTCGAAGATTTCATCTCTGACTGTCATTCAGCTATTTAAACTAGGGTAACAATTGATTGCTAAAATCATTCAAATTCGCCCCTTTCTGCTTAACAAATTTTAAGATACATTAAAGTTTATAGGCTGTATACCGCCAAAAAAATCAGGACATTTGTACATCTTTTTTCGTAGTTTTGTTCTTTAACTCAACACATAAAACACACAGCAATGTCGTTTTTCGCCGATAAAGTTGTTTCCGAAGGTTTAACTTTT
>Ga0302293_10001609_pt1 | contig 11021 bp, 14 predicted proteins | sample III_Fen_N2_2_FD_198758 | JGI IMG/M metagenome (GOLD analysis project Ga0302293, IMG submission 198758) | Peat permafrost microbial communities from Stordalen Mire near Abisko, Sweden - III_Fen_N2_2 | ecosystem: Environmental > Terrestrial > Soil > Wetlands > Permafrost | place: Sweden: Abisko... | reverse complement strand
TATCTGAATTTAACGAACCATATAGTAAGCAATAAGACGTACTTGTGGTTGATACTGCCATATATATTCCTAATCTAAAATATTTGGGCGAATTGCCTAAATCGAAAGAAGAGAATAATGCAATATTGTAGCGATACAGTCGTCAGGGTTTCACTCCAAAAGCGAAGTCCTGACTGGTTTTCAACCAGTCTAAAATCTACAGTTTAGGGTTGATAATTTTTATGAAAACTCTTCTCTGAAATCAAGGTATTTCGGGGAAGAGTTTTTTATATTTAGCCGAGAATTTTACGAAAATTGTTATTTTGAATAAATAAAATACCACACAAAGAATAGGGTAAATCCTTGTTTATTTGTCATAACAGAAAACCTAAAACCAACTAAAAATGGAAAGAAGAACATTCGTTAAAAACCTTAGCCTGTCAGCCGGCTTAGTAATGGCATCCTCAGTTATACCTGCAGCATGTAAGGAACCTGAAAAGTTAAACTTCGAATTATTGGATTTGCATGTACACACCACCGACAAATTCACAATTGAAAACATCCTTGAAATTGGAAGAAAACATCAGGTGAAATTTGGTATAGTTGACCACCCAATTTCATGGGCTTTAAAAGATGATAACGACCTTAAAAACTACATCGAAAAACTCAGAAAATATCCGGTTTATATTGGTTTACAGCCAACCTATTTAGGTTGGAGTAAAAATTATTCCAAAGAACTGTTGGCTCAGGTTGATTATATTTTGATGGATCCACAAATGGTGCCCATGGGAAACGGCGATACCTGGAGAATTTGGGAATTTGATACCTATATTGATGACACCGAAGATTTCATGAAGCGATACATGGATTATTCAATGGAAGTGCTCACAAAAGAGCCAATCAATATTTTTGGATGGCCATTGTTTTTACCAGTTTGTATAGCCCGCGATTACTATAAATTATGGACTGAAGACCGCATGCAACAAATAATTACTGCAGCAAAAGCACGAAATATTGCCATAGAAATTAACGACATGTCGCATACACCACACGAAGAATTTATATTGAAAGCAAAAGCGCGAGGCCTTAAATTTACATTTGGATCCGATTCGCGCAATACAAATGTCGGTCGTTTAGCCTATTGTAAACGAATTGCGGAGAAATGTAATTTAACAGCCTCAGATTTCTATGTGCCGGTGAAAAAAGGATAACAGCAATTAAACGAAGTACAGAAACCAATTCGAAAAAAGAAAGCCTTCATTTCTCCTGAAGACCTGGAATTTCAATAATCAGGGTTACACTCAAAGTGCAACCCTGATTGGTTTTACATCCCCGCTTTACCAAACCTTAACACCTGCTCCTCATTTCTGAACCTTTAATTTACACAAGCAACCATCGCAAATCGTACTTTTGCACTCGGTTTCGATTAGTTGATTGGAAATCAGCATTAAAATTGTGGATTATGATACGACAATGTGTAATAATTTTTGGTTGTCTGGCCATCGGCGAATTGCTGGTGGCTGTGACGGGAATCAAACTTCCGGCGAGTATCATTGGCATGTTACTTCTGGCCTTGCTGCTGAAACTGGGTTGGGTGAAAGTGGCGTGGGTAAAGGGAATCTCCGATTTTCTGGTGAAGAACCTGCCTTTGTTTTTTATTCCGCCCGGCGTGGCGGTGATGCTTTACCTCGATGTGATTGAGGCTAACTTTTGGGCCATTGTGGTGGCATCGGTGGGTAGCACCATTATTGTGCTGGCGCTTACCGGCTGGACGCATCAAATCCTCCGAAAAAGTAAATTTCTCAACAGCAAACGGTCAATTCAGTAAATCTAGAAATCAGCAGGATGAAGACTTTTTTTCAAAGCGAAGCATTTATCGTAGCCTTTGTGTTTCTGGCTTATTACCTGGCCAAACAGTTGCAGAAACGGACGGGATTTATTTTGCTCAATCCCATTCTGGTTGCGGTGCTTATCATCATTGTGTTTTTGTCGGTTTTTAAAATTGATTACGCATCGTTTCACGAAGGAAGCAAGCTCATCGAGTTTTTCCTGAAACCGGCGGTGGTTGCGCTGGGCGTTCCATTGTATCAGCAACTCGAAAAGATAAAAAAGCAGGCCATCCCGATTCTGGTTTCGCAACTGGTGGGCTGTGTGGCTGGTATTGTATCGGTGGTGTTGATTGCCAAAGCAATGGGCGCTTCGCGTGAAATAATTTATTCGTTGGCGCCCAAATCGGTAACCACGCCCATTGCCATCGAGGTTTCGAAAGCCATTCACGGCATCCCTGCACTTACCGCTTCGGTGGTGATTGTGGTTGGTATTTTTGGCGCCATTTTCGGGTACACCATTATGAAATGGACACACGTGAAAAACCCGGTGGCGCAAGGCTTGTCGATGGGGACGGCTGCCCACGCGGTAGGTACTTCGCGCTCGATGGAAATCAGCCCGTCGTTTGGAGCGATGTCGAGCATTGGCCTGATTGTAAACGGCATTTTTACCGCCATCCTCACGCCTTATATTCTGCAGTTGATCAATATTTGGATTCCGTTGTAAAAGCCTTTGCGGGTTAAACAAACGTTCAGTAACTTGTGGTCATCAAATCAACAGGCACAATCATGAACGAAATTGTTTACCTAAACGGGAACCTGATTCCTAAAAACGAAGCCTCAATCTCGCCCGAAGACCGCGGCTTTAATTTTGCCGATGGCATTTACGAGGTGATTAAATATTACGCTGGAAAACCTTTCCGTTATGCCGATCACATGGATCGACTCCGTCGAAGTCTTCACGAAATCCGGATTGATTTTGACGGTTTCGATCAACTGGAAGCTATATTTCAGTCACTTCTTGAACAAAACGGATTGGCTGATCAGGAAGCTGGCGTTTATCTGCAAATTACCCGCGGAAGCCATATGCGAATTCACCAATTTCCCGAAAACATCAAGCCAACAGTTTATGCCACTGTTTTCCCTTTTGCCTCAAAGTGGGATCAACTCGAAAATGGAGTGAAGGTTATCACTACCGAGGATATTCGCTGGCTGCGTTGCGACATCAAATCGATTTCGCTGCTGCCCAACGTGCTTGCCGCCGAAAAAGCTCGTGAATAAAATGCCGTCGAAGCCATTTTTATTCGCAACGGAATTGTTACCGAAGGCTCTCATTCCAGTTTTATAGGCGTGAAAAACGTTGCGATTTACACCCATCCCGATTCGAACCTGATTTTGCCCGGTATCACTAAAATTGTGATCCGTGAAATTTGCACAGCCAACAATATTCCACTGGTTGAGGAAGGAATTCCTGCATCGGAACTGTCCGGCATGGATGAAATGATGATTATTGGTACCGGAAGCGAAGTTACTCCTGTTGTACAAATGGATGAAAACCCTGTTGGTGGTGGCAACCCAGGACCAGTAACTCTTTTTATTCAGGGTAAATTTTTTGAACAAACACAAAAGATATGATTTTTTTAAGCACCTGAAATTCCGTATTCATCTTCTTACTTTAGGCATTCATCAATTCAAAGTTGGGTCAATCAGCTAGCAGAAGTAGTTTCACCGGAAATTTTAAAATCAAAATTTCTATGAATACAAATACTACCGACCGGCTTAGCTTGGTTGCCCCCTGCGGAATTGATTGCGGTATTTGCGAACTGCATCTTGTTAAAGAAACTGATGAACTTTATCCATCGCTTCTTAAACGCGGAATTCCGAAAGAAAAAATGCCCTGCCCCGGATGCCGGGCAGTTGAAGGAAATTGCCCGGTAAAACCATCGGTTTGCGACACATGGAAATGTGTGAAGGAGAATGAGCTTGAATTTTGCTCGGCCTGTACTGATTTTCCATGCAACCGGCTGCAGCCCTGTGCCGACGGCGCCGATTTGCTGCCGCACAACCTGAAAGTTTTCAATCTCTGCCTGATCAACCAGATCGGATTGAAAGCCTTTACTGAAAAGTCTGCGGAAGTAAAACTCAAATACTACAAAGGCAAAATGGTTATTGGCAACGGACCACAACTCCCAAACGGATAAAATGAAACCGGTAAGCGAACTTTCGCAAAAGGCAAGGGTTATGTTGCAAACGTTGCAGAGTTTGCTGATTACGGTTATGCTTGGCGCTGTGTTGTTTGCAGCATCGGGGAACCCCCATTGGTGGCAGGCCTGGATTTTTATAGTGGTGTACGGATTGTGCAACTGGGTCAGCAGTTTTCTGTTGTTTACACGGGTGCCGGAGCTAATCGATGCACGGCGAAAAAAACACAATGGCATCCGCAAAGTCGATAAATTGCTTATCCTGCTCTACCAGGCCATGTACTTTCCTTCCCTCATCATTTCAGGCATAGAACAACGGCTGAATCCACACGGTGCCCCTCTGTTAGTAAATGCAGCTTTTGTCTTCATTATTTTGTCGTTTGTACTGATAACCTGGGCGCCACTGGTCAACCGCCACCTCGAAACGTACATCCGCATCCAAACCGACCGCGACCACCGGGTTTGCACCCAAGGGCCTTACCGCGTTGTACGCCACCCGGCCTATCTGGGACTGATTTTTCTTTTCGTTGGGATGCCGCTTTCGCTGGGTTCTGCATGGGGACTGATTCCATCTGGTTTTGCGAGTCTGTTTATCATCCTTCGTACAAAAATAGAAGACCAGATACTACAAACTGAATTGCAAGGTTATAAAGAATATACCAAACAAACCCGATACCGGCTTATCCCCGGAATTTGGTAATATCATATAAAAAATGAATCACAATATCTCTTTCCAGGCCATCGATTGGTCGGTCGTTAAAAAAACAGAACACCCGGGCGAAACTGGTACTGCCTTTTGGCAAACCATTCAATTGCCCGGACTTAGAATTCGTATAGTAGAATACTCTGCCGGTTATCTGGCCGACCATTGGTGCCGGAAAGGACATGTTGTTCACTGTCTGGAAGGTGAGTTTGTAAGCGAATCGGAGGATGGAAACCACAGTCATTTTACTTCTGGAATGACTTACGTGGTGACCGACGAACTGAGTTCGCACCGCTCGGCAACAAAAAATGGAGTGAAACTGTTGATTATTGACGGAGATTTCCTGAAATTTCAGGAAGAAGAAAAATAATTCATTTTATGCCTGAAACAAATGATTTGTCGATACGGTTATTAGAAGCCTGGTCTGAAGTCAACCTGAACAAGATCACACGAAACCTGATCCGTTTGTACAAGGAAAAGGAATATGAGAAACTGAACATTATTTCAGGAATGCTTTCGGAATGGGTTGAAATTGAGATTGAACCCGATGGCAAAGGCTTTGCAAAGATTATTTCGCTGTATCATCCTGATCGCGGCGATTATTACCGCAGCTTGATCAGCTTGGCAGCCAAACAGGAGGACATGGTGACACTTGCCCGTTTCGAGCACATTTTTGTCGTTGAGAATATTGAGGAAATCGCTGCCAACATCGAAAGTTTTGAGGATATCGATTATCATCCGGAATACGAGTGGGACGTAAAAGATACCGGGTTCAGTTATTTTCAGGATAAAAAAAAGAAACCACGCAACGGAAAGCAAAAGGCAAGATCAGATGGATATTCGTTTTACGAAGCCATTCAAATCAGGCAGTATGGAGATATCAGCACTACTTTCCCGACTTATTACCTGGAAGACATGGACGAGATAGAACTCTCGGAATCGGAAATTGACGACCTGGACGGCGTTGAGTACTGTATTCACACCGTGTCGCTCGATTTGTCATTTAACCGGATTTATGATCTTTTGCCATTGGCCAGCTTGAGTTGTCTTCAGGAGTTAAATTTATCGAATAACCGGATTGAATACATTGACGACATCAGCAATTTGCAGCAACTGAGAAGTATTGACTTGTCGAATAACTCAATTGGCGATATTTTGCCATTACTAGAAATTGCGACACTGGAATATGCCGACCTCACTGGCAACAACGTTTCCAAGTTGCAAATTGATGAATTGCGTGAAATGGGCGTAACGGTAGATTATTAGTCTTTTTTTATTCTGACATTTCTCAAGCTTATGAACAGTTTGCTATAAACTGGGTTCAATTGTTTAAATTTGCAAAACATTAAAATGAATTTCCAATGACAACAGGTATGACCCCAAACGATCATAAAAACATATTGAAAGGACTGCACTCGGCTGATTCTCTTAAAGTTATTGAAACACTTGAAGAGTTGCGCGTCTCAGGAAAATCTACCGATATTCCTTTCCTGATCGAACTGCTGCATCTGACTCCGAATCTGGAAATCAAGTCGAAGATTACCGGTTTGTTTGCCAATTTAAAGGAAAGTGATGCTATCCCATTAATTGTTGAAGCCATTCAGAATCAAAAGTATGCGCCTGAATTAAAAGAGTTGGTGGCCAGTTGCTGGGAAAACGGATTGGATTACAGCAATTACCTGACGCTGTTCGTCGATTTGCTGATCGACAGTGAATTTCTGGTAGCTTTCGAAGCCTATACGGTTATTGTAAATATGACCGCCAAAATTGATCAGGACAAAATAGATGCAGAGATAGATCGTCTTGAAAAGGCTATGCAAACTACTGCTGATCAAAAGAAAGCGTTGATTTTGGATGTGATTGATTTTTTACCTTCGATCGGATTTTGAAAAGGTAAAGAATAAGGGAATATGGAAAAAGACCATCATGAATCAATCATACTGGTCTTTTTTGAATTATTTTCCTTCGAAATACTTCATAAACTGAGCCCTTTCGTAAATGGCCGGGTTCGATATGTTTTTATGGGACAATAGTCCACGAAAATCTTCAATTCTCTTGAAATGCCGTTTTTTCATAAATGCAGTCAGGTCAGCGATCATTCCGCCGATTACCTGTGAACCGTTGATGTAAACAGAAGAACAAATTTGGGTGACCTGGGCTCCAACCAACAATTGTTTAATTACGGCTTCGCCATCGTGAATACCTGTTCCGGCGGCAATCTGAACATTGGGGAGTTGCGACGAAATCAGCCCAATCCAACGCATCGAACGGCGAATATCTTCCGGTTCGCTAAAGACTTCGGAAGTTGTCAGTTCCAATTTGTCGAGGTTGATGTCGGGCTCATAAAAGCGGTTGAATAATACCAGGGCATCGGCACCGCTTGCTGCTAGTTTACTGGCCATTCCAATCAGGTTGCTGTAATAGAATCCGATTTTTACCGATATTGGTATTTTTACATTTTTTCTGACTTCAGAAACGATCCGCAGGTAAATTTGCTCTATTTCTTCTGACGTTTTTTGCGGGTCGGTTGGTATAAAAAACAAATTGAGCTCGAGTGCATCGGCTCCTCCATTCTCCAGATCTTTGGCAAAAACAACCCATTCTGATGCCGCCATACAACTGATGCTGGCGATAATCGGAATTTCGGTTTCCTTTTTTGCTTCGCTCAGCAGATTCAGGTGGCCTGTGATTAATTTATTGCGGGTGAAATTCCATGTAAAGTCTTCTTCTTCAGGAAATAAATGTTGCGGTGAGCGGTTAATCTGGTTGTTAACTTCGTTGTTAATTTGCTCCTCGAAAATTGATTTCAGGACAATCGCTCCGGCTCCGGCTTTTTCAAGGTCTTTAATTTTTTCAACAGAATTGGTCAGGCCAGAACTGGCAATGATAATGGGATTTTTTAATTTTAGTCCCATGTATTGGGTTTCCAGATTGATCATATTGATTGAATTTAATGTGTTGATCACATAACAATCAATTGATTCATAAGGTTTCGGAATTGTAACTCCTTTCGCCAAAAATTGTACTTCCAATCCTGACCATTGTACTTCCTTCTTCAACAGCAATCAGGTAATCACCCGACATGCCCATCGAAATTTCCCTGAATTCGGGTTTATCGGCAAAGTAGTTCGATTTTAGCTGATCAAAAATGGCTTTCAGGGCGGCAAACTCCTTGTGAATTTGATTTTCATCGTCGGTGTAAGTTGCCATTCCCATTACTCCTGAAAGTTGAGCGTGTTTCAAAAGTTTAAATTCCTCAGAATTCAGAATATCGGTGGCTTCATTCAACGATAACCCAAACTTGGTTTCCTCTTCGGCAATGTGGAACTGAAGCAGACAGGGGATAATCCGGTTTACTTTTTTAGCTTCCGCATCAATGGTTTTAAGCAGTTTAAATGAATCAACACCATGAATCAGGTGAACAAAAGGAACAATGTTCTTGACCTTGTTGGTTTGCATGTGGCCAATAAAGTGCCATTCGATATCTTTCGGAAGTTCCCCGAATTTCCACACCAGTTCCTGAACCTTGTTTTCGCCAAAAGCTCTTTGTCCATGGGCATATGCTTCCATCAGGAGATTGGCCGGCTTGGTTTTCGATACTGCAATAAGCTGAACCTGCGCCGGTAAATTGGATTTTACGAGGTCTATATTTTCTGCGATACTCATGATTCAAAAATAATATTTATAGTCATTCAAAATAGAGTTCCGAGCGCCTAAAGTGAGCTAGATTTCGAAGTTTGGAGAAAAGTTGTGGGTTTCGAGTTACGGGATAAACAACGAATGGGCAATGCACCCTTTATCTAAGCAAATTAACCATCCTTAAATTTTCAAATCCTCTCATCTTCACATCTCCAAATTTTCTTTTCCCTATCTTTGAAACTTGCTATGAACGAAATACAACAACATACGGTTGAACGAATGGATGAACTGGGAGCACAAGGCAAACCGTTCGTTTTTGTGATCGATTTTGACTTTGAAAAACCATTGATTTTTGAGTTAGACGATGCATCTTCTATTCGTTGGAAAACCCCGGAATTGGCAAATTATCAGTCAGCAAAATGTCCTGAAAATGATTTAGTCTGGAATGTTTATCCGGTTGAATTTGAGCAATACCAGCAGGCTTTCAACAAAGTTCAGCACCACATTCACAATGGCGACACTTATTTGCTCAACCTCACCATGCCTTCGCGAATAGTTACAAACCTTACTTCGGAAGAAATTTTTCACCGTAGTATGGCGCCTTACAAAGTCTGGTTAAAAGATCAGTTTGTATGTTTTTCGCCTGAAATTTTTGTGCAGATCAAAGATGGAATTATTTCATCTTTCCCGATGAAAGGAACCATCGACGCGAATATAGAGAATGCTGAACAACTTTTGCTGAATGACGAAAAGGAAGTGGCCGAACATCATACCATTGTTGATTTGATCCGAAACGATTTGAGCATTGTTGCATCGGAAGTTGAGGTGGAACGGCTGATGTATATCGACCGGATTTGCACCAACCGCGGCGACTTGTTGCAGATGAGCTCGCAGATTTCGGGGACGCTTCCGGACAATTATCCGCAATCAATCGGTACTATTTTGGCCAGATTGTTGCCGGCAGGGTCGATTTGCGGGGCACCAAAACCCAAAACGCTGGAAATCATCCGCAAGGTTGAATCCTATAGGCGTGGATATTACACCGGAGTCTTTGGAGTTTTTGATGGCAAAAATCTTGACAGTTGTGTTTTAATTCGATATTTGGAACAGGAAAGCGATGAGCTGGTCTTTAAAAGTGGGGGAGGAATCACCTTTTTGAGCGACTGCCAGACCGAATACAACGAACTAATTCAAAAAGTATATGTGCCAATTAGTTGAAACGCTGAAGCTAAAAGATGGTGTCATCCGGAATCTGGAATGTCACCAAAACAGGATGAATCGTGCTATGAACGAACTGTTTCCAAATGAACCGAAAATTGATCTGGAAGCGGTAATCTCAATTCCGGAGCATTGTAATTCCGGAGTATTTAAAGTGCGGGTAGTTTATGGATCGGTAATCGAAAAAATTGAAATTGAACCTTATATTTTCAGAACAATTGAAAGTCTGAAAGTGGTTCATCACGAAAGCGTTGACTATCATTTGAAATATACCAACCGGCAAGTTCTTCAGGATTTGTTTGCTCAACGTGGACTTTGCGACGACATAATCATCGTCAAAAATGGATTGGTAACCGATTCGTTTGCCGCTAACCTGCTTTTTTTTGATGGCAAAAAATGGTTCACACCAACAACGCCTTTGTTGAAGGGAACCAAACGCCAAATGTTGATCGATCAGAAAATTATTTCAGAAAAGGAAATCCTAGAAGAAGATATTCGCTCATACCAGAAAGTTGGATTGATCAACGCGATGATTGATCTGGAGGAAATGCCGGTGATTGCGGTTGAGAAGGTTTATTTCTGAAAGAATTGATCGAAGTGGCATTCATTGTCACTTGTTTCACGTCATTAAATTGTCATTCATTGTAAAAATGATGCTGCAGTTACTAACAATGACGATGAATGACTTAATGACAATAAATGACCTTTTTGATTGATTCTCAAATCACTATCTCCAGTCCGTCGTACGATAGAAATACATTCTCAGGGAGTTCTTTTTGAACCTCATCATAAAAACCCATTTGGTGCGAAAGGTGCGTCAGGTAAGCTTTCCCGGGTTTTACTTCAGCAATAAGCTCAAGCGCCTGGCTTAGGTTAAAATGCGAAATGTGTTCCTCTTTCCGCAAGGCGTTCAAAACCAAAACATCTAATCCCCGAAGTTTATCAATTTCAGCATTTTCAAGGTGGTTTACATCGGTCACATAAGCTAATTTACCGAAACGGAATCCAAAAACGGGTAGCTTATAATGGAGGCCGCGAATCGGAATTACTTCCAGATCGCTAATCAGGAACGGCTTATTTTCGATCAAATGCAGGTGCATTTGTGGAATTCCGGGGTACCGGTAAGTGGCAAACACGTAATCAAAAATGCGGCGGATGGCAATCTGGACGCGCTCTTCAGCATAAATATCGGTAGGCTGTTTTTGAACCCAGTTGAAAGCGCGGATATCATCGAGTCCAAAAATATGATCGACATGTTCGTGCGTGAGTAAAATACCATTCAAATGACGAACCTGATGAGTGAGCATCTGCTGCCTGAAATCGGGTCCGGCGTCGATAACCAGGCATTGAGTCTCGGTTTCGATCATCACCGAAGCGCGTAAACGCTTGTCTTTCGGATTGTCTGACAAACAAACCGGACATTGGCACGCAACTACCGGTATTCCCTGCGATGTT
>Ga0302293_10001605_pt1 | contig 11037 bp, 6 predicted proteins | sample III_Fen_N2_2_FD_198758 | JGI IMG/M metagenome (GOLD analysis project Ga0302293, IMG submission 198758) | Peat permafrost microbial communities from Stordalen Mire near Abisko, Sweden - III_Fen_N2_2 | ecosystem: Environmental > Terrestrial > Soil > Wetlands > Permafrost | place: Sweden: Abisko... | reverse complement strand
AATCGTATGAAGCAATTCATGCGATTTGTGGCCAAGAGGAGTTCCAAGGTAATCGTGATACAGCATCATTACATCCTTATTTTCATGCGATTTACGAATTGCTTTCCCTTCATCCTCGCGGTAAATCGCTTCAAGTCGTTTCGTCCTGATCGCGTCATTAACAGGGCGGGGTTGACCACCACCGCTGATACAGCCACCCGGGCAACCCATTATTTCGATAAAATGGTAAGGACTTGTCCCTTTTTTTATCTCCTCAAGCAGAACAGCCGCTCCTTTTAATCCGCTCGTAACGGCTACTTTTACGGTAATACCATCCAAAAAACTGAATGCTTCCAAAGGATTTTCTATTTTAACCTCTGCGGTCTTAATTCTGTCCAGCCCTTCAAGTGGTACAATATGAAGATTTACAGTTGGAAGTTCGCGTCCGGTAACCAGTTCGTATACGGTGCGCAATGCGGCTTCCATCACGCCACCTGTCGTACCGAAGATGTCGGCAGCTCCTGTTGAGAGACCTAACGGACTATCAAACTCACCATCGGGCAGATTATTAAAATCGATTCCAGCATCCTTAATCATTCGTCCGAGTTCCCTCGTTGTGATTACGGCATCAACATCAGCCAGGCCGTTGTTAAACATTTCGGGTCGTGTGATTTCGAATTTCTTGGCCGTACAAGGCATTACAGAAACGACAAAAATACTTGCCGGATCGATTTTCATCTTTTCGGCAAAGTAAGTTTTGGTCAAGGCGCCAAGCATCATATGAGGTGATTTGCAACTTGAAAGATGAGGCAGCTGATCGGGATACCTGTGTTCCATAAATTTTATCCAGCCAGGACTACAACTTGTAATCATTGGCAAAACAGCGTTTTTTTCGGGTGCAGTGAAAGCATTTTTTACCCTTTCGAGAAATTCAGAACCCTCTTCCATAATTGTAAGATCGGCTGCGAAATTGGTATCAAAAACGTAATTGAAACCCAATTCGTGCAAGGCAGATGCCATTTTACCTGTTACCAATGTGCCAGGTTTATAGCCAAATACTTCGCCAAGCGCTGCCCTGACTGCCGGTGCTGTCTGAACAATAACCGTTTTCGATTTGTCGTACAATGCTTCCCAGGTAATGACTGTAGAATCTTTCTCTTTCAATGCTCCAACCGGGCAGACCAAAACACATTGCCCGCAATTGGTACAAACCGATTCACCTAAAAGTTCGTCTTCTGATGGCCCAATGAAGGTGGAGAAACCACGATGGTGGGGATTCATCAGGCCAATTCCCTGAATTTCATTACACACAGTTACACATCGCCGGCATAGTATGCATTTCGAACTGTCGCGCACAATTGACGGACTTGAAGTATCAATTATATCTTTTGATTTGGCCCCCTCGTATCTGAATTCACTGATCTGAATCAGATTACCCAGATCCTGCAATTCACAGTTTTGATTTCGCCAGCAACTCAGGCACTCTTTCGGATGATCTGAAAGCATCAATTCATAGATCACTTTCCTGACATTGCGAACGCGCTCGGAATTGGTGTGGATAATCATCCCCTCCTTAACAGACGTGACACAGGATGCCATCAGGGTTTTTGCCCCTTCGACTTCAACCACACAGATCCGGCATGAACCAATCTGATGGACATTTTCCATGTAACAAAAGTGAGGGATTAAAATATTGTGATGTTTGGCTGCTTCAAAAACTGTTGTCCCTTCTTCAACCTGAATCGCTTTATTGTTGATGGTAATATTAATCATCGCAATTTGATTTTCCATAGTTTAACGCTTTGAACATTGTAAACATCTCATCGCTTCTGCAATCGCATTGATCTTATGAAAGCCTTGAGGCACTTCGTCGAAATTTCCTTTTCGCTGTTCCAGATCGAGATAATGCATCGGAAAACGTTCATGTTCGACAGCATTTCCCTCTTCAGTTCCTTTTGATGGAATCTCAATCGGTTCACCAATATTTAATTTTCCTTTCCCTCCGAGGTATTTATCAATCGATTTTGCAGCATTTTTCCCATCCGCAATAGCTGTGATTACTACATCCGATCCACGGGCAACATCGCCACCGGCAAAAACGCTGGGTTGTGTTGTCATTTGGGTATCGGGATCAACAATAAAAGTTCCCCAATCAGTAATTCCAACGTCCGCTTTCGTAATAAATGGGAAGTCGGAGTATTGACTTACCGCCGGAATTGCCAGATCAATCTCGATCATATAGTTTGAACCGGGAACGACTATTGGCTCACGTCGTCCATCTTTTCCAAATTTACCAGGTTTCATTTTTACACATTCAATACTTGAAACAGATTTGGTGCCTATAAAACGGACCGGTGCCACCAACTCGTGCAATACAATACCTTCGTCGAGCGCATCCTGAATTTCACGTTTGTCCGCCGGCATCTCCTCTCTTGTTCTCCGGTAAAGAATATGGACCTTTAGCGCGCCAAGACGAAGAGCTGACCGGGCAGCATCAATTGCCGTACTTCCACCACCAATCACAGCTACAATCCCTTTTACCTCCACATTCTTTTTAAGATTAATATCCGTAAGGAAATCAAGTCCGTGATAAACGCCCTTCTTCTCTTCTCCTTCGATTCCTATCTTGCGTGAGAGCTGCGTTCCGGTAGCAATGTAAATAGCATTGTATTTTGATTTTAAATCGTTGAATGTGATATCTTTCCCGATCTTTGAATTGTAGATAACATTGATTCCTGCCTGCGTAATGGAGTTGATCTCTTTGGCTAATGCTTCCTTTGATAACCGGTATTCAGGTATTCCATAAGCCAGAATTCCCCCTGCTACACTCTTCTCTTCATAAATGTCAATCGTATAGCCAAGTCGTGCCAGGTAGTAACCACAGGTTAACCCTGACGGACCCGCTCCGATTATTCCAACTGACTTTCCATTTTTCTGAAAGATAAGACTCATAAAGGGTTCCCCTGAATTCAATACATAGTCTGCGGCATAACGTTTTAAATCAGCAATGGCTATTGGTTCGTCCAACTGGGCACGACGACACTTGCTTTCGCACGGATGGGTACAAACACGGCCACAGATCGATGGGAACGGATTTTCCTGACGGATCAGGTTATAGGCATCGCGTACCCGACCGGCAGCAATTAGTGCAATGTATCCCGGAACATTTACGCCCGCCGGGCATGCGTTCTGACACGGCGAGAGAAAAAGATCGCTGCAAACGCCTGCACGACAGTATTTGTGACGTATATGTTCATCATATTCATGCCTGAAGTATTTGATTGTGCTTAGGACAGGGTTTGGAGCTGTTTGTCCCAGACCACAAATAGCCGATTCCTTGATTGAATGACCCAATTCCTCAAGTAAGTCAACATCACCTTCTTTGCCTTCACCGCGGGTTATTCGTTCGAGGATTTCGAGCATCCGTTTTGTACCTATGCGGCATGGAATGCATTTCCCGCAAGACTCATCCTGTACAAAATCCATAAAGAAGCGGGCCATATCCACCATGCAGGTATCTTCGTCGGCACAGATCAAACCACCCGATCCCATGATGGCACCATGTTGAACCAAAGAGTCGTAGTCGATGGGGATATTGAGATGTCCGGGAGTTAAACAGCCGCCCGACGGACCACCAGTCTGTGCTACTTTAAATGATTTTCCTTTTGGAATTCCGCCACCAACTTCATATATGATTTCACCCAAAGTGACGCCCATTGGCACTTCTATCAATCCTTTGTGGACGATATCTCCGGCGAGGGCAAATACTTTTGTACCTGTGCTTTTCTCAGTCCCGATGGATGAAAACCAGGCACCTCCTTTTAAAATAATTGGTGCTATATTCCCAAAAGTTTCAACATTATTGATCACAGTCGGTTTTCCGAATAATCCACTTTGCACCGGGAAAGGAGGTTTCTGTCGGGGTTCACCCCTTTTACCTTCCACCGAATCCATCAAAGCTGTTTCTTCGCCGCATACGAAAGCGCCTGCGCCGATTCTGATCTCGATATTAAAATTGAAATCACTGCACAGGATATTTTTCCCCAAAAGTCCGCGTTCCTGAGCAGCCTTAATCGACATGGTCAACCTTTCGACGGCAATCGGATATTCAGCCCTGATGTAAACGATTCCTTTGGTGGCGCCTATGGCATAGCCACCGATGAGCATTCCTTCAATCACTGTATGTGCATCACCTTCAAGCAGACTACGATCCATAAATGCACCCGGGTCGCCTTCGTCAGCATTGCAAATAATATATTTCTGATCGGCTTTTGCCGCATTTGCCATCGCCCATTTAAGCCCGGTTGGGAAGCCTCCGCCGCCACGTCCGCGCAAACCCGATTTCTTTATTTCGTCGACCACTTCAAGGGGAGTCATCGAATTCAAAACCTTGTCCAAGGCAAAATACCCGTCATGGGCAATGTATTCATTAATGGAGGCATAATCAATTACTCCGCAATTCTGCAGAACGATCTTTTTTTGATGTTTGAAAAATGGGATGTTATTTAAATCGGGAATAATCTCCCTTGTGTCAGGATCTTTATAACAAAATTTCTCTGCAATTCTTCCTTCTTTAATATGTTGATTAACAATTTGTGTAGCACTTGCTGGATTGAGGTTGCAATAAAGCGTATTGCCGGGATTGATGATCAGTGTTGGTCCCAATGTACAGGCTCCCATGCATCCTGTCAGTTTAATTTTGACTTTCGACTGCAGGTTTTCTTGTTCCAGTGCCTGCACAAAAGCTTCTTTGAAATCCTTGCAATCAGATGAGATACAACCGGCGGCATAGCAAATATGAGCAGTAAACTGAAATTTTTTCTCCTGATTCAGAAAATCTTTCTTTATCGTTTGCAGATCATTAAGTGAATGGATTTTCATAACATGATAGATATGATTGAGTGGAAGTACTCAGGGTTGTAAATGGTAAAATGAATTAAAACCGATTTAGCATCGTTTGCAGATCTATTTCAGCATCCCAAGAATCCGCTGAATTTTATTGGGATTTACCTGTTTGTAGACTTTGGTGTTAATCGTCATAGCGGGAGCTAATCCGCACGCACCGATACAGCGCATGACGGAAAGGGAGAACACTTTGTCTTCGGTAGTTGCACCCACATCGATACCCAAAACTGACTTTAATTTGTTCAGGACTTCTTTTCCCCCACGTACGTAACATGCAGTTCCCAGGCAAATTGAAACTGAGTATTTGCCCTTTGGTTGTGTCGAGAAAAATGAATAAAAGGTTAAAACGCTGTTGACTTTCGACACTGAAAGCTCCATCTGATCAGATATAAAATGCTGTACTTCAGCCGGAACATAGCCGAATATGGCCTGCGCCATGTGCAAAATCTGAATCAGGTTGCTCTCTTTTTGGTCGTAATCGACGATAACTTCCTTTAGAAGGTTATACTTTGCCTCCTCTGTCATAGCATGAACACTGCAAACTTCATCTTTGGTTATCATTTTTCGTCCTCCTTAATATTAAGATGTCAGAATATATTGATGCGATCGATCGTTGGTCTGCTGAAATGCTTTTGGTTCTTAGTTAGTTTGGTAATGTGTTCAAATATAAAAAATAATTCTCAATAAAATGCTGATTTTTGTTTGTTAAATTCTTGTTCTTCAACATAAAATATTCAGTGAAAAATCAATTTTTCAGGCGTTTTGAGTGACTTCATACAATGATTATATCCCCTTATAATCAAACCAGTCAAATACGGCTGGTGTATTGCATTTAGTTCCGTTCCCTGTGGTAAATAATCCCAGGTAGATGCCTGTAAATCCGCCCGCCGTTTCGGTGCTGATCAGGTTCGTGTCAGCTTTACCAATAGATACAAACTTAACACCATCTGTGCTATAAGAAAAAGTGTAAAAGGTTTCTGATCCTTCAATTCGCAATTGAATTTTATTGGTGTTGATTGATACTTCTTTGGCAATATGGGTAATGCTCCCTAACCGGTAACGCAATACAAGTTTGTCTTTTGTCTTTACAAGATCAAAATGGTAACGGTCGTTCATCAGTGCAGTAATTCCTGCTTCTTCGTTCATCTTCGAAGGTTGAAATTCGAGTGAAGTGGTTGCTGTGAAGTTGATATGCTCCTGTCGTCTTCCAAGAAATGTGGGCGAATCAACATCATTCAACGTTAAACCGGTTCCCTTGAGTACCAATTTGCTGTTCTTCGAATCAAACTTGTAATTCTCCATGGATGGATTACGCAAATAGTTCCATTCAAATCCCGGAACGGCAGCATTAAATTCATCCCTTACAGGTTTTGCAGGAAATGGTTGGAGCGGAAGGGTAGGACATGTCATCTCAAGGTTTACGGTACCATTACCATTTACAATTGGCCAGCCATTCTTCGGCCAGGAAACAGGTCCAAGATAGGTTTCGCGGCCTGTCAGGTGATGATTGCCATTCTGCACCCTGAATGCGAGGAAAACTGCCCACCAGCTACCATCTTGTGCTTCGATCAAGTCGGCATGTCCCGTTCCCTGGATCTGGTTCATTTGTGTGATTCTGTTTATATGAGTAAGAATCGGATTTCCGGGAGCCGATTCGTAAGGTCCATAAATGTTTTTACTCCGTGCAATCGTCACCTTATGGCCATATTCGGTTCCACCCTCGGCAATCAGGAGAAAGTAATATCCATCTTTCTTGTAAATATGTGGTGCCTCGGGATAACGTCCGCCTGTTCCCAGCCAAACTGGTACTGGTTCTGTCGTCCGTTTTCCGGTTTTAAGATCGATTTCCGAAAGCACAATTCCTTCGGTAGATTGATGCCCGGTGCTCATAAAATAAGATTTCCCGTCTTCATCCCAGAAGATAGTCGGATCGATTCCACCCTGGTTGACCCATATCGGCTCACTCCATTCACCTGCAGGGTCCTTTGCCGTTACAAAAAAGTTTCCTCCGCCAGAGACGTTAGTGACCACCATATAGAATAGTCCGTCGTGATAACGAATAGTCGGGGCATAAATTCCGGCAGAAGAACCGCATTTCTGAAGCGGAAGCTGCGATGCGCGTGTCAGGCAATGGCCGATCTGCTCCCAGTTCACAAGGTCTTTACTGTGAAATACGGGAACTCCCGGAAAGTATTCAAATGTTGAGGTCACCAGGTAATAATCATTACCAACGCGGCAAACGCTCGGATCGGGATGAAAACCTGGAATAACCGGATTCCGGTAGGTGATTTGAGCCGATGCAATTGTAGAATTGCAAATTAAGAAAAACGCAAAGCATAGCAAAAGATAGGTTCTATACATGTTCCGATTGTAAATGGTTAAATCATAAATCCCGTCAACGGGAAATTGTAATTATTACATTGCTCAAAAATAATAAATATCATCCCAATAATATTCAGACAAGAAGATATATTCCACATAATAACACTATGTTTGCTTATGCTTATAAAAAGAGATGAAGTTTATGTATGTCCTATGCAACTAATAAAAGAAATTGATCATCTTGTGAATACTAAAGACAATTAACACTATGAAAAAACTACTATTTCTACCCTTTTTGCTGCTTTCTATCAATTTATTTAGCCAGGAAAACTGGGAAACAACGTTTAAAGCCGGAATCAACTGTTCGTTCCTGAGTCGCGATGTTTCTTCCGCGGGTAATCGGGTATATATTGGAGCAACAGCAGGCCTTGAGCAAACCTATTATTTTGACAATTCGATTTTCTCTGTTCAGTCGGGTCTTGAATATGAAAATGTTGGTGCAGGCACTGCAATCAGTGTATCGTATGGGAATAATCCTTCAAACAGCTCTTTTTCTCAATCTAACGCAAATTATCTCTCCATCCCGATGCATTTTAAAGGAATGATCAATCAACGGTGGGGTGCTTTGGCAGGTGCGACTTACCGTTTTGGACTGAATTCTGTGGAATATGAAAAGCGACTAGGCCATGGTGATGTTTCGATTGATGCAGGTTTTTTTTACAGGTTGGAAAAAATCCGGTTTAACCTGATTTACCAACATGGCTTAAGTCATCCGGATTCGGGAAGTCAAATGATTTGGTCAAGAAACAGGACAATCACCTTTACTGTTTCAACGACTTTTTGGAAGAATTAATTTATTAAAAACAACCATCGTGAAGGCAGGAATGGTGATTATTTTACTTTTGATTTCAGGCATTTGTTTTTGCCAGCCGTTCGATACTACACGGTACACTATACAGGTTAAATTTGCCAATGAGACGGATCAATATTTTAAAACTGATTTAGCCTGGCGTGGTGCGGATGGGGCTTCTTCCGTAGTTCTTGGAAACGGCAAAATACTCTGGCTTTTCAGCGATAGTTTTATCAGTGCTGACTCAACCCGTTCAAGAAAAGGTTCAAAAATTATCAGAAACAGTATTGGCATACAGGAAGGTTCTGATCTGAAAACAGCACCCATTAAATATTACTGGGATAAATCCGGAAAAGAGCCGCAAGCTTTCTTTCATACACCTGAGAACTTTTGGTTCTGGACAGGGCATGGGGTAATGATAAAGGATCAGCTCCTGATCTTTTTAATGAAAGTGCGTGAAGTTAAAACAGGATTAGGCTTTGAGTCCTTTGGCTGGTCTGCCGTTCTTATCTCAAATCCAGCGGATGAACCTTCAAAATGGAAAATGAAATACCTGGAAGGTCAGGAGACTTACGGATTAATTGTAGGTTCAGCGGCAGTTCTTAAAGACGAAAAATACCTTTATGCCTACGGAGCCGTTGAACCTTCTACGCATGAAATCTATGTGCTCAGATGGAAAATTGATCTTGCTAATTCAGGAGACCTATCAAATCCCGAGTGGTTCAACAACGGAAAATGGGCAACACGCATAACCAGGAACCCTGTTCCCGAACCGTTGTTTATCGGAGCAACGGAATTTTCGGTTCATTATGATCCCTCATTGAAGAAGTTTATTCAGATTCAATCTTTTGGATTTGGTGAAGCATCAATCGGGATACGAATGGCTGATAGCTTACAGGGGAAATGGACAGAGCCGTTCCTGTTTTATAAGCCTGGATATCCGGGTATCCAAAAGCCATTTATGTATACTGCCAAAGCTCATCCCGAACTGCAGGGTGACGGAATTTACATCACCTACAATGTGAACAGTTTTGATTTTGGGGAATTAATTGAAAATCAAAATCTCTATTTCCCGAAATTTATTTTGATAAAGATCATTGACAATAAAAAGTCCGCATTTACCATGTAGGACTTCGCATTTGCCATGTCTAACGTTACATTTTCCATATCGGACATCGCATTTGCCATGTCTAACGTTACATTTAGTAGGTCGGTGCTCGCATTTGCCATGTCGGAGTTCGCAGAGATGAGATCGGAGTGCGCAGAGATGAGATCGGAGTGCGCAGAGGGCATGTCAAAGCTCGAAGAGAGTATGCCTGATCATGAAAAAGATTGAAATGCCTTGTTGATGTCTGCCAGAGGCATGTACAAATACAAGGGATGCCCGGTGGGGGCGCAGAGACAAGGCATGCCTTGTCTCTACATATGTCTAAACAACATCTCTACCATACCATATTTCAACTAAACCCTCCGCTGATATATTCTTTGGTAAGCTGATTTTTGGGATGATTAAAGAGCTGATCAGCCGTACCAAATTCAACGAGTTCGCCCATGTACATGAACGCAATGTAATCGGCAATCCGTTTAGCCTGGCGCAGTGTGTGTGTCACCAAAACAACCGTATATCTGTCTTTGATGGTGACGAATAGCTCTTCAATAGTTTTTGAAGAGATCGGGTCCAAAGCAGAAGTGGCCTCATCACCAAGAATGATCTCCGGCTCAACGGCTAGACCACGCGCCAGGCAAAGCCGTTGTTGTTGCCCGATCGAAAGTGTCGAGGCAGGTGCTTTTAACCGGTCTTTTACTTCATCCCATAATCCTACAGCCACCAATTGATGACGTGCAATCTCGTACAGCTTCCGTCGACCCCTCACCCCATGAAGGCGTGGACCGTAAATAACATTGTCGATGATCGACATTGGCAGTGAACACGGACGTTGAGCAAGCAACCCCATCTTTTTGCGGATATGAGTTACTTCGGTTCCTTTGGCATAGATATCTTCGCTGTCGACAAATAGCTTACCGGTAATTTTCACATCCACATTGTCGTCGTGAAGCCTGTTAAACGAGCGCAATAAAGTTGTCTTTCCACATCCCGATGGACCTATAATGCAGGTAATACTCTTATCAGGAATTGTCATATTGATACCCTTAAGTATATGATTACCCTGAATGTAGATATTCAGATCCTCGACCACAATATGCGGGTTAAGGGAATGTGAGCCATTCATCACTTTCGGCTTTGGTTGTTCTATAATTAAAGGTGCTGTAATAATTTCCATGGTATTCAAATTTTATTTTTTGAAAATCTTCGGCTGAAATATCTTGCAGAGAAACTAAGCATCAAAATAATAACAGTCAAAATAAGTGCTGCTGAATAAGCCCTGTTCTGAACTTCTTCGATGGGACTGCTAAGCTGGAAGAAGATTGCCAAAGGCAAGGTTGCAGTAGGTTGAGCAAGCGACGTTGGAATGCTATCGGTATAACCAGCCGTGAAAAGTACGGTTGCCCCGTCGCCAATTCCACGACCGACCGAAAGCAGCACCGCTGTTGAAATTCCGGGCATTAGTTGCCGGAGAACCACCTTGATGGTTTCGTAGTTTGTTGCGCCAAGCGACTTTGTCGCTTCGACGAGTTCAACAGGGATCAAAACGGCCACTTCATCAATCGAACGAATCATCACAGGGATGATCAACAGGCTCACAGCGATAATTCCGCCAAGTAAAGATGCCTGTAACCCGAAGTAAATCATTACGGTAAATCCAAAGGCGCCATAAACGATTGATGGAATTCCAAACAGCACATCAAATGTCAGCCTGGCAAAAGCGGAGAACCGGCTTTTCTTCCGAAGCGTAAAGTTTAAATACATCACAACGGGAACACTGATCAACAGACTGATCACCACCGAAAAGAAGATCAGGTACAGCGATCCGATGATGGCATTCAAAATACCACCCTCTTTGCCCAGGTAGAATCCACCA
>Ga0302293_10001601_pt1 | contig 11046 bp, 10 predicted proteins | sample III_Fen_N2_2_FD_198758 | JGI IMG/M metagenome (GOLD analysis project Ga0302293, IMG submission 198758) | Peat permafrost microbial communities from Stordalen Mire near Abisko, Sweden - III_Fen_N2_2 | ecosystem: Environmental > Terrestrial > Soil > Wetlands > Permafrost | place: Sweden: Abisko... | reverse complement strand
ATTATCGGGCACGAAATAAATAAGCGTACCGCGCTCTGTATTATCGGCAAAAATATCGGAATCGGAAACCAGCTTGCCTTTTTGAAACTCGGCTTTGCGGCTCTGACCATCCCTGAAACTCTGAACAACAAAAGACGACGAAAGCGCATTTACCGCCTTTGTACCAACCCCGTTCAATCCCACCGATTTTTTAAATGCCTTGGAATCGTACTTACCACCCGTGTTCATGATAGAAACTGCTTCCACCATTTTACCCAACGGAATACCACGACCAAAGTCACGCACTTCTACATGTCCATCCTGCACGCGCACATCAATGGCTTTGCCGGCACCCATTCTATACTCATCTATACAGTTATCGAGCACTTCTTTGAGCAATACATAGATTCCATCATCAACATGTGAACCATCGCCCAGCTTTCCAATATACATCCCCGGACGACGACGAACGTGTTCAAGACCTTCGAGGGTGATAATGTTACTATCACCATAATCCACCAATTGCGACTCATTTACAAATTCTTCCATAATATGACCCCTAACCCCTGAAGGGGAATAAAAGTTAGTTTGTATATTAAAATATTATAATCAATTTCGTTTCACATTTAATCGAAACAAGGCTCCCTAAAAGCCCCTTAAGGAGTTAGGGGTTTTTCTTACCGTGCAATCCAGTTTTCAGGATTCTGAACATTCCTGCCGTTATAAATCTGGAAATAAAGCTCGGTTTTATTTTCATCATCATCCGTATAAATTTTCCCAATTGCCTGCTTGGAAGATACATGATCGCCCTCTCGCACAAAAATCTGAGTCAGATTGGCATATACCGTACGATAATTTCCATGCTGAATAATCACACCGTTGTTGCTTCCCGGAATTGAAAAACGCTGTGTAACTACTCCCTCAAACACAGCCCTGGCATTGCTTCCGGCAGGAGTCTGAATGTAGATTCCCTTGTTGTTGGTCGTTACAAATTTCAATACAGGATGAGGCTGTACTCCATAATGTCCACGTATAAATCCATTGGAAGTAGGCCAGGGCAGCCTTCCTATATTACGCTCAAAATTACCTGAAATCAATGATTCTTCCTTGGTCAAAGCCGATACTGAGGCAGATGAAGAAGACGAGGATGAAGCCGTAGGCTTTTCTTCTGCCGTGTTTTTCGAAGCTGATTTGGTATTACCTTTATTCTTGTATCGGGGTTCTTCGGCTGCTCGTCGTTTCTCTTCGGCCAGTTTCTTTTTCTCGGCAGCCACCCGTTTAGCTTCAGCTTTCCGGATTTGTTCGGCTATCAACCGCTCTATCTGATTATTCAGCTCAGTTGCCTTTTTCTGTTGTACCTTCTGATCTTCACGCAGTTTCTTTTCTTTTTTTTGCAGATCGGTCAGCAATACTTTCTCCTTTTGCTCATCTTTCGACAGGTTTTTTGTTTCTACCTCTTTTTGTTTTACAACCTGAACTTTGGTAACCTTATGATTATTAATGCTGTCGTTTTTATGTACAATCTCTGTTTTAACCTGCTCTATCTCACCAACCTGCTGCTTACGATAATCGCTGTATTGCTGTAAATAACGCAGGCGGCGGTACGACTGATCGAAAGAGCTGGAAGACAAGACAAACATAATCCTGGCATACAGACTACGGTTGATATGCGCTTCCTGAACGAGCTTTACATAATCGGACTTAAGTTTTTCCAGCTTGCTTTCCAGCTTTTGTTTCTCATCATTCAGTTTCTGTATTTGCACATCCATCATGCTGATTTCAGAGCTTATATTTTTTATCAGCGTTTTGCGCTCGTTGATATTCTTGGAAATAATATTCAACTTATTCAACGACGTCTTCTTCGACTGGTTTGTTTCATTCAGCATTTTGCTGGTAGCCTCCAGCTTTTGAAGCGTTGCTTTTCGTTGCTTTTCCAGATCCTTGACCGACTGAGCCGACAAAGTGAAAACTGCTGTCATTAGAAATAAAACAATGACTTTTAATCGATTATTTAATGTGAAGTGCATCAAACTGGTTTTTTTAGAATTTCAACTGGTTTCTTTATTTTTTCAGCAATTGGTCAATATCACCCCGGGTAAATCTATCCGGATTGGTAGGCGAAAATCTTATCTCTTTATTAAAGTCTACTCGCAATATTGAAAATTCGCAGGCTACTTTAGTTCTGTCGCTGGTAGCTGACAATGTTATTGCTTGTGGAAAACTAACACCATTCATCAATGTATAATCGGCGTAGTTTGTTTCCAGCTGATAATTGCTGTTTTTTGCTTTCAAAATAACTTGTTGAATTACATACAGCGGCGATAATACGGTGCTTTGCATCATATTATTATTCTGATATTCAATCTTGTTCTTTCCGTCGCTCGTGGGTACCAGTTTACAACTGTCGGCTATCACTCCCTGCTTGCCAATGCAAAAGAGCTGTGCGGTAAGCAAAGACTGCAAACTATAGAAATTCACATTCACCCCAAAGCGGTTATAAAAATAATCATAATTCACCACATAATACCGATGGTTCATTTTATCAAAAACCCGCATACTGTCGGTAGTCAATTCGGCTTTGAACATCTCGATGCCCAGCAGAGGTTGAACTGAAATATAAATGGCTGAATCTTTCTTTATTTTGCAGGAAGCACTAACGTTTACCTTGCGTTCGCCCATTTCAAAAGCAAAGGTCATTTTGCTGATATTAGCCGTCTGAAACCGGGGTTGATTCTTATTCACCTGGTCGATTACACCAACTACTGCGTTATTAATTACAGGTGCTCCAGGTAGCGTTGCAGGTTTCGACACAGTACGTGTGGTCTTACAGGCTGAAAACATCAGCACGCAAAATACCAGTATTATAGTTGTTTTTTGTTTCATATTTCTTTTTCTTGTCTCAAAGATAAATGTCGGCCTATCTTTTCCAGCCTTTATTCGTTATTTTTTGTTTCAGTTCTTCTGTTTTATTGCCGGAATCATATGATTTTTGCCACACTTCCAATGCCTTTGCCTCGTTTTCGGCACCTGACATCCACAGTATATCGCCGTAGTGTTCCAGTATTACGCCAGGGTCTTCATCTTTGGGAAGATTATCGATAGCGCGTTCTATGTGAAACTTGGCCAGAAAGTAATTTGCTTCCTGATATAAAATCCAGGCATAGGTATCCAGATAAGTGCTGTTTTTAGGCTCTATTTCTATAGTCTTGGCACTCATTCTTTCAGCCTTTTTCAAATCTGTCTTTTCTAGCGATAAATAATACGCATAATTATTCATCACCATCACGTTTAGTGGGTTAATGACCAATGCCTTATCATAAGCCGCGAAAGCGGAATCTTTCATCTGCTGTTTATAATAAATATCAGCTATTTGCGCATAAAAATCGCTTTTTAATGTCGTCTGCTCATTTGTAATTAGTGGCAATCCGGCTTTGTACGTTGCCAGTGAGCCTTTATAATCTTCCAGCTGAAATTGGGCTATTCCTTTGTAAAAATACCAAATGGCAAGTTTCGGTAAACTCTCCATAGCTCTTTTGGTGACCGTCAGAACCTGACTAAATTTTTTATCGATAGTGTTTATCTGGATAAGTCGCATCCACGTCTGCTCGTTCTTCGGGTTGATATTCAGCATGGTTTCAAACTCCGAAACAGCTTCGTCATTCCGTTTCTGATACTGAAGAAAGGTAGCATAATATCCATGTACTTTTTCCTCCATCGGATAACGGTCTATCAGTAATTTAAACAGGCTTTCGGTTTCGACAAACTTTGTAGAATCCTGCACCAATCGTTCAACATATTGCCCCAGAATATCAACCTTAGTATCCACATCCAACTGTTCTGTTTTTAAAGCAGTTACTATTGATTCAAGGGCTTTGTCCGGCTGGTTGGTCGACTTGTAATACTCCGATAAAGAAACATAAACATAGGCATTTTGGGGATCGTCTTTGAGCACGTTCTGATAAATTTCGTATGCTTTTTCGGGCATTTTCTGTTGCATAAATATATCGCCCCGAAGCACTTTGTAGCGCGATTCCGTAGGAAATTTATTTACTAGTTTATCTATTTCGGCCACCCCTTTCTGAGGCTTATTGGATAAAATATACAATTGAAATTTCTCAAAAGTCGTGGTTTCGTTTATCCCCACTAAACTCTCCAAATGATCGTAAGCGGCTATAGCTTTATCATATTCACGCGTCTGCTTATAAAAGGTAGCCAGCATTGAATACACATCATCCTTGTCTGGGTATAGTTTCTGCAGGTTATTGGTAAGTTCAATAGCCCGTTTCCAGTTTTTTGCATCCGAGTACATTGAAATAAGCTGGGCGTTGTACCACCAATTTGATGGGTCTATCCGAACCGCTTTTTCCAGACATTGTAGAGCCGGACCGTCGAAACCCATTGCAGAGTACATTAATCCCAGTTCGGATTGTGCGCCGGCGTCTAACGAATCAATAGCCAGACACAATCGAAATGTTTCTATTGCCTGATCGTATTGCTGATTATCTTTTTGCTTTAGTCCTTCGTAGAAATAATAATCAAACTGACGTCGGGATGCATCCGACAGTTGAATTTTATTCGCCACGCTTACTTCTACTACTTTTTTTTGGGTAGAACAAGACAGGAACGTAAATAAAACGAAAAGAAACAGATAATATTTTTTGTGCATACGCTACTAAATTAATAAAATGTATAATTAAACAATTATACAGCTTTGAGTTTTGGCTTCCTACAGTCGGCCGCCTAGCAATGCTGGCTTAATGTTTACCGGTGTGCCCGAATCCACCTACTCCACGGTCAGTTTCGCCAAGCTCAGACACCTCTGCCCATACAGCCTGCTCGTGGGCAGCTATCACCATTTGGCAAATTCTTTCGCCGTCGTTTATCACAAAATCTTCGGACGAAAGATTTATCAGTATAATACAAATCTCCCCACGGTAGTCGGCATCTATTGTTCCCGGCGAATTCAAAACTGTAATCCCTTTTTTTATAGCCAAACCACTTCTGGGGCGAATTTGTGCTTCGTACCCAGCTGGTAGTTCAATGAATAAACCGGTAGGTATCAATTTTCGTTCCAATGATTTTAATACGATCGGTTCATCAATGTTAGCACGCAAATCCATCCCGGCCGATAAAGGCGTGGCATATTCAGGCAGTAGATGCTTAGATTTGTTTAAAATGTTTATTTTCATTTGTTTGTATATATTTCTGATAAGAAAAACAGCCCGATTTAGAAAATAATTAAAAGAAACTTTAACTGTTAAAGAGGAAAGCTGTTTGCCACAAAAATACTAATTTAATTGATAACCCTAATTATGATTCGTTGAAAAATATGTTTTTTTCAAAATTCAGTTTTATAAAACAAATTTATATGCAGCTTTATCCATCTCATTTAAGCCTCCACCTTCTGTTTTATTGAAAAAAAGTGTTAGACTTTCTCCGTCTTATATCCCCATCATTAGAACCTGTAAAGCACGAAATATCATATAATAATTTGTTTTCATTTCCGTTTTTATCATTACAGGTCGGTTTAATTCAACCAAAAATAATACTTGATTTTCTATTTTGATTAAATTCTTTCTATATTTGTATCCGTTTCAAACAAAAATTAGCGGGCATGTCCGCTTATCATTTATCAATCAAACAATCTACATGCAGGTTGTTCTAAATCAATAAATATTTATGAAGAAAATTAGTGTTTTATTGATGGCTGTTATGATTTTGGCAGCCACTGCTGTACATGCTCAGGCAGATGTTGCAAAAGCAACCAAAGAAAAAGCAAAAAAAGAAGTAACAAAAGCTGAAGCTAAAAAAGACGAAGCTGCGACCAAAGCGAAAGTTGCCGGTGACAAATTGAAAAAAGACGGCACACTTGACAAGCGTTACAAAGAAAATAAAGAAGCCGCTGATGCCAAAGTTAAAGCCGCCGACACCAAGGTAAAAAAGGAAGCTACGAAAGTAGAGGCAAAAAAAGAGGAAGCTGCCAAAAAAGCTGTTGTTGCAGGTGATAAATTGAAAAAAGATGGAACACCTGATAAACGTTTCAAAGAAAATAAAGAGGCTGCCGCCAAACATCTGAAAAAGGATGGAACGCCGGATATGCGCTACAAAGAAAATAAAGAAGCTGCTAAAAAATAAGCTTGCCAAAAAAACCGGTTGGAATCGTATCCCAATCGGTTTTTGCTTATCAGGCAGGTATAACCAGGCTTAGCCTCGAACTCACGATTAAACATTTCCTTTCCGATTTCTGTTTCACTCACTAAAACCATCAGTCACCCAACCCTATGTCAAGAATAAACGAATCCCTCAGCATCAAGTCAATAACAATTAAAAATAGAATAGGCCTGTCGCCGATGTGTCAATACTCCGCAACCGATGGATTGGTAAACGACTGGCATATTGTTCACTATGGAACTCGTGCAGTGGGTGGTGTGGGCTTACTGATGCTCGAAGCAACGGCAGTAGCACCTGAAGGCAGAATAACACCCTTCGATTTGGGTCTGTGGGATGACAATCAAATTGCCGGATTGGAAAAAATTACCCGATTTGCGCATGAGCAGGGGGCAACTACCGCCATTCAGATAGCCCATGCCGGCCGAAAAGCTTCGCATAACTCGCCGGCAAACGGAGGGAAACAATTGCCGAAAGCCGAAGGCGGCTGGCAAACTGTGGCGCCTTCAGCCATCCCTTTTGATTCAACCGAAATACCACCTCACGAACTGAATGAAACCGAAATTGAGCATATTGCTCACCAGTTTACAGCCACCGCGCGACGGGCAAAGCAAGCGGCGTTTGATGTATTGGAAATTCACGCCGCCCACGGTTACCTGATACATCAGTTTTTATCTCCCCTGAGCAATAAACGCATCGACGAATATGGCGGGAGCTTTGAAAACCACATAAGATTGCTGCTGAAAATAGTGACGGCTGTAAAAACCGTATGGCCTCAGGAGCTTCCTCTTTTTGTCCGCTTATCGGCCACCGACTGGACCGAAGGAGGCTGGAGTCTCGAAGAAACGGTGAAACTGAGCGAAATACTACACCGACAGGGCGTAGATTTGATCGATTGTTCGTCGGGAGGAAATGTGTCCACCGCAAAAATACCATTATCTCCCGGCTATCAGGTTCATTTCTCCGAAGAAATCAAAAAAATGGGGGTACTCACCGCAGCCGTAGGACTGATAACCAACGTTGAACAAATGAACTCCATACTAGCCGACAAAAAAGCCGACATGATATTTTTAGGAAGAGAATTATTGCGAAACCCTTATTTCCCGATAGTTTCAACGCTGAGAAGCGACGGAGAAATTGAGTGGCCAATTCAATACCTGAGAGGGAAATAAGACAATCATAAATTCCTGTTCAATACAGATTTTTCTTTTAATGAACATAAGAAGCGGGTGTCAAAATGAGTTTTTGGCATCCGCTTTCTGTATATTTTGGTGGCCTTGAGTTTGGCGAAGTATTCAAACTTCGTCGTGTCGGTAACAAAACCCTTGCCTTGCATATTCATATAGAATGAGGCACAAGTGGTTGTGTCTTTTTTATTGGAAAATAATTACATTTGCAAGTAATATGAAAGTCAATAGCTTTTCTTCTAGTTTGACCTATGCCAAACATCGGGTTCATGATTTTTGCACGCTACGGGGAACGAGGCCTCAACAATCTTTACATTGAATTATGGTTTTTCTGGTTCTAATGTAATGTTGAGAGTATTACCAATTAAAGTTGTCAATCCATCTATATATCAATCATCTGCAATTAATCAAATAAAATGAAAAATACTATTATATTTATATTGGTTTTGTCGCTTTTTTTCTCCTGTAACTACAATGAGAAGAAACATGTATCAAATAATAAAAATATCATAAGCAAGGATACCTGTTTAGCTGGTTTTATCATAATTCGGTATAGAGGAGAAGTGGACCATCCTGTCAAATCATTATTAATAAGAACTGATAAAAATGATTCAACTTACCTTAAATATATTGGAAATAAAAGTGCTTTAATAGATTCGTTTTCTAGAAGGTTTGAATTAAACGAAATAATTTTGAGTAAAAGCGAATTCAAGACAATCAAGAACTATATTATTACTCACAACAATCATAAGAAAAATATTAAAGTGGATAACGGGTTTAACTCTCAAGAGGTAATACTTCTTGATAAATGTGATACATTGAATTATATTGTTGACATAACAGACACGAAGTATTTCAAAAATTTTGAAGATATCATTAAACACAATTACACTCTTAAAAAACATCTTGAATACTCACGCAATGTACAAGAAAGTATTAGCGTGTGGTAATGGGTAATGTATCAGAAATGTTGATAAGCAAATAAGATGTTGATTATCAATAGAGAAAAATTAATCATAGGTAATAGAAGCAGGTGTTTTCATCTGCTTCTATTATTTTTATGGTCTTAAAACGCAAGAAAATGAATCAAAAGATCGAAAAAGAGGCTTCATGTATCAGAAAAGTTGATAGCTATAAATGTTCCATCATTCTTTATTGAATAATACAAAAAGCGCATGTCCTAAAAACAGGACATGCGCTTTTTACAATTTCAAGATAGGATAAACGGATTTACTTGTAAAGTTTATTGAGGATATTGGCCAGCTGTATGCCTCCACGATAGAGCATTTCATCTACACTATCCGAAAAATAATAGATATAATGATAATTGCTGGTATCCGAAGTGTTGTAGGCATAAATTTTATTCCGGACAGTATAAGAAGCTATAATCGACTGCAGAAGATTGTGCTTTTTAAACTCCTCTTTTCTGGGTCCGAATTTATCTATCAGGTATCGGCTGAATTCAGAGTATGACATTTTCTGACTTTCAATCAGCGACCCATCCCACACCGAATGAAGGTTTGTTTTCTTTCCGAACCAATTGAAATCTACTTTATTTCCACCTTTATCGTCTTTTCTACCCAAATGCATGGGTTGATGCAGGTCACCAACAAGGTGTATTAAAAATTTCAGCGCTTCGGCATCGTTCTTGTCTTTTTTCAGCCGGGAAGTAAGCGTATCCAACGCAAAGAACAGATGCTCGCCTTCGGCCTTGGGGTGATCAAGCAGAGTTTTAATATCTGCCGAGGTCATATTATCGTCCAAATCCTGATAGTGCCACTGATAACTATAAGCATATTTATCGTCGCTGCGCACTTCGTCAGCCCAGGTTGCTTCGTAAACAATGCCGCGTTTGCCAAGCACCTTATCTACCTGAGTACGGGCTTCGGCGGTGAGGTTTTGATACGCAATTTCAGCTATAATTCTATGTCCTACAGCATCGTAGGCCGAAGCAGAAAATACTAACCCTAAAAGACAAAGGGTGAGAATGTGTTTGTTTATTTTCATACAAAATTCTTTTATAATCAATTTTTTTTAAATACCTTGTGAGTTTATTATCTGACAACAAAGATAGAATATTTATTCAAATCCGGAACGAAAATTTGTTGCTTCATTTGTAAACAATATGAAGTCAACAATTTACTTGTTCAACTTTCTTTTATATCTTTGCAAGTCGTTTTGAACGAATTGTTAACCACCGACAACTACCAGAGCAATGCTTCCTATTCCGGACGAATATCATTTATATTTGAAACTCGAGAAGGCGCTATCAGCAAACACGATAGATGCTTACGAAAGGGACTTGCAAAAACTGGCGGTATACCTGTCGGAGGCTCATGTTAAGGCGGAAGAGGCTACAACTGAAATTCTACGCGATTTTATCATTGAAATAAGTAGTTTGGGCATACACCCCCGGTCGCAAGCACGAATTTTATCGAGCATAAAGTCATTTTATCATTTTCTGATTTACAAAGATGTGATTGATAATGACCCTACAGAACTGCTGGAAAGCCCTAAAACCGGATTGCGCCTGCCCGAAGTGTTGTCTCTGAAGGAGATTGATGATATTGTATCGGCTATAGACTTATCAAAACCCGAAGGACAGCGGAATAAGGCAATAATTGAAGTGTTGTACGGCTCGGGCTTGCGGGTTTCGGAATTAATCGGACTTCAGCTGTCAAAGTTGTATATGGACGAGGGCTATATGCTGGTAGAAGGTAAAGGAAGTAAGCAACGGCTCGTTCCTATGTCGTCGCAGGCCATGAAGCAGATTGAGCTTTGGAAAACGGACAGAAACTTATTGGATATAAAAAAGGGAAACGAAGATTGTTTGTTTTTGAACCGACGAGGTGCGAAACTGACGCGTGATATGATTTTTAAAATAGTGAAGGAATTAGCCTTACTGGCCGGAATTCGGAAAAATGTGAGTCCGCATACTTTCAGACATTCATTTGCTACTCACCTGTTGGAAAATGGAGCTAACCTCCGTGCCATCCAGCAACTGTTGGGTCATGAATCTATCACTACTACAGAGATTTATACACACATCGATGTGCATTTTTTGCGACAAACCGTATTGGAATGTCACCCCTTTTATCGTGATGCAAACAAGAGCAGAAAATAGGTTTGATTTGAAAAAATAAAGGAATTTGAAAAATAGAAAACTGCCTCTGAAAATAAATATATTCGGGTTGTTGCTGATAATGGGATTATTCGTAACAGCCTTTACCTATGCACAAGAAACTGTCGTTGCAGGTCAGGTGTTAAATATCACCGATAAGAACCCGATAAGCAATGTAAATATTCGCTTCAGAAACTCAACCAAGTTTGTGCAAACCAACGATGAGGGATATTTCCTGATTCGCTATACCGGTCATGAATCTAAACTTATTTTTTCATGCGTTGGTTATAAAACTCAGGAAATTAAAATACGACCTGGGCAAAGTGTTGGTGTACAAATAGAGATGATGGAGGAGAACACTCTGCTTCAGGAAGCTTTAATTATTCCGGGTGTCAATCCCGCCAACGACTTAATGAGGCGAGTCAGGCTAATGCGAAGAATAAACGATATCAGCCAGCAAGAAGGATACCGTGCAGAAAGAACCGAACAAAATCTGGTGTTATTGAGCAAAATTAATCACACAGCCATAAGCAAGCGTATTTTTGATCAACTAAAAACGGGTAACCTCTCCAAAAATGATTCGTCACTGGT
>Ga0302293_10001598_pt1 | contig 11063 bp, 4 predicted proteins | sample III_Fen_N2_2_FD_198758 | JGI IMG/M metagenome (GOLD analysis project Ga0302293, IMG submission 198758) | Peat permafrost microbial communities from Stordalen Mire near Abisko, Sweden - III_Fen_N2_2 | ecosystem: Environmental > Terrestrial > Soil > Wetlands > Permafrost | place: Sweden: Abisko... | reverse complement strand
AAGCAGAAGTTTCTTGGCTTCAACCAGCTTACGGGTTTCAATGATTTCAGATACACTCTTCTGGAAGTTATTCTTGCAGATCAGATTCAGGTTTCGCTCCGACATATTCATCTTTCCGGCATAAAAAGATACTCCTTCATCGCGCCTGAAATTCTCCTCCAATATTTTAAGAAAGTTGTTGAAGGTAATTATCTGCGAAGCTTTTGTATCACTTTCAATGGGAAGATTCCGTTTTCGTTCGGCATCTACCATCGATAGCAATCCTTCCACCAGGTGGCGGATGGTGGTTTGATCAGGAAGCTCCTGCACATATTCAGTCTGAATAATTTGGCACAAGGTGGTAAACCTGCTCAGACAGGCCCCTGGAGAAAGTGGAATATTTGTTGAGGTAAAAAAGTTGGAGTAAAAATTCAGGCTTGAAACATGTATAAACTCCGGCTGATAATTAATAACCCATCCTCGCAAATCACTATGAGGTATCAGTTTGTGCATCTTGTTCATCGATACATAACTGGCAACCGGAGCTTGAACTACTTCAACTTTAAAATCGATGTAATGTTCGAGACTACCTTCTGTAATCAGGATTAGTTCTTCAAAATCATGGAAGTGTGCATCGTAAGTTCTCGAAAGAAGATCTTCGACAAATTCTTTTGTGATTTCGAATATGTGAAACAGCTTTTCCATGCACTACGAAGATACTAAGATTTTCTAATCGATGTTGACAGAACAGAAATACATAGACCAGTTACTGCAGGATAATTTTTTTCATGATTGTCTTTCCATCTATCAGAATAACCTTCAGTATATAAATACCCGGTGGAGCAGTAGGAGCGTCAATCATGATTCCTGCATTTTGCATTTTGACCTTTAACCCTGAAACTTCTATTCCATTGACTGTGAAAAGAAAAATACGTTCAGGCAAAACCGAACCGTCCAGTTCAATATTGATTAACTGATGAGCAGGATTGGGATAAATCTTTAGAACCGGATCACTATTTAAATCCCGGGCCACTGTCGGCCATTGGTTCTTTAACTGTTCAATCTGCGAAGGGGGAATTTCTGTATTCCATAACTTGAATTCGTCAATGCTCCCCAATAGTCCATACTGAGTTTCCACATCGTCCATCCTGCCAAGGGTAATTGGCTTGGTAGAAGTTAAGATTGTTCCTGTAAAGGCCTTAAAGCTATCTAAAACGCCATTCACATATAGTTCCATGGAATAACCGGTATAGACAGCCGTCACATGATAGTAGCGGTTGAGATCAATCGGTGCAGAGCCATCAAGATCAGATACACCCGTGCTTGTCTTTACAGTCCACCGGAACTTCCCTTCAGGTATTATGGAAAGCTTATATCGCTGCTGCCACGATCCGTGAGAAATGATAAAACGCTCTGTGCTGAACTGTTCGCATTTTACCCAGCAACTCAGGCTTACGGCATTGGTGAAGTTAAGGTCAGCATTATTATCGGTATAGATAATGTTTTGCCCTGACGTAAACCGGTACGCTTTCAAAGCAACCCCCCATGCATCATTAGTTTTGGTACCACCAATTACGGTTGCGTGGAAACGGTCGGCAATTGCATTTCTGCTATCCATATCAAAAGGATACCAGATCAGCGGAGTTTGAGAAGGAAGATTTGTGTTTTTCGTAAGTGCACCAATGGTAACCGTAGTAGAAAGATTAACCTGATTGGTAACCAGTAGCGTGATCGTTGAGACTCCAGGAGTTGCCGGTGCCTGCCAGGAAACGGAACTCCCGGTTGTCTGGTTTAACACTCCTGCTGAAGCACTCCATGAATAACTAAGGGTTTCACCTTGAGCCGGTTCTGCAAGCGCAGTATAGGTGTTGGATTCACCTGTCCCAGTAAATTTTATATTGGCCTGAATACCTTTTACTACCGGTGGCACGGGGATGAAGGCAACAAACTTTAAATGGAGCGTGTCTTCTGCGGATTGTCCATTGGCAGTGATCCTGCATTTGAGTACTGATTGCGACTGAACAGCTGGTGCTGTGATCTGAATCACTGACTGGTTCTGTCCACTGATCAGGACATCATCCAAATACCAGGAGAATTGCACCTGGACTCCAGCAGGTCCGCTTCCCGGTGTGCAATAAGCAGTGAATATTGAACCCGTTATAACTGGATTGTGATCAGTCGAAATTGATTTAATCCGGAGTGTTGAAGCATAGTTGTACTTATAATGATAATCGAGAACAGCGTTACCGGCATAAAGTCTTCCATTCCGTTCAGCAGGTACAATTCCTGATGGGTAAAGCCTTATTAACCTTGTTTCTTCGGGAGGTAAGGTTAACTGGATCGTCCCTGATGCTGAAGGGAATAGTGTGGTTTCGGTTATGGCATCGTATACCCCAAATGAGCCTGATGGAAGTGTTACGTTGACCTGCCTGGCTCCGCTTGTGGGATTAAAATACAGGTAACTGACGAAGGATTGGTCGCCGTAAAAATCAGTTTTATTGAGATCTATCTGAAGGATTTCAGGAATATTGGTGGTTTGAACTACCGCTGCAAGATAGCCGACACTGGAGCCGCTGTAAAGCGACAGATTGGTGGATGCCCAGCCTCCGCCAATGGCATCACCGGTAGCAAAAGGGGTTTGTCCCTGCAGGGTTTGTTTCATCGATTCGTGAGGAATACAGGCTGCAGGATCATTAGCAGAAGCCCAGGCATAAGAATCCTGATGGGTCTGTGGTAGGGCATTCCAGTAGAACAGCCTGCTGGCATTGGTTACATTGAGTATCCATTTGGCAATGGCCCTGGCAAAGCGTTTATCGTACTTGGGCAGTGGAGCCAGAGCGGCAGTCTGTTGGAAGCCATTCATGACAAAGGCATAATCGTTACCTCCATCATTGGCTTCACCAATCAGGCCGGAAACATCATAGCCACCCCAGTTTCCAACAATAGATCCCCACCCTCTTAAGGCACCACGGTCGAAGCTCCAGCTAAGCATATTCTGTATCGGGTAAGTCGTTCCTTCAATGGCATTCATTTTGGCTGCAGTAAGGGTCCCGTAGGGTAACTGAAGTTCGTAGGATGGATTTGTAGTCATTCCTGATAAATAATCCATAGAAAGCTGGGCTCCTTCGAAGTATTCCCGGTTACCTGTTTCATGGTAAGCATTATAGAGCAACCAGGCGATACTTCCTGCTGATTCGGGCTCAGGAACACTATTGTTTAGCGGCAATCCTGTAGACAGGTTGAACGCCCGGTAATTCATGTTCGGTATGGTCCACGGAGTGGTGGTCCCACCTAGTTTGTTGACACAACTTAACCATTGGTTGGCTACTGTGGTGAATTGTGAAGCATATTCTGGAGTGGCGGCGGGATATAAATATCGTAATTGATAGAAATAGACATTGGGCATGACATCGTACCACCAGTCGTCGCCAGAAGTGGTAGAGTAATCGTTCAGATAAACGTTTTGTCCGTTCTTGAGATTGAAGAAGTCTTTTGTTTTTGCTACCCAGTTTGTGCCATTCTGATTGCTTTTATCGATACCGGTAAGCGAAGCTCCGACAATGGCAGGCATGATGTTTATTCCTTCTGCCTGATTGGGATGACTTGCAGCTCCAACATATGAATCGAGATATATTGGTGTGTTATCGGCATAATTAAATTGGCCCATTGTACCCAAACGCGACAAGGGTAAATATTGTCCGGTTTTAGTGGTATTGAAGACATAGCTGTCGTAATCGTGTGCCACAGTTTTCCAATCCCTAATGGACAGTGGTATCGGAGAATCAGGCATCTGGTCGATCCGGGAGATACTCAATTGTCCCTGTTGCCCAAAAGATAGCAAGGTGAAAAGACAGAGTTGCAGAATAAGCAGAAATCGGATCATGGAGTAAGGTTTTAGAATATAAAAACCACATAGGCACATAGGTCACATAGAAATATGAAAACTGTAAATTGGTATGTGGACTATGTGTCTATGTGGTTAAACAAATATTATATCTGAAGAGGGAGGCCCAAGTTCCTGCATCATTGATGCAGGAAACTTTGAGCCTTGTCCCTTTTAGATGTTCAAATATTCAGATAAAACCAGTTGATTATGGTTTTTCGTTTATATAGAGTTTCGAAACCTGACCATCAGTCAAAGCAGTGTTGTAGATTTTGAGCTCATCGATAGCGCCTTTGAAATAGCCAAATGAAGTTGGAGTCTGACCCCAGGTCATCCACGGCGTATCAGGATCATTGGCAAGTTCATCATCAGTTGCAACACAACCAATAAGGAATGGTTGTGGACCTGGTTTTGTAAGAGTCTGTGTTAGTGCCCCAATACCTTTGTTGTCTTTTGTCCATGTTTTTGTAAGTGTACCATTAACAAAGAACTTCAGTTCATTGGTAGTTCCATTAAGGGTTATAACAATATGATTCCATACCAGAGCTTTAATTGAATTGTCAAGTTCGTTATCAGCATCAATTCCTCCTGTGCCATCAGCTTTTTTATAGGTAAAAAATGGTTTTCCACCACCCTGTGTTTGAAGTTTGTAGCCACCCCAGAAATTCTGGGATACGATGTAATTGTTTTCAAACAATTCGTCAGGTTTTACCCACACCGAGATCGAAAGATCAACAGGTAAGAATAATTTAGTATAAGGCACTTCGAGATGAGCTCCACCCTTCAAATATACAGCCTTTCCACCCTTTACACCATCAACCCAGGTAGGAGACATTGAAAGAGCACCCATAATAATTGTATTTCCAGCTTTAAAGGTTGCGACTTGTTTTGTAGCAGAGAAACCTGTAGCGGTTGTTCCGGTACCTTCGTCAAAGTGCCAACCGGCATTCAGGTATATCGACTCATCAATAAAACCATAAGCCTTTGTTTTTAATAAGGTCATTGCAGCGTTCGACTGAATAACCAGATTATCAACCTGAGCCTGAGTAAGAGTACCACTTGCAGCAGTTTTCACAGTTGCCAGAGTGGCTTTGTAAGTTGTGATGTCAGTCTGAGGATAATCTGTAATTGTTGCAGAAGCAGAAAGTGCATCCGCAGAAACAATTGCTGCAGTGAGGGCGGTTTTATCTACCGCAACAGTGGTGCTGTCTTTTTTACAAGATCCAAGAAACAATGCTGAACATCCGACAAGCAGAAGCAGCAGGATACGAACTCTAATCAATTTTTCCATTTTCATAATGTTACTGTTAATGTTTATTAATATTAATAATTGCAATAGTTATCTTATTATTTAATGGCTTGGTTTTTATCTAACTCAGCCTGCGGAATCGGGAAATACCGTTTGGTGTCGTAGTTGTAATCCTTTCCGAGTGCGGCTTCGGCAATAGTCTTGCCCCAGCGTGTCAGGTCAAAATAACGGTGAAATTCCTGAGCCAGTTCAACTCTTCTTTCGTTTTGAATGGCTGTTCGGAGTAGAGTTTGATCTGCAGTTGTGACATCAGCCAACAGATCAGCGGGAGGAGTTCCTTTAAAACTTGCACGGGCACGCTGTCTCACTTTATTGAGATATACTTTAGCTTGATCAGTATTGCCGGATTCATTGTAGGCCTCTGCGTTCATCAGTAGAACATCGGCATAACGCAGATATATATAATTGAGGCCGCCATCGCCTTTCAACGCAGCAGAAACTTCGGAGAGAGGCTGCTGATGTTTTTTGGTAAGATATCCTGTGTTGGGTGACCAACTGGCGCTGAAAAGGTCACCGTTCAGCCAGGGCTGACCATCACGGCCGATAGAAGCATCCAGTCGGGGGTCAACTTCCCCGGTAGCACTTTTTTCAAATGCATCAACCAGACTTTGAGTCGGTGCATTGAAATAATATCCACCTTCTTCAGCAGGTGCAAACCATTGATTCAGATTATTGCCTGTCATTGGATTCTGTCCTGACAAATGCTGAATCGCGAAAATGGATTCGCTGCTGTTATTGTAAGCCAGTTTGAAATTATTGGCGTAATCAGGCAACAGGCTGTAAACACCAAGACCTTCAACCTGTTGAAAATATCCTGTAGCTGCGGTCCATTTCTGCTCATACAAACTTGCTTTTCCAAGCATAGCCAGTGCTGCGCCTTTGGTAACACGGCCAACATCGGGTAGTGTATACGAAACCGGCAAAACTGCGGCAGCTTCAGTTAAGTCTTTTTCAATCTGGATATAAATGGCCGACACTTCGCTTAGCGGTACATTAATGGTTTCCTGTGTGAGCTGAGGAAAAAGCTTCAAAGGAACCTTTCCGAATATATTTACCAGGTTGAAGTAACTGTAGGCTCTGATAAATTTAGCTTCCCCGATAATGCGGTTTTTTAATGTGTCGGACATTTGAACTCCCGGAACGTTGGCAATTACATTGTTGGCGCGGGTAATGGCTTCATAGGTAAATGTCCAGAATTTAATGATCATTCCATTGGCTGGATTGGCAGTGAAATTATCGATAGGAATAATTTCTGACTGATCACCTGGATTACCTCCTTTTATGGCATCGTCAGAAGCGACGTCTCCAAAAACCCAGATTATATTGTCGGCGCTTGAAAACGAAAGGGCATTGTATGTCCCGGTGATCGCCTGAAGCGCTTGTTTGTCATTCTTGTAAAAGGTTTCAGTTGAGAAACTGCCCTTCAGATTTTCGGTTAGAAAATCCTTGCACGAACCAAGGAGGATCAATGTTACGACCAGTATTAGTGCAGGCCTGCCTGCCATTGATAGGCCAGTGTGGCGGGCAGGCTGAAACATTTTTATTCTTGTTTTTTCGACTTTTGCTTTCATCATCTTATTTTTGAAAGTGTCTGATATATTGATTGAAATTCGTTTCATAGTCCCTAAGATTAAAAGGTGATATCAAGGCCAAGCATTAATGTTCTTGCTGAGGGATATGTTCCCCAGTCGATGCCGCTTGCGCGGTCTCCCTCATTTTTGGAGTTATCGCTTACAGTCATTTCCGGATCAAGACCTGAGTATTTAGTGAAAGTGAGCAGGTTGGAACCCGAAGCATAAACCCTTACCTGAGCGATGCCTATAGTCTTAAGTGTTTTTGCCGGAAGTGTATAACCGATCTGAACATTTTTCAACCGGACGTAGGAGCCATCTTCCAAAAAACGGGATGAAGGCATCGCATTGTTTGATTTGGATGACCATGATGCCCTTGGCTGAGTATTGGAAGTACCTTCACCTGTCCATCGATTGTCGAAATAGCGTTGTGTAACGGTAAATCCACGATAGAAACCTTCAATATCCTGGTTAACCTGTGAGTAGATTTTATTGCCGTAAACTCCCTGAAAGAACATACTTATGTCGAAGTTTTTATAGTTGCCTGTCAGATTCAGTCCACCGTTCAGCCATGGGATTGCACTGCCCAGGTAAACCCGGTCAAGGTTGTCAATATGCCCATCACCATTGGCATCTACATATTTCACATCGCCCGGATGAATGGGTCCTGTCTGGATTGCCGACAACAAGATATCTGTTGGGTTCTGGAATATGCCTGCCATTTTATACATGTAAAATGAGCCAATGGGATGTCCGACGGCGGTTTGGGTGGCATTAACTCCTGACTCAACCAATCCGCCATAAATCGGTGCATTCAGTTTGAGTACTTCGTTGTGCACATAGGCAATGTTTCCACCAATACTATAGCCCCAATCCTTCTTTTTCACCCGATAAGTGGCTTCCAGTTCAAGTCCGTTATTTAATACTGAGCCGTTATTAATCCAGGCAGGTGCTGAATAACCTGTTGATGGAGGGTTCGATGCGTATACCAGCATATTCTCAGTTACTTTATAATAATAGTCGATCGAAAGCGCGAGTGCTCCTTTCCAAAGCTCGGCATCAACTCCTCCATTGTATTGGTAGCTGGTTTCCCACTTCAGGTTGTTGTTACCGAGAGCTGACTGGGCATAACCGCTATTGGGCACGTTGCCCAAAGGATAATTGTAATAGGGAGATATCCTGTCCTTATCGGCATAAAGGCTAATATCCTGATTTCCTACAGCGCCATATCCTGCGCGGAGTTTAAGATTCGAAAGCCATGAAACATCCTTGAGGAAATTTTCCTGGGTTAAAACCCATCCGGCTGAAGCGGAGTAAAAAGTTCCCCATTTGTTGTTGCCTGTAAACCTGGATGAACCATCACGTCTCAATGTTCCAGACAAATAGTATTTCTCTTTATAATCGTAACTTACCCTTCCGAAAAAAGAGGCCAGTGTTGAAGCATACTCAGTTTGACTGCTGATCTTAGTGCCCAGTCCATTCCCAATATAGAGCAGTTCTTTCTGTTCAATGGGGAAATTCATGTCGCTGGCGTATAAACCTTTTCCGCTGTTCTCAATAGCTTCAAATCCAGCCATGGCTGAAAAGGTGTGCGACTCTCCGAATTTGGTTTCGTAGTTAAGCACATTGTTCATCGAAAGGTTAGACGTTTGTACGTTTCCAATACTTAGACCGTTCGGTGAATTAATACGGTTCAGCGTACCCCAGGTGGGGTTGAATTGACGGCTGTTTGAATTGTTGTAATCCAGACCTGCATTGGTCGTAAATTTTAATTCAGGAGTTATTTTAGCAATAAAATAGACTTTACCCATAAAACTGTTGTCCTTCCGGTTGTTGTCGTAGTGGGCACTCATACCGATCGGGTTATATCCATCACCGAGGAAGGAATTAAATTTCTGTGCTCCAAAGTATTCAGAGGGTAGATCAACGTATGTGCCATTGGGAAATTGGATTGGAATGGCCGGGTTACGGAAGAATGCATAACGGACGACACTTCCTCCATTACCACCTGCTCCATCACCTGAACTTCCAATAATATCGGTACTCGAAATGCCTGCAAGCATATTAGCGCCAACCGTCAGCCATTTACTGGCTTCGGTATTCACATTGGCACGTAGAGTTCCCCGGGAATACCCGCTTCCTTTTATTATTCCATTCTGATCAAAAAGTGAGGTGGAAATCAGGAAATTGGATGTTTCATTTCCTCCGGAAAGTGAAATTTCATGTGAATTGATCGGTGCCGGTTGAAGCAGTTCTTTTACATAGTTCACATTGGCGAACTTTGCAGCATCAGCAGTTGTAATCAAACCACGCTGAAGACTTTCGGGAAGAAAAGCATTGTCGTTGGTGGCCGCTTCATTATAAATGGTAATATAATCTTTTGTATTGACCATTTTTGTAAGATTGAACGCTTGCTGAATGCCGGTTTGGCCCCGGTAGGTGACCTTGGTCTTTCCTTTTTCCCCTTTTTTGGTGGTAATCAGCACAACTCCGTTATTGGCGCGCGAACCATATACAGCAGCAGCTGAAGCATCTTTCAGTACAGTGATATTTTCGATATCTCCGGGTGAAAGAATTTTAAGTGCATCGGCTGTTGGGACACCATCTACGATATAAAGAGGATCGTTACCCGAATTGATTGACCCGATACCGCGGATACGAATCGAAACTCCTTCTCCAGGAGCACCTGTATTTTCGGTCACCTGAACTCCGGCTACACGCCCCTGTAAGGCCTGAGCCACATCAGCCAAAGGTAATTTGGTGAGTTCTTTTTCGCTTACTTTGGAAACAGCTCCCAGAATATTTCTCTTCTTGACTGAGCCGTAACCAATCACGACCATTTCGTTCAGCAGGATATCTTCCGAAGAAAGCTTTACATCAATTGCAGAACGGGTACCCAAAACCTGCTCAACAGGGGTGAATCCGATATACGAATACAGGATAACAGAAGAACTTGTTATCTGATCGGATGCCAGTCGGTACTTCCCATTCGCATCTGAAATAGTACCTACTTTGGTACCTTTAAGTTGAATCGTAACGCCAATGAGGGTTTCACCCGATTTGGCATCAGTTATTGTTCCTTCAATCGTATGTTGCGCAAACAACGAAACGGTTATCGTAAACATCATTAGTAATAATACCAGTTGTTTCATATTATTGGTTTTTGAGCGTTTTGATCATTTACTTATACGAGATTACTACATTACCAGCTTTTATTTTTGATCCCTCAGAGTTCAGCTTTGTTCCTGAGGGAAGGATAACTACTAGCGCCGCTTCACCTGCAGGAATTTTCAGGCTCACCTTTCCTTTTCCCCCTTTCGCCAGATACTTTTTCGAAACAATATCATACAGGTCTACGCTAAATTCAGACGACCAGGTCACCGTGGTGTCTTTTTTATAAGGGTTATAATAAAGATATTCCGGGTACTTGTTTTTAGCATAAAAGTCAGTGGCATTGCAATTGAGGGCGAGAATTCCATCTACATCTGTTTTGTTTACAATAGCCCCAAAGACACCAACTATCGAAGTACTGTAAAGACTGAACATTGTCGTTTCCGGCTGACCTGTTGTCCATTTTGGCCCGTCACCTGTAGATACCGGAGTAATTCCTTTCAGTTCCATTTTATTGTAATCATCCGTTTTGCGTAACCCTTCATACCCGATGATTCCATGGGTCAGGTCTTTCAACCCGGGGAGAAACTGATGGGCATTGTCAACCTGGTCAGGATAGAACAGGCGGGAAGCATTAACAACATTCAGCATATATTTGCCAATCGTTTGAGCATACTGAGGTTCATATTTCACCATTGGTACCAGGGGCCAGGCCATGGCTACCGAGTTCATGAAAAAGGCATAACCTCCGCCATCAGTAATACTGCCCTGCAAACCAGATACATCATAATCGCCCCATTTTTCGGCTATCACTCCCCATCCGTAACGCCCGTCTTTCGACTGGCAGCCATCAAATATCCAGTTCAGCATTTTGGTTACATCATATGTGGTTCCCTGTTCAGCATTAAGCCGCGCGGCAGTATATGTTCCAAAAGGAAGCAGCATTTCATAGAACCGGCTTTCTTTCTGACTCAAAAGAGCCGCAGTGGCACTTTTTGCATGATTGAGGTAACGCTTATCGCCGAATTTATAGTAGGCGGAATACAAAACCCAGGCGTGACCACCGGCAACATCCTGCTGCAGGGGGATATTATTTCGCATGCCTTTCATTTGTGCATAGTCAAAATAGGAATAATCGTAGTTCCCGTTCAGCACTGAATCAGCCTTACAGAATTGGTCGGCTATCTTACGTTGAATCAGCTCCGTATTT
>Ga0302293_10001593_pt1 | contig 11072 bp, 8 predicted proteins | sample III_Fen_N2_2_FD_198758 | JGI IMG/M metagenome (GOLD analysis project Ga0302293, IMG submission 198758) | Peat permafrost microbial communities from Stordalen Mire near Abisko, Sweden - III_Fen_N2_2 | ecosystem: Environmental > Terrestrial > Soil > Wetlands > Permafrost | place: Sweden: Abisko... | reverse complement strand
AAATTACTTGAATAAAAATTACAAATAGTTAATATTTCAGTCCATATATTTACAAATTGAAACAGTGCAAATACTCAAACAGTTTTTTAAGTATCTTGCACACGAAAGCAAATTAAACATTAAACACATCTAAATATCAGTTATGGAGAGAGTTTCAGACAGAGTCGCATGTTTATCGGCATCCGCCACCCTGGCTGTGGCCCAAAAAAGCCGCGAGTTAAAAGAAAAGGGTATAGACGTAATCAGTCTTGGAGTTGGTGAACCTGATTTTAATACCCCCGACTTCATTAAGGAGGCAGCAAAAAAGGCCATAGACGATAATTATTCCACTTATTCGCCGGTTCCTGGCTATGCTTCACTGCTTAAAGCCATCGTTGATAAGCTTAAACGTGACAACAATCTGGATTATACCACGGATCAGATTATCGTATCGAATGGTGCAAAACATTCCATTGCCAATCTGCTTCAGGCTTTGATCAACAAAGACGATGAGGTAATTATTCCTGCTCCGTATTGGGTAACCTATATCGAGTTGGTAAAATTGAACGAAGGTAAAAACGTGATCATTCCAACTACGGTTGACAGTGATTTCAAAATTACACCAGCGCAACTCGAAGCAGCCATTACCCCTAAAACCAGGGCTTTTCTGTTCAGCAGTCCAAGCAATCCAACAGGCAGTGTATATACCAAAGCTGAGTTAAAAGCTTTTGCCGACATATTTGCTAAAAACCCAAATATCATCGTGATCTCTGATGAAATATACGAACATATCGTTTATGGAATCAAACACGAAAGCATTGCCCAATTTCCTGAAATTAAAGCGCAGGTAGTAGTGGTGAATGGCGTATCGAAAGCCTTTGCCATGACTGGGTACCGCATTGGGTACATCGCTGCACCACTTTGGCTGGCTAAAGCATGTAATAAATTACAAGGTCAATATACTTCAGGACCATGTTCTGTTTCACAAATAGCTTCAGTTGCTGCATTGAATGCACCGCTTGATACCGTATACGCCATGGTAAAACAATTCGAAAAACGACGCAATCTGGTGCTTTCGATGCTTGCTGGAATACCGGGTGTAAAAACAAGCAACCCCGATGGAGCATTTTATGTATTCCCTGATATTTCGTCCTTCTTCGGAAAATCGGATGGTACAATAACCATCAACAATGCTGACGATATGGGATTATTCATCTTGTCGAATGCCTTCACAGGTGTTGTTTCGGGTGAAGCTTTTGGAGCTCCTGAATGCATTCGTATTTCTTATGCCGCTTCGGAAGCCGATCTGACCAAATCACTTACACGCATCAAAGACGCTTTGGCTACCTTGAAATAAGAAAATTATCTTTTTAAACTTCAGATAAGAGCCTGGTGGAATCATTTCTACCGGGCTTTTTTGTGGTCAGATTGATTTCGAACAACTCACCTTAAGTAAAGAAATGCTTCATTACAGGAAACTGAGACTGATCACTGTAAGCTAGACTTTCCTTGCCCGATCCATTTCGCGGGTGTCGTCTTTTAGTTTCAGGGTTTCGCGTTTATCGAAAGTCTTTTTTCCCTTGGCCAATGATATCTCCAGTTTAGCCAATCCCCGATCATTGATGAAAAGCTTCAAAGGAACAATGGTTATACCCCCTTCCTTTGTTTTCTTCTGCAATTTTTCCAGTTCTTTACGATTGAGGAGTAATTTGCGGTCCCGCTTAGCGATATGGTTATTGCAGGTTCCCAATTCATACTCAGAAATATGCATATTTCTGACATACAACTGGCTGGATGTGAAGGAACAGAACGAATCTACCAGACTGGCTTTTGCACTCCGGATCGATTTAATCTCTGTTCCCGCCAATTGGATACCGGCATAAAAGGTTTCAATGATCTCGTAATCAAAGAAAGCCTTTTTGTTTTTAATGCTTATTTTTTGTTGTTTGTGTTCCATCGATCAAGTACTTCTTCAGATTATCCGGTTGTATTCTAACATTTAAAAAGTAAAAATTACAATTTACTCGCTTGCCGGATTTTGAACTACAAAAATACATTATTTTGTACTTCGAAAACTTCAGTAATCATGCATAACGAAAAATATAATCTAATTACTATTCTTGGACCAACAGCTTCCGGGAAAACAAGCGTAGCTGCCAAAGTGGCTTCATTGCTGGACGGGGAGGTTATCTCGGCCGATTCGAGACAGGTCTACCGTGGAATGGATCTTGGAACCGGGAAGGATTATGCTGATTATATCGTTGAAGGGAAGGCTGTTCCTTATCACCTGATTGACATTGTTGACGCAGGATATGAATACAATGTGTATGAATTTCAGAAAGATTTTCTTCGTGTCTTTAATGAAATAACTGACAGGGGAAAACTTCCGGTGATGTGCGGTGGTAGTGGCCTATACCTGGAGGCCGTTCTTAAAAACTACAAATTGATTCAGGTTCCATTAAATGAGTCTTTACGCGATAGTCTGGCAAATAAAACGCTCGACGAACTGACAGTTATTCTTAAAACCTATAAAAATTACCTGCATAACCAAACGGACATAGAAAACGGGAAAAGAGCTGTTAGAGCTATTGAAATTGAGGAGTATTACCTATCACATCCTGAAATTGACACCTCAATGCCTGATATTCGAAGCCTGGTCATTGGGGTAAAATTCGATCGCCTGTCACGGAGAAAACATATTACGAGCCGCTTGAAACAACGACTGAAGGATGGTATGCTCGATGAAGTTCAGCGTTTGCTTGACAATGGATTAACTCCCGAACAACTTACCTATTATGGTTTGGAATACAAACATATGACCCTTCACCTGACCGGGCAGCTTACCTATCAGGAGATGTTCGAAGGATTAAACGTTGCTATTCACCAATTTGCCAAACGACAGATGACCTGGTTTCGCAGAATGGAAAAACAGGGGACCGTGATTCACTGGCTCGATGGTTATATGCCTTTGGACGAAAAAGTTGCTCAAATCATAGAATGGTACTCAAAAGAAAATTAATATTTTTCCTTTTTCCTATATCCTTGGCCTCCAAACAATCCGCATGACACACAGATCGGCGTCATCTGATTGCCGCACCAAACAATTCAGGTATTCATTATCCGTATTTTGCTTGCGGGTAACTGCAATCTGATCACCAGCCTGCCCTTCTTTCAGGTAATTCACCTCCAACTCTGCCGGCTCATAAGCGTTCAGAAAATCTATTCCATAGTCATCCAGTACCCGTTCCAGATATTTTACACTGTTAAAGTGTTTATTAATATCGAGCTCGCTGAACAGAACAGGAAAATAATTTAACCTTTCAGCATGAGCGTCAGGTTTGATACGTTTTGGATTCCTGCAGGAATTCGAATCGGTATGTTTTGGAAAAGTCGCCATGAAATCGCTTAACCTGAATATCCGGTGGGTTTCCATATCGAGGATGAGCCAGGCAGAACTGGCCCGAAGAAGCACCTCTCCCCTGTCATTCTCAACTATATATTCGCGGTAGGCATACATTCCGTCCGTACCCGCCGACCAGGTGTTCAGAATAAGCTTATCTTGCCAGGCCGGGTATTTCTCAACCTGGAAATACATACGCGACAGTACCCAGAACAGATTATTGCTCTTCAGACTATCGTATCCCCAGTCCATAACCTGGGCATGCGCCCAGGCAGCTTCGATCAGAACATTAAATAGTGAACCAATCGACGCTTTTCCGTATTGATTGGTCTGATAGGATTTCACGGTTAGTTGTTCCTCATATTTTTCCATTTGTACTGGTTATTGTAAACCTTTATACAAATCTATTGTTCAGTTTTGAATTACCAATCGATTTAACGACTTTTGCACAAAATTTAGATATTTCATGGAAAAAATTATCATAAAAACACCTGAACAGATAGATGGTATCAGAAAGAGCAGCAAGCTTGCAGGACAAACGCTTGAATACATTGCCGAATTTGTAAAAGAAGGTGTAACAACAGAATTTCTGGATCTGAAAATTGAAGCCTATATTCGCGAAAATGGTGCAATACCTGCTACTCTGGGGTACAGCGGATATCCCAAATCATCCTGTATCTCTGTTAATGAAGTCGTTTGCCATGGAATTCCATCCGATAAAATTATATTGAAGAACGGGGATATTTTAAATATTGATGTGACCACCATTCTGAATGGTTATTTTGGTGACACCAGCAAAATGTACACGATTGGTGAAATTTCACCCGTTGCATTCGAATTGATCGAGGCCACCAAACATTCCCTGGATTTAGGTATTCAACAGGTAAAATCGGGAAATCAATTTGGTAACATTGGCTTTGCTATCGGCAAATACATCAAGTCGAAAGGATTTAGTGTGGTTTATGAGTTTTGCGGACATGGTGTCGGTATTAAATTTCATGAAGAACCACAGATTGATCATTCCGCACGTCGGAATACAGGACCATTTATGAAACCAGGCATGACTTTTACCATTGAACCAATGATCAACGAAGGCAGACCCGGAACTATAGTCGATAAGGCGGATAAATGGACTGCACGTACGGTAGACAAAAAGCTTTCAGCTCAATTTGAACATACCATTCTGGTCACTGAAACCGGATTTGAGGTATTGACCGACGTAACCGGAGAATATTAACGAAATAAATAAGCTAAGGTTGTAATTCATTATTTCAAATCCATGTTCCCGGTTATACTCCAGTAAAGATGAACCGTTGATCAGACACAGTTGTGACCAGCTCAGTTGTAACTTGATAACCGAAAATTGCCAAATTGCCAAATTGCCAATTTCATGATTTGGCAATTTGGCAATATATACTCGCAGGATACAATTTTAAAGGTAGTTTGACCCAATTTGACTTGTTCCATTGCTACGTTGTGTTTGTGGCGTCATTACAGAGAGGTAATAAATTCGTCCCTTTAATGACAACGAGTCTACGGCTCTTCACTGTAAATCCCTTAGGGATAAAACTACAAATTTCACCTGTCGATATTTACCATAACCACTCCCTGCGACGGTACAGTAGTGCTGAATTGTTGAGTAAATTTACCTAGGTCCTTTTCGCGCCACAAATCACGGACAGTATGTTTCCCAGTGACACGCAATTCAGACCAGTCAACCTTTATATCCGTTGCACTTTTGCCCCGGTTAAATAAACCTACCGCCTTTGATCCGTCAATCCTGTTTTTGATCATCAGAAAGCAATCATCGCTCCTCTTGATTACCTCGGCACATTCACCCAATGGATCCTGATTCACCTCGATAACTTCAGGATTACACAGCACATTGAGGGTAAATGCATCCAGTTTTGACATATCACCGCTATAGATCAGCGGGGCGGCCATCAGGCTCCACATCGACATATAAGCGTACTGCATCGCTGCAGGCATTAGTGTTAATTCAGGAATACCCATTTTGTTTGCATTGCCGATATACCCAATCTGAATATAATCAGGATCATTCCATTCACCCGGTCTGGAGTATTTGCGGTGCTCACAGTTTTTCAATGCCACATCAAATATACGGTCAAGTTCGAATCCCAGATCTCCTGAAGTACGCCAGCAATGCCCGCCAACTTCACCACCCCATTTCCAGACATCGCACATACCATACTGACACAGGTTAAAAACCATATCCCGATCCAGAGATTTCAGAATAGTCCCCATTTGACGGTATGGCTTCTGGAATGCCTCAATTTTATTGTCCTTCCCTGCTATATCTCCATAAGAACACCAGTCATACTTTAAAAAATCAAATCCCCAGGCAGCAAATTGCCGTGCGTCCTGTTCTTCGTGCTTATAGGCTCCGGTAAAACCACCACAGGTTAAAGTGCCGGGTGAAGTATAAATACCTGCTTTCAGCCCTTTTGCATGGATATAATTGGTAAGGCTTTTCATGTCAGGAAAATAACTGTTCGGAATGACATTTCCCTGATCATTTCTTAATGGGCCAACCCGTTTGGGATCATTGTTTTTGGAAGCATTCATCCAGCAATCATCAATGTTCACATATTGGTAACCCACATCAGCCATTCCACTGCTGATCATCACATCAGCGGCCTCCCTCATCATTTGATCGGTAATGCGGTCGTAATGGGCATACCAGTGATTCCAACCCATCGGGGGAGTTAGGGCAAGTTTGTCTCCAGACACGATCTTGAAGGTTCGGCTATCTTTCCCTTTTGAATTGGTTGCCTGAATTGTAATTGTGTATTCACCTTTCCCGGGAACCTTACCTGTAATTATACCGGTTGAAGGGTCAAGTTTCAAAACGGAAGGCAGTCCTTTTGCAAAAAAGCTTATTGGACGGATTCCCTGACAAGGAATTCTGTATAGAAAAGGATGACCGGGACGACAACCGTAAACTAATGGACCGTTGACACGAGGTTGTGGCTCTGGTGCCGGAGTTAATAATTCGGGGAGACTCTTCGTCTTATCTTTTCCTTTTCCCGCGCAATAGGATATAGTGGATACTAATCCCAGCATAGCGAAGAACATTAAAAACAGATAAACAGTTAATTTACTTTTCTCGGTCATGATCTTTAGATTTAGTTTCATTTGGTAAGGTTCAGGATGCTTTCAGTGCTAAGTTCAACTTTTGGATTAAACTTTACCCCGGACATATATTTTTTCAGACTGTAAAGCAATTGTAGTGCTTCAGGACGGTGATCCACTTCTTGAGTCAGGTCGATTCCAGAAATCAGGATCTTCCCTTTTCCAACTTTGCCCTCAAAGATCAGGGCCAATGGACGATTGGTAAACCAGTCATCTATTACCCGTACTATAGGTTTTAAATCTTTAGGGAAATCCGTCAGGTTGATGGCATTGGAATGACTCATGGCATCCCACCACTGGTAATTGTTATGGAATTCAGTCGGGAATTCAGCCAGGGCCGGATGATTCGGATTGCATAAAATACCCAGAGTATTGGGTGCCTGACCGTTGGTCCAGGCGGTATTCCAGAAAATGCTTGAAAATCCGATCTTCACCTCCCCTCCCATTTCTTTTGGAAGATTTCCTTTTTTAAGGTTTAATAAAACCAAACCCCCATCCTTCAGAAATTGAATTGACTGTGCATCCATCTTCTGAACCACCCTGATCTTCTCAGCTCCCGGAATTACTTCATTAGTTGCCGGATAAACCCAGAAATCCCAGCTGTTGCTCAAACTGTCGATAGTCACTGCCAATTTCAGCTTTTCAGGAATTAAAATGGTAGATAGTGGGAAGGAAACTGATCCCAGTTTGAAAGCATTACCAAGGGGAATATCTGTCTTCGTAAATTTACCCGATTGAATAATCTTACCCGACTTATCGGTAATTTTCCACTCAGGTATACAGGCTTTGATTGGTCCATCGCCATAGTGAGCCACTTCAATATCTGCCTCAAAGGAATCGTTATTGGTGAAAATACATTTCTTCAGGCGTGCCAATGGAACTGTCGAATTGCAAAAATGCCGGTATTCAGTTGGCGTAATGTATCCTTTTTCACCCCAGAATGCATTCAAAACCCCTACCAAAGCAGTTCCCTGTCCCGGGAAATCATGCAGATCGAGCAACTGGAATCCTCCAAAATGGGATGTCCTCAATGCAGCTTCAATATCCGCCTTATAGCAAAGTGCCTGTAATTTTCCTGATGCAAGCAAAAAGCTGTCAGCCAGTTGAGCCATACCATGATCCTTCAGAGTCTCCTGAAATATTTCGAAGTTATGGGCACGCAAAACACCATCATACTGGACTATTTCCTTGAAATCTGGATAAACACACCACTGTCCGATCTCATGACTGACAACCGGCTGCGGATACTTCGAATTAAATGATGACCAATCATAATCAGTCCGTGGCGCCTGACTGTTAATAATACTTTTCAACTCCTGACCCCAGCCCTGAATGCGCGGATCTGCTGTGCTCAGATAATCATTTTCATGAAGTAACGGCCATCCTGCTCCTGAAGTAAAAATCCTGCGGGAGTCTTTGTTCTTCCAGAATTTTACAAACCCGGTCAGGAAAGATACCTGGTTTTTACCCGCAGGCTCGTTGCCGTAGAGCATCATACAAAACGAAGGGTGATTGCCATATTCCTCAACCATTCGCTGACTTTCATCATAAAGGTATTTGTCGATTGGTTTTCCGTCACCGATGGCCGACGATCCGTTAGCCCAGGAAGAACATTCAACCTGCAGGTAGAAGCCCGACTGGTCAGCCGCATCGAATGCTGCCTGTGGCGGACACCATGAATGGAAACGCATATGATTCAATCCATGAACCCTGCAAATGCTGAAAATACGAAGCCATTCCTTAATGTCAGTTGCAGGATACCCGGTTTTAGGGAAAATGGCACATTCCAACGTTCCCCTCAAAAATGTCGGCTGACCGTTTATAGTCAACTGATTTCCAACCGCTTTAAATTCCCGCATTCCGAAGGTAGTGGTGCGCAGATCTGTTTCTCCCGAAGTTTGATCTTTCAGGCCGACTTCCAACACCGAGATATTCGGATGAAATTCATTCCAGAGTTTCACTTCATCACCCAGTTCAAGGTTCATCGCAAGAATATTTTCATCGTCCTTCAGTTCAAATTTTTCCTCTTTCCCCTTTCCTTTTTCTTCTATTTTCAGATTTAGTCTGACCGATGTTGCTTTCCCCGTAGTATTCTGAACCTTCACCTTAACAGTGACTGTTTTATTCTGAATATTGGGATAAACCTGTATATTTTGGATGTTTATCAATGAGTGAACTTCAAGATAAATCTTTCCCACGATTCCATTCCAGTTGGTTTGAGTATGATCGGATATACTATGTGAATTCAGACCCGGATCAATGTCCTTTACCCGATTGTCGACACAGATGGTTAAACGATGTTTACCCGGAGTAATGAATTTGCCCAGATCATACCGGTGCGGAGTCCCCAGTGAATTTTGCAGGCCAACCTCCTGGCCATCCACCCAAAGATGACTTTCCCAGTGACATCGTTCAAGATACAAGTCTACAGTCTTTCCCTTCCAGGCATGCGGGATAGTTACTTCCTTCTGATACCAGGCAGCTCCTTTGTAATATTTCAAAGGTTGCAGCCAGAATGGTATTTTAATGTTTCCAGGCTGACGAAACCTTGCATATTCCGGTCTTTTAAAGAATGAACTGTCGACGATTTCTCCGGTCCAGGGTGTTTCTACCGTAATCTCATCTCCCTTGCCATTGGAAGTCAGGGAGCCTGGCAGTTTCAAACTATCAGCCAAAACACGGTTGAACCAGGATTCTGAGATGCCTTTGTCGCCTGGATCCATGGCAAATTGCCAGGTACCCGCCAGATCCATCCTTTCCCGTGCTAAGGGATTCTGGCATGAAACTGCAACAACAGCAAGTAAATTGATTATTAAAAGGTTGTACTTCATGTTCTGGGGGTTTTAGCTTTTTTGTTACAACATCTTTTCTATTTCTTCCAACGATTTACCTTTCGTTTCAGGCAGTTTTTTCAGGATAAACAGGAAACCCGAAAAACAAATCACGCCATAAAGCCAGAAAGTACCGCTCGCATGGAACATCTTATTGAGGATCGGAAAGGTATAGGTTAGAACAAAACATGCAATCCAAAGAGCAGTCGTGGCAATAGCCATCGCGGTTCCACGGATGCTGTTGGGGAATATTTCAGATAAAACCACCCAGGTAATCGGCGCAAGGGTCATGCTGTAAGTGGCGATGGCAAACATGACCAGCATCAGGATAACCAAACCTTTTAATTCAAAAAAATAACTTCCGCCCAAGAGGAAATATATAACCGCCAGCCCAATTGAACCCAGAAGCATGAGTTTGCGCCGTCCCCAGCTATCGACCATGCGCATGGCAATCAAACAGAATACAAGGTTGACTGCACCGGTAATGACAATATTAAAAAGGATGTCACCGACCGAATACCCTGCCGAGGTGAATACTTCTTCCGCATAATTGAAAATGACGTTGATGCCGCACCATTGCTGAAAAACAGCCAGCACAATTCCAAGAACCAATAAGGGTCTCACTTTCTTTGACTTTAATACTTTCCAGTCAATATTCGAATGTGTACCCTGAAGCGTTTCAGCAATATCCTTTTGTTCCTGTATGGCGTATGCTGCTCCGCCAATCCGCTGAAGGGTGGCACCGGCCTCCTTCCATTTTCCTGCCTTGGCCAGAAAGCGGGGGCTTTCAGGAATGAAAAAAGAAAACACAAAAAACAATACTGCAGGAACGGTACCTGCCCAGAACATCCAACGCCATCCATTTTGACCATTCCACGAATTCAGGATGAACTCATTGGTTGCCCCCGCCTGTACTTTTTCAGCAATCAGGTAATTAACCACCTGTGCGGCCAAAATGCCAATGACAATGGTAAGCTGATTGATCGAGACCAACCTTCCGCGCATTTCCGCAGGCGAAATTTCGGCAATATACATGGGCGAAATGGCTGATGCCAGTCCGATGCCCAGTCCACCGATTAAACGGAAAATGATAAAAGGTGTAAACTGATTCACTGAACCGGTCCCGATGGCTGCTATGGTAAACAGTGCAGCAGCAGTGATCAGTGGTAATTTACGTCCATACTTATCTGAAAAATAGCCGGAAGATAAAGCTCCAAACAAACAGCCGATTAATGCGCTACTCATGGCCCAGCCCTGCATATACGGAGAGTTGGTAATGTCGAAAAAACGTTCGTAGAAAGGTTTGGCCCCGCCGATCACTACCCAGTCATAGCCGAACAGGAGTCCTCCCATGGCCGAGACCAGGGTGATGCCCAGAATAAACTTTTTATTGAAGTGATTTGATTCCAATTTGATTAGGTTTAGTTATAACAAATATAGAACTGATTTTCAGCAAATGACATAAACAGCATTATGAATTTTAGAGGTTTTATTAAAAATATGCTACCTGCGCATCCTTAGAATCAATAGTTCTTTTTATGGAAAGCATTTTCCAAATTCAATGTTCCCATCTTACCAAAAACAAAAAGGCTGCCCTGAATGTATCGGACAGCCTCATTATTTTGTAAATTACAGTTTTGAATCTCTGCCTTATTTCTTCGAGATGCAATACAAATGTTTATAACCTCTTAGGAACAAGTCATTTCCAA
>Ga0302293_10001591_pt1 | contig 11075 bp, 7 predicted proteins | sample III_Fen_N2_2_FD_198758 | JGI IMG/M metagenome (GOLD analysis project Ga0302293, IMG submission 198758) | Peat permafrost microbial communities from Stordalen Mire near Abisko, Sweden - III_Fen_N2_2 | ecosystem: Environmental > Terrestrial > Soil > Wetlands > Permafrost | place: Sweden: Abisko... | reverse complement strand
GTGTAAGTCGCATCCTTAAATGCAGCATGCTGCAATACAGTCCGGCAGAACGGCACGGTGGTTTTCAAACCAATCAGATTGAATTCATACAGCGCTTTCAATGTTTTTTCGATGACGGCTTCACGCGTATCGGCATGCACGATGATTTTGGCAATCATCGAGTCGAAATACGGCGTGATGACCGAACCGTTTTGTACACCGGTTTCAATGCGAATATCCCTGTCTAAGGGAAAATGAATTTGGTCGATAAAGCCGGTTTGCGGGGCGAAACGGTTCTGTGGATCTTCCGCATTCACACGACATTCAATGGCCCAACCTTCGATTTTAATGTCCTCTTGCTTGAGGGTAAGCACCTCTCCCAGTGCCACACGAACCTGCCAGTCTACCAAGTCAACACCAGTAATCATTTCGGTCACAGGGTGTTCCACCTGAATACGGGTGTTCATCTCCATGAAATAGTACGAACCGTCCTCGTCCAGGATAAATTCAATGGTACCTGCTGAATAGTACCCGATGGCTTTTGCAAAACCAACGGCCAATGAACCCATTTCAGCTCGAGCCTGAGGGCTGATGCTGGCTGATGGAGCTTCCTCAACAAGTTTCTGGTGCTTGCGTTGCAAGGAACATTCCCGTTCACCCAAATGGATAACGTTACCATGCTTGTCACCCATGATCTGAAACTCAAGGTGCTTCGGATTCTGCAGGTATTTCTCAATGAACATGTCGCCGTTACCAAAAGCGTTCATTGCTTCCTGAGAGGCCGATTTGAAATTGCGTTCAATGGTTTCCGGCTTTTCAACAATGCGCATGCCACGTCCACCTCCACCGGCAGATGCCTTCAGAATAATCGGATAACCGATTAGATCGGCATAATCCTTGGCGGCGGCAGCATCCCGAACAGGGCCGTCACTGCCGGGCACGAGCGGTAAGCCTGCTTTGATGGCCATACTTTTGGCTACGGTCTTCAATCCCATGTCCCGAATCAATTGGGGCGACGGGCCAATGAAATTGAGGCCGTTATCAACGCACAATTGGGCAAAATCAGGGTTCTCAGATAAAAAACCGTATCCGGGATGAATCAGATCGATCTTGTTTTCGAGAGCCAACTTCACAATGCGTTCCTGATCCAGAAAAATAGGTTTTTCGTTTTTGGCATCGCGTGCCGGAATTATTTCATCTGCATATTTAAGATACAAGGCATCCGGTTCCCGGTCACTTTGAAAAACCACAGCCAACATCCCCAGCTTATGTGCTGAACGAATAATGCGGATGGCGATTTCGCTCCGGTTGGCTATTAACAGTCGCTTCTTCATTTTAACGTATTTATAAGGGGATGTTTCCATGCTTACGTGCCGGTTTTGAGTACTGTTTGTTAGAAAGTATGTCGAACGTCGTGATTAGTAATTGTCGGGTTGACGATGGTTGAATCACTTCATCGATGAGCGCAAATTCTTCTGCTTTATAAGGGTTTGCGACCTCGTCCTTGTACCTTTCAGTCAAGGTTTTCTCGAGTTCGGTTCTATTTTCGGCCTTTGCCAGTTCGTGTTTGTTTACAATTTTGATGGCACCGGCAGGACCCATCACTGCAATTTCGGCCGTTGGCCAAGCAAAGTTGAAATCACCACCGGTATTCAGACTGCTCATCACAATGTAGGCACCACCGTACGCTTTACGGGTGATGATGGTGATTTTGGGTACCGTCGCTTCACAAAAGGCGTACAACAGCTTGGCACCGTTGCGAATAATCCCGTTGTGTTCCTGTTCCACGCCCGGAAGGAAACCAGGTACGTCTTCCAGAATAAGCAGCGGTATGTTGAATGCGTCACAGAATCGGACAAAACGAGCGCCTTTCACACTGGCGTTTATGTCCAGAGTACCAGCCATCACTTTGGGTTGGTTGGCCACGATACCGATGGTTTTTCCATCCAGACGGGCAAAACCGACGAGCATGTTTTGAGCAAAATTTTCGTGCACTTCAAAAAAGGAATCCTTATCAACCAGAATGTTGATGATATCCTTCATATCGTATGGACGGTTGGGGTCATCCGGAATGATTTTGTCGAGAAATTCCTGTCGTGACTGGTAACTGCTAACCAGATTCGATACCGGGTGCGGTTCGTAGTTGTTGGAAGGAATATAAGACAAGAGCTTGCGAATCAACATGATGGTATGTTCCTCATCGTCCGAGACAAAATGAGCCACACCGCTTTTGCTGGCGTGAATGTTACCACCCCCCAGGCCTTCCATATCCACATCTTCGTTCAACACCTCCTTGACCACATCGGGACCGGTTACAAACATATACGATGTTTGGCTGGTCATGAAAATAAAGTCCGTGAGTGCCGGAGAATACACTGCTCCACCGGCAGCCGGGCCTAAAATGGCCGAAATCTGAGGTATGATGCCCGACGAGCGTACGTTATTGCGGAAAATGGTCGCATAAGCGGACAGGCTCTTGACGCCTTCCTGAATACGGGCACCACCTGAATCCATCAGCCCGACAACTGGTGCGCCCAGTTTGAGGGCCATTTCCTGCACCTTGGCAATCTTCATTCCATGCGCATAACCCAGCGATCCGCCTAAAACGGTGAAATCCTGAGCATAAGCAAATACACTGCGGCCCTGTACCAACCCACGGCCAACCACAACACCATCGCCAAAGTTCGTTTGTTTGCTGCTGATAGGCGTTTGGGAGGGCATTACAAAGGCATCGAATTCGAAAAAGCTGCCTTCGTCGAACAAGACGTTCAACCGTTCACGGGCGGTTAGTTTCCCTTTAATATGTTGCCGGGTGGCTGCATTGTCCTCCATTTCCTGCAACGCCTTGAGGCGCTGCTCAAATACCTGGTTTTTGCTCATTGAATCGTTGATTGTTGTACATTATGCCCCATTTCTCCCCAAAAAATGGAAAAAAACAAATGATGTTGCACAAATGTAACAAAAATGAGCAATAATTCGGGAGAATAACAGGAAATAGTGTGAACGAAGCGTCAAACGCCTAATAGATACAATCTATTGCTTCCATACATTCTTGAAATACAGTTCAAAAAGCTCTTTTACCTCAAGTATTCGTTCAGGTGTGTCTTCTTTAACATCTTTCAATTGGTAGGTTTGACCAAGCGATTCATATTTATGAACGCCAAAGGAATGGTATGGAAGGATTTCCACACGGTCAATGTTTTCGTAATCTTTGAAATGTTCACCAAAAGCGTGCAAATCCTCTTCAAAGTCTGAATAGCCCGGTACCAGCACATAGCGCAATCGCATCGGTTTACCGATTTCACGCAGCCAGGCTGCCGTTTGCAAGGTTTGGATATTGGGATGTCCGGTCAGGATCTGATGGCGCTCGGAATTGATTTCCTTCACATCCAACAAAGCTAAATCGATGTATTGGTACAATTCCCGGGTACGCTCGTTGAAATTGTTGCCGTTGGTGTCCAGACAAATGTGTATCCCCTCCTCTTTCAGGCGCTTACAGAGCGGAATCAGTTCCTGGGCCTGAATGGTAGGTTCGCCACCGCTTAATGTAACACCGCCCTTTTTACCGAAAAAAGACTTCTGGCTGACTGCCATTCGTACGATTTCCTCCGGATCGGTCAAGATTCCGCCGACGCTGGGTATGGTGTCCGGATTCGCACAGTACAAGCAACGAAACCGACAACCCTGAAGGAATACGACAAGCCGGATACCCGGCCCGTCGAATATTCCCAAAGATTCGTACGAGTGAACCCGAATTTTCATGTTAGCGCATTCGTTCGTGGAAACTTCTCGAAATCACTTCCATCTGATGCTCGCGGCTGAGCTGCACGAAGTTCACGGCATAACCGGAAACTCGGATGGTCAGCTGCGGATAGTTTTCGGGATGCTCCATGGCATCTTCCAGCATTTCACGGTTCAACACGTTCACATTCAAGTGGTGAGCACCTTTGGAAAAATAGCCGTCCATCATGCATACCAAGTTTTCCACCTGTTCAGGCATGTCTGAACCCAACGATTTGGGTATGATGGAAAACGTGTTGCTCACACCATCCTGCGCATCTTCGTACTGGATTTTAGCGACAGAAGTCAGCGAAGCGATGGCTCCCTTCACGTCGCGTCCGTGCATCGGGTTGGCACCCGGGGCAAAAGCGATGCCCTTTTCACGACCGTCAGGCGTGGCACCCGTCTTCTTGCCATACATCACGTTTGAAGTGATGGTCAGGATGGAAAGCGTGGGCTGAGCGTTCTTGTAAACCGGATAAGTAGCCAACAAGTCGCTGAAATAGCGGGTCACTTCCTTGGCCAGCAAGTCCACACGGTCGTCATCATTGCCATAACAAGGGAAAACACCGTCGATGTTGAAACCTACGGTCAAACCTATATCGTTGCGATTGGTGGTTACGCGAGCATGTTTGATGGCTGAGAGCGAATCAGCCACGATGGACAGACCGGCGGCACCATACGCCAGATTGATGGCAGGATTCGTGTCGATCAAAGCCATCTGAGCCTTTTCGTAATAGTATTTGTCGTGCATGAAGTGGATGATGTTCATAGCCTCGTTGTACACACGGGTTATCTCCTTGAGCACCAATTTGAAATTGGTCATCACTTCATCGTAATCCAACACCTGGTTTTGAATGGCTGGAATGCCTTTCACCACCTGTTTGCCGGTGAATTCGCAACGACCTTCGTTCAGAGCCAATAACAAAGCCTTGGCAATGTTGGTACGGGCACCGAAGAACTGAATCTGCTTGCCAATTTCCTGATACGATACGCAGCAGGCAATCCCATAGTCGTCGCTGCAACGTACCGAACGCATCAAATCGTCGTTTTCGTACTGTACAGAAGAAGTATCGATGGAAACCTGGGCACAAAAGTCCTTGAAGCCCTGTGGAAGCGTTTGTGACCAGAGAACGGTCATGTTGGGTTCTGGTGATGGACCGAGGTTGTAAAGGGTCTGTAAGAAGCGGAAAGAGGTCTTGGTGACCTTGCTGCGGCCATCGAACATCGTTCCACCGATGGATTCGGTTACCCAAGTCGGGTCACCGGCAAAAATCTCATTGTAGGATGCCATGCGCAAATGACGCACCATGCGGAGCTTGATGACGAACTGGTCGATCAGCTCCTGAGCAAAGGTTTCGTCAATAAGACCTAACTGCATGTCGTGTTCGATGTAGCAATCCAGGAAGGAAGAAACATTGCCCAGCGACATGGCGGCACCATCTTGTTCCTTAACGGCTGAAAGGTAAGCCAGATACACCCATTGAACGGCTTCCTGAGCGTTTTCAGCCGGGCGTGAAAGGTCGAAACCATAGATTTCGCCCAGTTTCTTAATGTCACTCAGCGCTTTGATTTGTTCGGCAACTTCTTCGCGCAAACGGATGCGGTCTTCGGTCATCGGGCCTGTCAAACCAGCCAAATCGGCCTTCTTTCCGGCAATGAGGCGGTCCAGTCCATAAAGTGCCAAGCGACGATAGTCACCAATGATACGGCCACGAGCGTAATTGTCGGGCAAGCCGGTGAGGAAACCAAGTGAACGGAACAAACGAATTTCTTCCGTATACACGTCAAAAACACCGTCGTTGTGGGTTTTGGCGTATTTCGTGAAGATTTCAAAAACTTTCGGGTCCAATTCCACGCCGTTTTCAGAGCAAGCCTTTGCAACCACCTGAATACCACCATAGGGTTTGATGGCACGACGAAGCAATTCATCGGTCTGAAGACCAACGATCAGTTCGTTTTCGCGGTCAATATAACCGGCAGCATGCGATGTGATGGTTGAAATGGTTGATGCATCGATGGAACGAACGCCGTTGTTGGCGCGTTCCTCCAAAATACCCTTGAGACAAATGTCCCAAATGCGTTTGGTCCTTTCGGTCGGACCACTTAGGAACGATTTGTCCCCTTCATACGGTGTAATGTTGGTCAAAATGAAATCACGAAGGTTGATTTCCGTACTCCAAATACCGGACTTAAAATTCATGGTTGAACTTGTTTATTAGATGATAGCTTTTTTGAGGCCACAAAGATACAACACAAGTATCCATAAAACCTAACAAAAAGGCCAATAAATATGTTTTATAACATATAAAACTGCCAAATAGGGAGATTAACCAAGTAAAACATTGTATAATTATTTGTCTTTTACGAAACATAGCTTTTTACTATATTTGTGTCCTTTAAAAAAACAGACTATGACGATCAACAGACTCGGCACCGCTCTCCAACAAAGTGCCACCAAAATTCTTTTTCTCGGAAGTGGCGAATTGTGTAAGGAAATGGTGATTGAGGCCCAACGCCTCGGTGTGGAAACCATCGCCGTGGATTCGTACGAAAACGCGCCCGCCATGCAGGTGGCTCACCGCAGCCACGTCATAGACATGAAAAACGGCAAAGCGCTCCGTGCCGTCATCGAGCGGGAAAAACCCGACTTGGTCGTTCCCGAAATCGAGGCCATCAATACTGCCGCCTTGGTCGAAATGGAAAATGAAGGCCTGCACGTCATTCCAACCGCCAAGGCTGCCCAGCTTACCATGGACCGCGAAGGCATCCGTCGCCTGGCTGCCGAAACACTTAAATTGCCAACCGCCAAATACCTTTTTGCAGAAAACCTTGAAGAATTTCAGGCTGCCGTCCACGAAATCGGCATTCCCTGTGTGACAAAACCCATCATGTCTTCCTCCGGTAAAGGTCAAAGTACCATCAAATCCGAAGAAGATATCGAAAAAGCCTTTTATTATGCCAAAGATTCGGCACGTGGCATCGGTACCCGCATCATCATTGAGGAATTCATCCGTTTCGATTACGAAATAACTTTGCTGACGGTTCGTTCCGCCTTCGGAACCTTCTGTTGCGAACCCATCGGACACATCCAGATCAGCGGCGACTACCACGAAAGTTGGCAACCTTGCGCCATGACTCCCGATGCTTTGAAAAAAGCGCAGGAAATGGCCGTCAAAGTAACGGATGCCTTGGGCGGTTACGGCATTTTCGGCGTCGAACAATTCATCCGCAACGGTGAAGTCATTTTCTCTGAAGTTTCTCCCCGCCCCCACGATACGGGTATGGTCACCATGGCCACTCAAGTGATGTCGGAGTTCGAACTGCATATTCGTGCCATTCTGGGCTTGCCGGTCAACACCAAATTGATTCAAACTGGAGCCACCCACGTCATCAAGGCTACGGAAGAAAGCTGGAATCCGGTTTTCGATTTGACGGAAGCCGTTAAAGTACCCGACACCAAGATTCGATTATTCGGCAAACCCCTTTGCAAACCGGGTCGCCGCATGGGTGTTGTTCTGGCAACTGCCGCAACCACGGACGAAGCCCGCGCCTTGGCTGAAAAAGCAGCGCATGCCGTGAAAATCAACGAGTAATTTTTGGTTAATGTTTGTTGAAGGGAATGGTAAACTTGAAGGTGGATCCGTTCCCTTCTTCACTTTCCACCCAGATTGTCCCGCCCAGCATTTCCACATAGGCCTTGGCAATCGTTAATCCGAGGCCATTGCCCTCGTGATTTCTGGTCATCGAATCATTTCCCTGACGGAAGTATTCAAAAATGAATGTTTTTTGTGTTTCCGCCACGCCAAGTCCTGAATCCTTGATGTAGAATTCAATAAATGGGCTCTCCAATCGGTATCCAACTTCTACAAAACCTTTAGAAGTGAATTTGAACGCATTCCACAATAATTTCTGGAGAACGACATGCAACAATTCTGCATCCGTATAAAAAAACAGTTCCATATCTTCCTGAGACAAGGGGCAACGGTATTCCAGTCCCTTTTCTTTGGCGATAGAAAAAAATTCATCCTGCAATCTATATAATTGCTCTGCCATATTGGCTCTTTCAATAGTGGCCGAAATCTGACCCGACTGAACACGGGATAAATCAATGATGTCGTTGATGGTGTTCAGCATCCGCTGACCGCTGTTGATCATGTTCAGCAAGTACATTTCCTTGTTCTCAAAGGATATATCCTGTTCCTTGAGCAAGCCAGCAAATCCCAGAATGGAATTCATCGGGGTGCGAATCTCGTGGCTTATATTCTTTAAGAAAGACGTTTTCAGGCGGTCACTTTCTTCTGCTTTCTCCTTGGAAATAAGCAATTCCATTTCGGTCTTTTTCAACAGCAAATAATCCCTTTTCAGTTTCTGACTGTTGGAAATGATGATGGCAATGAAAACGGTTGCCACCAGGGATAGAAAAACAATTAGGATAGCCAGGGCTAAATCCGTCCAACGAATAGATTTCCAAACTTTTGCGTCGAAATCCATTCCAAATACCGCAATGGTTTTGTGCGTGACAGGATGTTTCAGAGGCACCAGAATGCTGACCCAATTACCCCAACGATCTTCCGAAAACTCAATGGTTTGTTTGCTCCCATCCTCCATCAGTTTTTTATCCAATGATGTGGCTTCGGTCAATTCTTGCCCCGGTGGAGAGCAATCCGGACTGTTTTTAGGCTCGGAATCCACCATGAACAACACTTTTCCGTTTCGAATCGTGTAGATATAGGAGAATCTTGCCGATTTATTCAGATTGCGAATCTGCAGCAGCATCAGCTTCAATTTCGTGTATTCAGGCTTGAGGGTATCCTCGGGTAATGCATTCAGTTTCAATAAATCATCGTAATGCATCATGACGGCGGCCGTTTGAGCTACCCGAGTGATTTCACCGTACTCTTCATTTCCCGATTGAATAACTCGACGTATATGGTACAAGCCAAATACCAACATCGACAGAAACGCCAGTACGAAAAGGTACCGAAAACTGCCCTTAGTCAATGTTCGATTGGTCTGCCGCATGGAACCTGCTGGTTTTCTTGTTGATGATCAACGTTGAAGGGATATTTTCCAAGGCATGTTCCTGTGAATTGGAATAATGATTCCACGCCGTATAACTGATGAGCAGAAAACTGTAATTGGAAACATAGGTGGAAGAAACGTGCAAGTTCTTGCTCACTTTCACTGCTGTTGGGAATTCTTCTTTCAAGGCAGCAATGCCCTCACCAATTTCCGGGTAGGTTTCAGCCAGTTTATGAACGTCCATAATCCGAATGGTCACTTCGCCGTTGTTGCGCAGCAATCGTCTGGCGTAACGGAGCAGAAAAACATCTTCGGGTTTGTCAATGAACACCAGTGTTTTGGTGATTCTGGTGAAATCTCTGTTTACAAATACACCGACGCTGCAATTGCTGTTTTCGATGAAAAACCGGGTTTTGTCCTTAATCAGGGAGCCTGGATAGAAAAAATCCTTTCGCAGCAGCGATTTACTTGGAAGGGAAACCCCTGCTCCCACCAACAAGAAGTCAAAACCTTCATGGTTCACGGTATGAACGATTTCATGACCAATATTGTCGGTCACCTTGTAGCGCGTTTCAATGGGAAGTTCCATTTTGGCAGCTTCTTCATGGACGGGTTTGAAACTTTCTACGGAATATTCTTCACCATGAATGGGGTTCACATCCGTGCCCACTGTAATGTGCAACACCGTGACATTCAGACTATTTTTGGCACCGTCCAACACCGTTTTGGCCACATTCAGCAGATTTTTGCCGTTTTCAGGATTTCCGCAAGCCACCAAGGCATTGAAAATGCCGAGTGCTTTCTGTCGGTTTCGTTCCTCCGCAATGTTTCGCAAAGGATATATGCGCTCAATCAGGCTCATGGCAGGGGTGGTCATAAAGGTGGTAAACAATGCCATGATGACCAACATTACAAAAATGGCGGGCGGCAGAATGCCCATTTCGTACCCGATGTTCAAGACGATCAGCTCCATCAAGCCTCTGGTATTCATTAAAATACCCAAGGCCAAACTGTCCCTGTTGCTTTCGCCCATCAGCTTGGCAGAAATGGAACTTCCGCCAAACTTGCCTATAATGGCCGCTATGATGATTATGAAACAGATGAACCAAAGGTGGGGTGTGTTCAGCAATCCAATTTCCGTACGCAAACCTGTAAATACGAAAAAGAGCGGCAATAAAAGGGTTACTGAAATATCTTCCACCTTGTCAATCATCATTTTCCGGAAATTGGGCAAAGGCGGCATGATGACTCCGGCCAGGAAAGCTCCGAAAAGCGCATGAATACCTATTATTTGAGTGGCTAAGGCAGAGCAGATAAGTACCAGAAAGAAAAAGGCGACGATGCTTTTATTCAGAACTTCCGCACTTTTGTAAATTTCACCTATTCTCTTTAGAAATGGTCGAACGACCCAGAGCATCAAACATATGTACGCAAAGGCAGCTGCAATGGTATAGACTGAACTGATCAGACTGCCCGTTTTAGCTATGGCAATGACAGCAGCCAGCAGACACCAGGCCGTTACATCGTCAATGGCCGCACTGGCCAGTGCCAAAGAGCCCAAATGTGTTCGTGTCAAGCCTTTTTCCTGCACTATCCTTGCCAACACCGGAAATGCGGTGATGCTCATGGAAATTCCCATAAACAAAGCGAAAGATACATAGCTGGTCTTACCGTCGACAAATTCCCCATAAAGGTTGTACGCCAAAAGCATACCCAGAAAAAATGGGATCATAATGCTGGCGTGACTGATCAACCAGGTTTCCCCGATTTTGTTCCGAAGCATCTTCAGGTTCAGTTCCATGCCGATGGTAAACATGAAAAGAATCAGCCCCAATTGACTGAGAATGTATAAATTACCTAATGAACCCTTGGAAAAAAGAAAGTTGAAGGCATCCGGACAAACACGACCTAAAAGCGAGGGCCCCAACACAATGCCCGCCAGGATTTCACCGATGACCGTTGGTTGACCGATTTTGCCGAAGAGCCAGCCGAACATGCGGGAAATAACCAAGATGGAAATGATTTGAAGCAAAAGCATCGCAGCAGGCTCACCGATGTTGACCAACATCGATTTCGCAAAAGTAAACCAATAGGAATCCGAACCGGTTGAAATCGCTGCATCAACCATTGATTTTTCACCAATGGACCATCGGGTTATGCCATTACTCAACAAGGCATACGTCAACCCTCCGAATACACTGATCAGAGCAGCATAAAGCAAGCCTATCTTCCATTTTGTATTCTGCATCAAGCGACGAATGGGTAAGGTTTAAGGTCGATGAACTCGTAAC
>Ga0302293_10001590_pt1 | contig 11076 bp, 13 predicted proteins | sample III_Fen_N2_2_FD_198758 | JGI IMG/M metagenome (GOLD analysis project Ga0302293, IMG submission 198758) | Peat permafrost microbial communities from Stordalen Mire near Abisko, Sweden - III_Fen_N2_2 | ecosystem: Environmental > Terrestrial > Soil > Wetlands > Permafrost | place: Sweden: Abisko... | reverse complement strand
ATTAAATTTCCTAGAAAGATAAAAAAAAGAAAATTATCGCGATAACCCCACCGTCCAATTTTAGACGGGTTCTGCTGCAGAATTCAATGTACTCGACGAAGCAAATTGCCACTTGCAATTTGCTTCGCGAGTAATCGGTCAATTCTACAGACAGACAACCAAGGATGGGACGGTGGGGTTACGCGATAATTGGGAATTAATCGCCACTTCATAGATGACTTTGGGAAGAGATACAGGTACCAGAGTCCCGCCCACTTTCAACTTTAAATTTTCAATTTTAAATTGCCATTCCTTCCTCTCAAACTCGCAACGTCCAAACACTTCACGGTTCAAAAAAATGACGACTCAGAATGTTCATTTAGCGATCGATAATCTTGCCAAGCGTTGGCCTGCATCCCTTGTGGGCAAAAGGCTTGGCGCTGTTATGCACCCAGCATCTATTGGCGCAGACTTAGTTCATTCCCAACAAAAAATTGCAGCGCTTAATGGCTCTCAGTTCAAACTGGTCGCACTATTTGGTCCGCAGCACGGCATTAAGGGGCACACTCAAGATAATATGATCGAGTGGGAAGGTTACGTAGATCCAAAACTCGGTGTACCTGTTTATAGTCTTTATGGCGAGCATCGCGAGCCTTCAGCCAAGATGCTAGAAGGCGTTGAGGTGTTGCTCATCGATTTGCAAGATGTGGGAGCACGCTATTACACCTTCATTTGGACCATGTATCTCTGCATGAAAGCCTGCGAGAAATTGGGAATCACCGTTGTTGTGATCGATCGACCCAATCCGCTGGCGTGCCATATCACAGAAGGCCCTGTGCTTGAACTCGATCATACGAGTTTTGTTGGTTTGCATAGTATTCCTGTGCGTCATGGAAAGACTATTGGTGAACTTGCGGTGCAGTTTAAAGCGGAATGCTTTCCTAATGTAAGCCTACAGGTACTTGAGATGGAAGGCTATCGCAAGAATATGTGGTTTGATCAAACCGAGCTTCCTTGGGTAATTCCTTCGCCCAATATGCCAACGCTCGACACTGCGATTGTCTACCCAGGCATGTGTTTGTTCGAAGCGACAAATATCTCGGAAGGCCGTGGCACTACGCGCCCATTTGAAATCTTTGGTGCACCCTTTATCGATGCAGAAGAACTTTGCTGTGCGATGAATGCCCTGCGTTTGCCTGGAGTATTTTTCCGTGAGCATTGGTTCCAACCCACGTTCCACAAATGGTGTGGGCTGTTCTGTGGTGGAGCGCAAATGCATGTAAGCGACCGCGAAAGTTTTTTACCCTTCGAGACCGCAATTCAAATTTTAAAATTCCTGTTTCACCGCTATCCTAGTGACTTCGCGTGGAAACAACCACCTTATGAGTATGAGTTCACCAAATTGCCAATCGACATTCTTTTGGGCAATGGTTGGTATCGTGCAAAGCATATAGAATTATGAGTGAACCTCTCTCTGTATTAATTCTTGCTGCAGGTTTGGGTACTCGCCTTAAGCCCTACACAGATATGGTTCCTAAGCCATTGGTGCCTGTGGTAGATAAGACGATTCTCGAACATCAAGTGGATGCTGTACGTCGTTTGAACGAATGTATTCCTATCACACGTGTGCTTGCCAACGCGCATCATCTTGCGGATCAAATCAAAGAGGCTGCGGACTTACTTGCGATCGACCATGTGTTTGTGGAACACCCCAGTATTTTGGGAACTGGAGGCCCATTACAACGCGTGTGGACTGAGGGTTGGCGCGGCGAACTGCTGGTGATGAACAGCGATGCATACCATAATTTTGACCTAGCAGCCTTTGTAAAAGCGGCTCGCAAATCGAAAGATTCTTTTGCTCTATTTTGCGTTGACTATGCGCCTGCGAATAATTTGGAATGCGATGTGCATGGCCGTATTTGCGGCCGAGATGGAAAGTATTCTGTAGGTTCGTTTGTTCGTAAGACTGCATTTAGTGGTGTTGCATGGTATAGCTCAAAAGCCTTGGCGCGTATAGCTGCCGACGATTTTAACGTAGTCGATTTTTGGATGCGCGAAGCTCATGAAGGTCGCTTGCCCCTTGCATATATGGAACAAAGTCATACCACTTGGATTGATATGGGATCGCCCGAGGGGCTATATAGAGCCTGCGAAGCGCGTTTAACGGAACTTGGAATCGATCGTTGGGTTGATGCTGGTGTTGATGTCTCTAATATTCATGTGGGCTCGGGAACCGTGATTTCACAAGGCGCGTGGATCGGTGAGGGCACAACGCTTAAACGGTGTCTTGTGCTTCCTAATGCAAGAATCGAGGCCGGACTTACTCTAGAAAACAGTGTTGTTGGCGCGGGGTTTACATGGGTGCTATAACTCGTGTTTCCTTGTCTTCAGTAGTACATGAATTTCTTGCACGGTTTATTCACGTGACTGCGGAAATGGATTTGGAGCTTGCGGGTCAAGCTGGTTCCGGTCGCAAATATTATCGCATTCACGGTGCAGGAATTACGTGGGTTCTGCAGCAGTCCCATGCGGGAGACCTTGATTTTACTCGCTTCGTGGAGTATTGCGAATTATTTTCGAGCTTGCGTTTACCCACTCCGCACATTTATGCTGTAGACCGTGCAACGTATCAAGTGTTGCTTGAAGACTTAGGCACACAACAGTTGTGGGATGTTTGTCGTAGCAACGATTCAAGCTCAACGAATCCTCCCGATGCATCGAATGTGGCAAACATTTATCAACGAGTGCTTGCGGAACTTTCCCATTGGCAAACAGCATCGCAAGAAGCCTTTGCGGCCAGTGCAGATCTACGTTCGCGGGAATTTGATACCCATGCTTTACGTTGGGAAACTGAATATTTTACCGAGCATTATTTGCAAGGTTATCGAGGGCTTTCTCCCGAAATTATTGCTCCTTTGTATCCATTATTCGATCAGCTTGCGGAGCGTGTGGCTAAGCATCCGCGCGGACTTATGCATCGCGATTTTCAATCCCAAAATGTCATGGTTGATGGAACTGGTCGCATTGGTTTTGTGGACTTCCAAGGTGCGCGACATGGGTCTTTGTACTACGATGCTGCGAGTCTCTTGTGGGATCCTTATGTGAACATCGATCCAACCCTTGTGCGCGTTTGGTTTCGCGACTGGGCGAAAAGCAATCCGAACTTGCCTTCGCAAAGTTTTGCAGAGCATTGGGATTGCTTTTTAGAAGCATCTATGCAACGACTTATGCAAGCCTTAGGTGCTTACTGCAATCTCAGCCGCAACAAGGGGATTGCTAGTTTTGCCGCACATATTGGACCCGGGGTTGAGCGCTTGCGGAGTGTGCTGCAAGAGAGCTCGCATCCTTTGTGCGAGTGCAGCTTTTGCGCTCCAGTTCTTTCTTTACTGGAGACAAAATGAATATAGCCCACTTCATTTATGACCATATTCGTAATCCCTGGCTCGGCGGTGGTGGTGCGCGTCGCTCTCATGAAATCAACAAGCGGCTCGTTGCTGCAGGGCATCGAGTTTATGTGATTTGTGGAGGGTTTCCAAGGGCGGAGGATTGCGTAGAAGATGGAATACATTATTTCTTTTGCGGTCATCGAGCTCGTTATTCAACTTCACGAATCCAATATTCACTGCAATGTCGCAGCATATTTGTGCCGCTCTGCTCTAAGTATTCAGTGGATATAGTGGTTGATGACACGTCTGCTTTTTCTATTTCGATGCCTTGGCGTGTATGGAATGGACCTAGGATTGGTATTGTTCATCATGTTGTAGGGCATCACATGATGCAGAAATTTATGCTACTAGGTCACTTTTTTCGTTGGTGGGAAAAATTTAATCTTCGTCACTATAAGTTTCTGACGGTTGTTTCCAAAGGAACAGAAAGTGACGTTAAAGCGCTTTCTCCCAAAAGTTTGTGCCGACTTGTGGCAAATGGAATTGATGATTTGGCTTTTGCTCCATCTCATGAAAAGCGTGATTCAAAGATACTGCTATACCTTGGGCGTATAGAAATATTTAACAAGGGGCTTGATGATCTACTCAAGTCATTTGAGTTAGCGTGCAATGCCGGCTCAACTCTTGAATTGCATATCGCAGGTGGCGGAAAAGATGAAGAGTTGTTAAAAAAGCAAATTGATGAACTCTCAATTCGAAATCGAATCCATTGGCATGGGCGTGTCTCCGAGGAAGAAAAATATTCATTGCTACATAGAGCGGCTTTTCTCTGTATGCCATCGCGATATGAAGGATGGGGGATTGTTGCCATTGAAGCTGCCGCGTGTGGTTGTCCTGTTCTTGCTCGAGACATTCCTGGATTGAGCGAGGCCGTTTTAGATCAACAAACAGGGACTTTATTCGCGGCAACCGATGTACATTGGCATCGCTTGCTATTAGACCCAGCTTGGTGGGATCATTTTGCCGATCAATCAGCGCTTATTGAATTTGCCCAACGGTTTACGTGGGAAAGTGCAACAGAGGCTTTTTTCAATTTTCTTGAAGAGGTTAAAGATGAGGCTTGATTATTCAGAAATCAACCAAAACATGCTGTTGCGAATTTTGAAACGCAATGGGATTATTTACCTTGCGAAGCGAGTATTCTATCGCGTTTTCTGGGGACCCATAATCCGGCTTTTTGCGCCTTCAATTTTTACTGTTCAAGGAATGCACTTCTCGTATTTCCGCCATTCATACAACACAACATTTATCAATGAACGAACCGTGGAAATACCTTTTTTCCGGAACATCATGAGTCGATTTCATGGGAAAAAAGTGTTGGAGATTGGCAATGTTCTTTCTCATTATGAAAAATCATGGTGGACTGTTGTAGACAAATTTGAGGTGTTCTCTGGAGTGGATAATACGGACATTTTGGAATACTCACCGAAGGAAAAATTTGACTTAGTGCTTGCGATTAGCACTTTTGAACACATTGGTTTTGATGAAAATCCACGCGCTCCAGAAAAACTTATGGATGTGCTTGCTCATCTCAAAGATCGTTGTATGAACCCCTCATCTGAATTGTGGTTCAGCATACCAGTGGGTTGGAATCCTGAGCTGGATATGAAAATTTTCAAACACTCGTTTCCCTATGACGCTTGCATTTATTTGGAGCGATCATCATTATTGAATACTTGGCGAGAATGTGTACAAGTGGACGCTCAGTGGTTCAATCGGCCATATCGAATGTATCCAACCGCGCTAATCTTGGTTCAAATTTTGAAGGTGTAATGAAACAGCGCTTGAAAACATTTCTAAAAGTTATTGCAAGTGTCTCAATTCTAGCTGTATGTCTTTCCAAGGTTTCTTTCGGTAGTATTTGGCAAACGCTTGTGCAGGCTAAATACGGCTTTTCCTTCCTTGTGCTGGCGTTTGGTTTTGTTGGAATGTGGCGTCAGTCAGAGCGTTGGCGCGGCCTATTGCTTTGCCCTCCAGAGGATAAGCCCACTCAAGGAACATTTTTTCGCTATTTCACAATAGGGTTCTTTTTTAATCTGTTTGTGCCAAGTGGCTTTGGTGGTGATGCCGCTCGTTCGCTTGCTTTTGGTCGAGCTCACCAGATGGTGGGAAAATCGTTTGCTTCAACTGTTGTTGCTCGAATCATCGGCTTCCAAGCGCTAGTCGTTTATATGCTCATTGGACTCGCAATCATTCCCCATATTGAGTCTCATCAAGATGTGATTCGCTATTTGGCCATCTTCGGTATTTCTTTTTTATTGGCAACGACTCTTGGTTTTGTAATTCTTTTTCGTTGGGGCCAATCATTGATTTCCAAGAGCGATTCGAAGTCTCGGATTATTCGGATCGCAGGGTTGTTTCTTGAATATTCAAGTCACACCAAGTTGCTGGTATTTTCATTCTTTGATTCGTTGATCATTCAGGGCTTAATTCTTTTGACGAATTGGTGTATGTATCTCGCTTTGGGTGTGAACATTCCTTTTTCATTGATTCTTGCTGTGAATCCGATGATAACATTAGCAACTATGCTGCCCATTTCATTTTTGGGTGTTGGCGTAAGAGAATGGGCTTCGTTGGAATTATTTGGAGCCTTGAGCGGACTATCCCAAACCCAAGTTTTGGCTCCCTTGGTTTTGGGATATGTTCTAATGGTTCTTCAAGCGATTGCAGGTGCTTTTTTGTGGATTTTGGAAACTAAAAAGAAAAGCTAGGGTCTACGACCCTTTGATCGATCAGTTTCGCAAGCAGCGAACCGAAAGACCATATGCTGTGTTGCTACTGACTTGCGAAACCGTAGTTAGGTTATCATCCATTTCGATGTCATAGGCCGTAGTCGTTGATGTTGCTGTTGCTGTCCAGATGTAGCCAACAGATCCCAATTTTTCGAAACCACCCGTTGTGTAATATTTACGATCTCCGGCAGGCAAGAACGCAAAGTGATCTGCATCTGTGCCCGAGGCTGTGTTCCAATAATGGGATGATTTGAGAACGGTGGCTGCGAGGGAACCCCCTGCATAGGCTGTGAGAATATTTACTTCGGCGGTTGTTGGGATATGCCAGCCAGTGGGGCAGACTCCCGTGAGTGTTGCGCTAGAAGAGCTTGTAGCAACAGGCCAGTTCGCAGCTTCATTCCATTGATAAAGCGCTCCGTAGATTTTGCAATTGGACTCAAGATCGTTATAGCAATACTTCTCAGTGACTTCATTGTTATTCTGTGCAGAGTCTGAAGGAATTAGGGTTCCATAGTTCAAGTTTTGCGCCATCCAAATTTGGGTGCCAATAGTCACGTATGTATACGTTTGTTTGTCTCGACAATCAACGAAGGTGGTTCCATTTAAGCTGCCAGAGCACGCGCTAGAAGATGATGTCAGTGAAGTCGAGCTAGTTGCTGTACTTGAAGAACCTTGAACACTCGTTGATGACGATGCTTTGTTGGGGGTGTTCACCGTGGCGACAGAACAGCCGACCAAGGATAGTGAAACAAGTACCGCCGAATATTTAAGGATTATGTTCATGTGTTCCCTATATTAAACAAGGCCTGAAAGCTATTCACAACGATATGAAAACAGAAGACTTGCGGCAAGGAATGTCATTTCAACGCATCGGTGACTTCCTCTTCTTTCAACTGATTGTCTTCTCCGCTGGCTGTTGGACTGCGGACTCTTTGACAACCACCAAGAAAATCAATATTGCCGTACTTCCCTTAGAAACACCTGGGCTAGATAGTGCAAGCCAATATGGTCGTCATGAGCTGGGTCTGTAACATATTCGGCCTCAGTGGAGAATGATTCCGTACTACCATACCCATCGGAATCCACAAAGAACGTTTATCCTCAATGGACAATTGGAGTAAACTATTCTCACGATCTTGGAAGGCTGTTGAGTTGGGGATACTCGCTCGGGCTCATTGCTTTGTATCGTCCGCAAGAAGGAAGAGTTACATATGTCCTTCCTATCGCAGCTCTTACCTACGAATTCTAATCAGCGCTTAGGCAAGTCAAGTCGATCCGCTGTTTCTGCTTGATTCATAAATCCGATTTGCTCTTCGATCCAATCGGCGTGGCCATCGACGAAGCTTGATGGATTGCGCGGGTTGAACTTGCGCGGGTTGGGCAAGCATGCGGCAAGGAGTGCTGCTTGGTGCGAACTCAGCTTAGATGCAGGAACGTGGAACCAGTATTGCGATGCTGCCTCTACGCCAAAGATGCCGGGCCCAAGTTCTACCACGTTCAGGTACACTTCCATAATGCGGCGTTTGCCCCAGATTAATTCAATCGCCATGGTGAACGGCACCTCTAGCGCCTTGCGCACATACGATCGCGTTTCCCACAGGAACACATTTTTCGCTGTTTGTTGGCTAATGGTGGAGGCACCGAATTTCTTCTTATGCGACTCGTTGTGCTTCATCGCTTTTTCAATAGCTTCGAAATCGATTCCGTTGTGATCTAGAAATTTTTGATCTTCACCCGCCATGGCCGCAAACACCATGCTGCGCGAGATTTTTTCTAAAGGTACGGCCTCATGTTTGATCTCGGAAATTTTATGTGGACCCACTGCGAAATAGCGCCGCTCTACCATGAGCAATGTGCCTGGAGGCTGAATGAACTTATAGGTAACGACGAGAGCAAGGGGTATGATGACACAGAACGCAGCGATCCAAAGTAGGGCGCGTACAAATCGATTTTTAAGAATCTTACTAGCCATAGTGAAAAAGAAAACCCCTCGTTGCCGAGGGGTGAATTTTACTTGGAACTCGCGGTGAGATAGCCTTCAAACTTCTCTTGCAAGAAGTCGCGGCTGTTATACTTGCGAATACGGCGCAAAGCTTGGTCGCGCAACTGGCGAACGCGTTCGTGCGAAATATTCATGGACTCGCCAACTTCACGCAAGGTTTGTGGAGCTTCTTGGTTGATTCCAAAAATTCCTTCGATAACCTTGGCTTCGCGTTCAGGCAATTGGTTCACAAGATCACGTGCAAGATTCTCAACATCGCTGATTTCGGTATCGGCTTCGGGAGTTTTCGACGTGTTGTCTGCAAGCACCTCAGCATAAGTTGCCTTGGAATCTGTCTTGAGAGGTTGGTCGAAGCTAATTCCGCGCTGGCCAATCTGAATCAGCTCACGAATATCCTCTGCGATTTCTTTACCGCGGGATTGCTCTTTGAGTGCTTTGCGCACACGCAGATGCTGGTTTGCTGGCAAACGGATCAGGTTGCCTTGCTCGTTGATAGCCCTAGTGATATAAGCCTTGATCCACCAGACGCCGTACGAGATGAACTTCAAACCACGGCTGTGTTCAAAGGATTCAATTGCGCGAATCAATCCCATTGCACCTTCCGAAACAAGGTCGGGTAGGGGGATTGGGCAATGACGGTAACGGATCGCAACCTTAAGCACGAAGCGCATGTTAGCAGAAATTAAGCGTTCACGTGCCACCAGATCGCCTTTCTTTGCACGCTCAAAGAGGAACTGCTCTTCGGTACGAGTAAGCGGGGCGGTCTTCCGGATATCTTCGAGATATCGCTTGAGGGTGGTATCGCTTGAGTCGATATGCATTCTTTGTTTAGCTCGCTAGGGTGAATTCAATTAGTTATTTCGATGGGGCTTGGAGAGCTCCATTCATTTTATCATGCCAAATATACGAATCTTTTACCACCAAACAACCAAAGAATAGCCAAAGCGGCAAAATTGAAGTATTTTAGCCAACTATATGTCACATACAGAGCCCGGTCAAGAGGTTTGGAACAAATTCTGGAGCCAGAAAAAAGATCTGGATAAGGTTTACCCGTCTTCGCCATCAGTGCAGAAGGCCATTTTGAAGAACATGGATATCCGCGGATTGAAGGTTTTAGAAGTGGGCGCAGGCACTGGTCGCGATAGCGCTGAGCTTGCACGTCGTGGAGCCCAAGTTACTGTTTTAGATTTTGCTCAAGGGTCACTTTCCATTGTGGGCGCCTTGCGCGACGAGTTCGGATTGGGTGATTCCCTTAGGCTCGTGCGGGGCGATGCTTTTTCCGCTCCCTTTCCTGAGAATACGTTCGACCTCGTATTTCACCAAGGTTTGGCTGAGCATTTCAATGACCCCATGGCGCTCATCAAAGAGAATTTTAGGATCGTAAAGCCCGGTGGATATTGCCTGTGTGACGTTCCCCAAACGGTGCATGCCTACACGATTATCAAGCATATCTTGATTGCTCTCGACAAATGGTTTGCCGGTTGGGAAACTCAGTTCACCATGGGGCAGCTCAAAGACTTGATGCAAGGCGCTGGTTTTGAGATTCACTACAAGTACGGTGATTGGATGCGCCCAAATTTGGCGTACCGGATTTTGCGAGAGTTCGGTTTTAAATTCGGAATTCAGTTGCCCAAGTATCCCTTGGATGGAACTGCTTGGCAAAAGGTCAAGGATTCTATTTTAGATCGTCTCGAAGAAAACGACTTGGCGCATTTCACGCAGCTTTCCATTGGCGTGATCGGTCGGAAACCGCGTTAAGTTTCGTATCTTATTATCCACATGAAAATTTTAGTTCTGAACTATAGGGACCTGAAGCACCCACAGGCTGGTGGAGCCGAGGTTCACCTGCACCGTATTTTTGGGCGATTGGCGAGTTGGGGTCACCAAGTGACTTTGGCTACGACCTCCTTTAAGGGGGCGCCTGAGCGCGAAGTGGTGGACGGGATTCAAGTGGTTCGTTTCGGCGGAGATCTGTTCTTCCAAGCGCACGTTGCCTTGCGTCTACATGGCCTTTTGAAAGAGTTTAAACCCGATGTGATCGTCGAGGATTTGAACAAGCTTCCACTCTTCACACCTTTGCTAACGAGAACACCTAAGTTCATTCAAATACACCACTTATGGCGTTCATCTATTTTTCAGGAAGCCTCGTTTCCCATTGCATTCTTGGTTTGGGCACAGGAGCGAATGATCCCTTGGTTCTACCGAGGGCTCCCTTTTGCGGCAGTCAGTCCTAGCACCGTGAAAGAACTTGGCCAGTTGGGCATTCCCGAGCGTGATGTCACACTCATTTACAATGGCTGCGAAGAAGAGTGGACTAGCCTTGAGCCTCAACGTGAAAAGGGAAACTACTTCCTTTGGTTAGGGCGATTACGCCGCTATAAAGGCGTTTGGGTAGCTCTTGAGGCTTTTAAAAAGTTTGCAGCCAAGGTGCCCGATACTAAGCTTATTTTTGCTGGTGGTGGACCTGAAGCTTCGGCCATGCGCCAAGCGGTGATTCGTTGGGGACTTCAGGATCGCGTCGAAATTCGCGGCTGGGTCTCCATGGAAGAGAAGAAAAATCTGCTTCGCAATGCGGTTGGGCTTATCCAATCAAGCTTTAAAGAAGGGTGGGGGCTTACAGTTATTGAAGCTGCTGCCTGTGGCACTTTAAGTCTAGCGAGCCGGGCACCTGGTCTTTGCGATAGCGTCAAGCACGAAGAAACTGGGTTGCTCTTTGAATCTGGCAACTCAAGCGCCCTCGCTGAACTGATGGCACGCGTAATTTCCCGCCCCGAAGAGCGAAAAGCCTTTGAAGGCGCAGCCCGCCGCTTCGCCCTAGAATTCTCTTGGGAAAAGGCCGCTAAGTATACTCTCGAAGCCTTGCAACAGACGCTGGATCGCACAAGGGTTGTTCGCGAATGAATCAGCACATTAAGGG
>Ga0302293_10001589_pt1 | contig 11080 bp, 9 predicted proteins | sample III_Fen_N2_2_FD_198758 | JGI IMG/M metagenome (GOLD analysis project Ga0302293, IMG submission 198758) | Peat permafrost microbial communities from Stordalen Mire near Abisko, Sweden - III_Fen_N2_2 | ecosystem: Environmental > Terrestrial > Soil > Wetlands > Permafrost | place: Sweden: Abisko... | reverse complement strand
CTTACGCCCAGATTACGGTAGCGACATTGAATCAATGCTAATTGCATCATTCGATAACGCTGAATCGGCACGCGATGCCGCCGACCTAATTGGCAGCATAAAACCAGCTTCATTAGATCTAATCGATGCCGCAATTTTTAATAAAGCCCAAGATGAATATGGCAAAGTCTTCTCGTTCTCTAGTAGCACTGGCGCAATATTAATCGCTAGTTTTAATGATTACAAAGACCGTATTCGAAGCAAAAAGATAAAGCTATCAATTAAAAAATTAGCAAAATTCGACACTAAAATTTTAACCGACAAAGATTATTCACTCGATGAGATGCACGCCATCCGTTCAGTGAGTGCTTTAACCCTACAACCAGCCTCTGAACACGAATCAATGCCCCCTTTAATCGATGGCGCATCAATAGCACCCGATCGACGCGAAGATTTTGTCAAAGCAATGTCTGAGCTTGCTGAAAAACATCATATCGAGCTTCCGCTACATATCAATTGGGTAAATGGCGTCGTGCACACTCGCCCAACCTTGCAACTGCATTCCGTAACAGACAAGCAAAAGGCCTTCAAGTTGATTGCTGATTATGCCGAATTAGTAAAACGCTTCAATGGGAGCTTCTGTGTTGAGTCTGGCGAAGGCCGACTAAAGTCAAACCCAATTTACGCTCAAATGGACGAAGATATAATTGCGATATATAAGCAAATTCGCGAGACTTTCGACCCATACAATACAATGAACCCTGGCGTTAAACAGGTTAACGAGATGAAAGCATTAATTACCAGCCTAAATCCCGATTATAATCTTGCCGACATCGCCCAATATTCGCCAAAGTTCTAGGCACGCCTTTAATAACCAACCACGAACCGCTATACTAAAAGATATGCGCGAGTGGTGTAAATGATTAAATTCGTAGACACGCTGGCGTGACAAGTTTATTATGCGCGAGTGGTGGAATGGTAGACACGCCAGCTTCAGGTGAGAACTGCCACGTCGACAGTTCGCAAGGCCGGAAGCCGAATGACGAACGTCACCTACTGAGGCGGGGTCGAGAAAAATCTGGAACAGATTTTATCGTGACCTGGTGCCACATGTTAATATAAACTAGGTATATATGCGCGAGTGGTGGAATGGTAGACACGCCAGCTTCAGGTGCTGGTGCCAGCAATGGCATGGAAGTTCGAGTCTTCTCCCGCGTACCAAAGTAAATAGACAGTCGAAAGGCTGTCTATTTACTTTGGTATTTGTCGGCGAGAAGCTCAAACTGCAATCCAGGCATGGAAGTGAAGACCGACGGTCGTCGGTCTGCAAGACGACGTCACGGATAAATTAATTTATCCGACTGACTCGTGGGGTCGCGGAACGTGACCGAGTCCTCTCCCGAATACCAGTAAAATAGATAGCCTTTTGACTGTCTATTTTATTTAATTGCGGCCATACATCGAAATAGTATTTGAACTGTGGTTGGCGGCGTAAACCGAAGCGCCATCCGGTGATACGACAATACCATATGGATAGGTTTCAGTTGCTATAGTTGGAGTTGCAAGGGCCATTAAAGCTCCCGTGACGGAATTACGGCTGAACATAGAAATAGTGTTGGGGCCATTATTAGTAGAATAGACCGATGACCCATCGGCGGAAATAGCAATGCCGGCCGGAAACGTACCAGTCGAAATAGTCGGCGTGGCAAGCGCCGTTAAAGCTCCCGTGCTAACATTACGACTAAACATTGCAATATTATTAGTATTTTCATTTGCTACATAAACTGAAGTTCCATCAGGTGATACAACAATTCCAATAGGAAACGCTGTAGCACCAGTAGAAATCGTTGGCGTTGCTAGGGCCGTAAGAGCTCCAGTGCCAACATTACGACTATACATAGAAATAGTATAGTCATACTCATTAGTCACATACACAGAAGCTCCGTCAGCTGACACAGCTATACCATGTGGGTTAGAGCCAGTTGCAATTGTCGGCGTTGCAAGGGCCGCAAGGGCTCCAGTGCCAACATTACGACTGTACATAGAAACCGTGCCGCCACCAGCATTAGCTACGTAAACCGAAGTTCCGTCGGCTGATATTGCCATAGCTTCTGGGCTAGCACCAGCTGCAATAGTTGGCGTTGCTAGGGCTGTTAATGCCCCAGTACTCGTATTGCGACTATACATTGAGATAGTATTATCTGAGTTAGTAGAATAAACTGAGGCCCCATTTGCTGAAATTGCAATACCGCTTGGAGTCGACCCCGAAGCAATCGTCGGCGTTGCTAAGGCAGACAACATCCCGGTGTGAGCGGCCACAACCGTCGGCCCCGTAGTATCCGTAATCACATAAGAAACTCCGCTAATACTAGCGTCTGTCAGACTAAAAGTCGGCGGATTGGTCGAATTGTTTGGCACATAGGTAAAAGTATTACCAGTGCTAGTCTTTAGACAAATGGTATTAACAGCAGGAGAAGCGCTACAGTCTATTGCAGTTGGATATGCTGAGTTAATAACTAAGTATTGTTTTAATTTATTAGCGGCATTAGATAGATCAGATTGTAAGGCAGCGGTTGTAGCCTTACCAGAGATACCTGTGTAAGAAACTATAGTAATAGCAGCTAAGATACCAATTACGACGATGACGACTAGGAGTTCTACGATAGTAAAGGCGGAGGATTTATTTAACGTTATTTGTGATATTTTGTCTTTTGTTCGGAATATTGTCTTCATTATTTTAATCACTCCTCTATCGTTTTCGTCGTTTTTTAATTGCGGTTATACATCGAGATAGTACTGGCGCTATAGTTCTCGGCATAAACCGAAGCTCCGTCCGCCGATACAGCAATCCCCTCTGGCCCTGCCCCGGTCGCAATCGTTGACGTTGTCATAGCGGTCAATGCACCAGTGCCAGAGTTGCGACTGTACATTGAGATAGTGCTGGCGCCAGTGTTCGTAACATAGACCGAGGCTCCGTCCGCCGACATGGCAATGCCTTGTGGTTGCGTACCAGCCGCAATCGTTGGCGTGGCCAGCGCCGTCAAGGCGCCGGTACCAGTGTTTCGACTATACATCGAGACGGTGTAGTTTCCTTGATTAACTACATAAACCGAAGTACCGTCAGAGGATATAGCAATGCCCATTGGAGACGTCCCGGCCGCAATCGTTGGCGTTGCCAGTGCCGTCAGCGCTCCGGTACCAGTATTACGGCTATACATCGAGATGTCGTTAGAATTCATATTGATAGCATAAACTGAAGTACCATTAGCCGATACTACAAGTCTAACTGGGTTCGTCCCGGCCGCAATCGTTGGCGTTCCTAGCGCTGTCAACGCGCCAGTACCGGTGTTACGGCTATACATTGAAATAGTGCCGCCACTTAGGTTAGCGACATACACCGAAGTACCATCAGCAGAAATAGCGATACCCCATGGGTTAACTCCAGTGGCAATCGTTGGCGTTGCAAGTGCGGTTAACGCCCCCGTACTAGTATTGCGGCTGTACATCGAAATTACGTTAGCATTGGCAGTAACAACATAGACTGAAGTCCCATCGACCGACATAGTAATACCCACTGGGTTCACCCCCGCCGAAATAGTTGGCGTTGCCAGTGCAGTTAGCGCTCCAGTACTGGTATTCCGACTATACATCGAAATAGTACCAGAGCCGCTATCGACTGTATAGACTGAAGTTCCATCCGTCGACACAACAACTCCCATTGGATTCGCCCCCGACCCTATCGTTGGTGTTGCTAAAGCCGCCAGTAAGCCAGTGTGTGGTACAAAATACGCCGGCGACGTAATGTCAGTTACTACATAGACGGTCCCGTTTGAGCTGGTATTTATTAGGTTAAAATTAGTGCCGTTTGACGAGTAAGCGAGTACATTATTCCCGCTTGTTTTTAAGCAATAGGCCGAATCAGCAGTTGGCGCAGTCGGACAGTTACCACTCATAGTCGTCGGAAAAGAGCCGTAAGCTGCTTGGTATAGCTTTAGCTGCTTGGAAGCGTTAGCTAGATCAGACTGCAATGCAGCCGCTGTCGCTTTATTAGATATACCAGTATATGAAACTATTGTAATCGAAGCCAAGATACCAATCACTACAATCACGACTAGAAGTTCAACAATAGTGAAGGCTTCAGAAAGCACATTAAGCTTTTTGGGTGATATATTATCTTCGTTATTAATCATTTGTCTCATACTTTCAAACTCCATTCTATATCTCTTTAATTACGGTTATACATCGAGATGTTATTAGAGCCAGCATTCGTGGAATAAACCGAATTTCCGTCCGGCGATATAGCTATGCCGTAAGGGCCCGTCATCGCCGCAATCGTTGGCGTCGCCATGGCCGTCAGAGCACCAGTGCTGGTATTACGGTTATATAAATAAATGGCAGATGAGTTATAGACTGCGGCATAAACCGAAGCTCCGTCCGCCGATATAGCAATGCCCTGTGGATTCGTCCCAGCCGCAATTGTCGGAGTAGCCAAAGCAGTTAAAGCGCCGTTGCCAGTGTTGCGACTATACATAGAAATACTTGCACCGTCATAATTAGTGGCATAGACCGAAGTTCCATCGGCCGATATAGTAATGCTGTATGGGCCAGTCCCCGCTGCGATCGTCGGCGTTGCTAAAGCCGTCAAGGCTCCGGTGCTGATATTACGGCTATACATCGAGATGGTGTTTACGCTCCGGTTCGTAACGTAAACTGATGCCCCGTCCGCCGACATTGTAATACCGGATGGATTCGTACCCGCCGCAATCGTCGGCGTCGCTAGGGCCGTTAAAGCTCCAGTAATAGTATTACGGCTATACATTGAAACGTTGTTGTCGCTATAGTTCGGCGCATAAACTGAAATGCCATCGGCCGATATAGTAATATCCATTGGGTTCCAGCCCGCCGCAATCGTCGGCGTCGCTAGGGCCGTTAAAGCTCCAGTAATAGTATTACGGCTATACATTGAAATATTATTATTGCCAATGTTTGTGGCATAAACCGAGGTTCCGTCGGCCGATATTACAAGACCAGCCGTATACGTCCCCGCTGCAATTGTCGGAGTAGCCAAAGCAGTTAAAGCACCGGTGCCGGCATTACGACCATACATCGAGACGGAACTGCCATCCCGGTTTGTAACATAAACCGAGGTACCGTCGGCCGATATAACAAGACTTCTTGGATTTATTCCCGTCACAATTGTCGGAGTTCCCAGAGCCGCCAACACTCCAGTGTGTGGAACCGTAACAACTGGCGCCGTCTTGTCGGTAATCACATAAGAAACACCGCCAGAATTGGCATCTATTAGGCTGAACGTTGGTGGATTGGTTGAATTATTCGGCACATAAGTAAAAGTATTGCCTGAGCTTGTTTTTAAACAAATAGTATTAACGGCCGGAGAAGCACTACAGTCGATGGCCGTTGGATAAGCCGAGTTTATAACTAAATATTGCTTTAACTGATTTGCTGCGTTAGACAAGTCAGATTGCAAAGCAGCAACAACCGCCTTGCTGGATACTCCAGTATAAGAAACTATCGTAATCGATGCCAAGATGCCGATAACAACAATGACAACCAGCAACTCGACGATAGTAAAGGCGGAATTATGTCTATTAGAATTAACATTTGTATTCAGAACCACACTTTTTGTCATCTTACCTACTTCTTGTGTTAATTGAATCTTTAGGATAAGTATAAGCATAATTTAGCTTTGGCGCAACTTACGCACTAATTAAAAATCAAGTAGAACATCCAACTACATAAATATCACCTTAGTTGTGTCTATGATTACCAAAAATGTATAATATATATATGAAAATCACGAAATTCGATCATTCCTGCGTAGTAATTGAAAAGAACGAAAGAAATATCGTAATCGATCCAGTCGAGTTTACTTCAACAATTCCAGATATTATAAACGTCGACGCGATAATCATCACACACAAACACGGTGACCATTTTCAGCCAATAGTATTAGATAAAATATTATCGCTTAACCCAAACGCTAGACTTTTCATAGCCGAGGATATGGTTGGCTTAACTTTTCACTCAGCCGAGATAGCTCAAATCAATCATGAAATTAATCTTGGAGAATTTTCAGTTAAATTCTTCGGCAAAGACCATGCCCCAATCGTTGACAATATATCTCCGTGCAAAAATTACGGGGTTATTATTGATGGGATTTTTGTTAACCCTGGCGATTCATTTGATATAGTACCGATTAATAATCCAGACGTTTTACTTGTTGCCATCAGCGCGCCATGGCTAAAAGTTGAAGAAACTATGGATTATATTAAAAAAGTAAAACCAAAAAGAGTAATACCAATTCATGACGCACTATTGTCACCTATGGGGCATACAATTACAGACAATTGGGTGATAAAAGCTTGCGCAGAAATCGGCGCCGAGTATACATATCTACAGTCTGGTGATAATATTTCTATATAACACAAGGAGGAATATGATTCCGTTAAATCTCTCCGAAGTCTACAAACTCATTGAGCCAGGTCCTGTAGTTCTATTAACCACCCACGGACGCAAAAAAGATAATGTCATGACAATGTCGTGGCATTTAATGATGGATTTCGAGCCACCAACCATTGGCTGTGTTGTCAGTACTGGCGATTATTCTTATGAGGCACTACTTTCAACTGGTGAATGCGTCATCGCCGTCCCAACTGTCGAAATCACTGAACTTGTTACAAAAATCGGCAACAGCTCTGGACGTGAAATTAATAAGTTTAAAGTTTTTAATATCCAAACTACCCCATCCGAAAACGTCAAAGCACCACTTATTAATGACTGCTATGCTAATCTAGAATGCAAAGTCATCGACACCAGTATGGTCGGTAAATATGGTTTCTTTGTTCTCGAAGTTAAAAAAGCTTGGAAAAATGAAGATATCGATGAGTTAGTAACCATACACCACCGCGGTGACGGTGAATTTAGTGTCGATGGCGAAATTATCAAGTTACAATCAAAGATGAGATAATTAACAAACGCAACTCTATCATTGACTTTTTGCAGTTTTTATGATATGGTCAAGATATCTATTTCATAAAAATAGAGTTTTTTAAATCGATTCAACGAGTGTCAAAATACATAAACCGACTCAAAAGATAAATATTACCTGATTGGTAAATATTTTGAGGAGGCAATTCTATGAGTATCAATTATTCGCATGGCTGGTCAACTTATTATGACTACCCCAACATGTCAAACCTTGAACGACTAGCAGGTCGCGAACTCCAAAGCCAGGACCGTAATTGGTTCTTGGCAAAGATAGTCTATGTCATTTTCATATTATTTATTATATATCTGGCAGCGCACGGCTATCTAAACATTGGCGCCGCTATCGGCTTCTTTAGACAATACCTAGGCTAACAGCCAAAAACACACCCGAATTGAATCGATTTTATTTCAGCCAGTTGCTTCTATGCAGCTGGCTTTTCTTTTGCAAAAGGAAATTATATTTAAATACCAAAATAGCGGTCTCTCGGCCGCTACTTCGTTTGGTAGAATGCCAGAGCCGCTGTTCCGTAACTACGATTGTCCACCACAACAATTCCGATTTCGGGCGGTAAATCTTCACCTCTACCTGGGTATGATAGTATCATAATTCCGTTTGTGGCTAACATTTTGGCTAATCTGGAAACTGTGGATAACTGTAAGTCGTTATAGGGAGGGTCTGTAAAAATTACATCGTATTTTTTGTCTGAATTTTTATCAATCCAAGTACTTAATCCCATCTGAAAAGCCATCGTTTGAGCACTAATACCCAACGCTAAAATATTTTCATTTAAAGACCTACTAGCTGCTCTATCGCGCTCAATAAATGTAGAGTTTTTCGCCCCGCGACTTATAGCCTCAAGACCCAGTGAGCCCGATCCAGCAAAAGCATCTAGCACATTAGCCTCGACTACTTTATCGCCTAATATATTAAATAATGAGCTGCGAACACGTTCGCTCATGGGATGTGTAACTTTTCCTTCCGGAGCCTGAATCGAGCGACCACCGAACTTTCCTGCAATTATTCGAATATTCATTTAACTATTACCCGTCGCATTCAACACGGCCTCATACCAAGCCAACACAACACACTTTATAATCTCGGGAACTAAAACTTCTTTCGTTTCAGAAGCCAAAGCTACAGTCCAACCACTTTTGACATACTTATCATATATATTTAAATCGTAAACCATCCTAACCGATTCCAAAAACATAGACCTAAAACCTACCTGTTTTAAATTATCGATATCAGATTGATTAATGTAAAAATCTTTATAATTTTCGGTTGCAATTGCCGAAGCTACACCCATTTCATAAGTCAAATGAGCAGTGAAGATACCACCAGCACCCCAATATTGCCAATTTTTTGATAGCGTATCGATTCCGCTATTACCGCGAATTAAACCTTTGTCTTTCATGCCCTTTCGTTCGGAATGTGATTTGCCCCAAAGCTCTTCGATTTTTTCATCCAATGCATAATGATGAGCAGGCGTGAGTCCGTCGGTAATGGCATGAGCCAGCCAAGCTGCATCAAACGAGGCCTTAACCAGATCTCCGGATTTTATAGCTATCGATAAGTTGTAAATATGGTTATCAATAGTCTGAATTAACGCATCATCACTAGGATTAGCTGGATTAATAAAATGCCACGGGTCATCATTAGTTGAACCCTTTAGTTTTAGGCCATCTGGACCGTTTTTACCTTCAAACGATAAAATGCTACGAATTCCAGGGAATTTTACGGATTTATTTATATAGTAATTTAGACTGCGCCTAGCAGACCGATCAATCTTTTGATGAACACCAACGATATTACCGGATCCGCGACGAAAAGTTGTTCCTGAATACATAAAATCTTCCTAATTTAATGTGGTCAAGCGCTGATAATACTGAATTTGCGCAGCCAATTGTTTATATTGTAGCAGGTCGGCGCCGCTTGATGCGAATGCTTCGGCTTGATGCTTAGCTCTAACGATTAACTTCGTATCAGCTAAAGTTGCTATCTGTAGGTTTAATGGACCGTGTTGGGCCCGACCATAAATTTCACCTGGACCACGTAATTTGAGGTCGACTTCGGCCAGATAAAAACCGTCATTGCTCTTTTCGATAGCTTTCAAACGCTGCGACGGCTTATCACTAGTGCTAGTTACTAAAAAGCAATAACTTTGAAAAGCGCTACGGCCAACTCGACCGCGCAACTGATGCAGTTGCGACAGACCAAATCTATCAGCATCCTCGATAACAATCACCGTAGCGTTTGGAACGTCAACACCGACTTCGACAACTGTTGTACTGACTAGGATATCGTATTCTTTGTTAACAAAACGCTGCATTACGTCATCTTTTTCGGACGGGCTAAGTTTACCGTGCAGTAAGCCGATTTTACGATGTTTAAAGACGGAATTTTGCAGGCGCTTATATTCAACCTGAACACTTTTGATGTCATTTTCGGGATTATATTCAATCAAGCTGCAGATAACAAACGCTTGGCGACCTTCGCTAATTTGGGCATCAATCTTTTCATAAAGCTGAGCCCGACTATTTGGCGACCAGATCTTGGTTTCAATTGGTTTTCGTCCTTTTGGTAATTCATTTAAGATACTGACATCAAGCTCACCGTAAACAACCAAAGCTAGGCTTCGCGGAATCGGCGTCGCCGTCATCGCCAACAGATGCGGCATGTGCTTTGACTTATCCAGTAGTGCCTGGCGTTGCTTAACGCCAAAACGATGCTGCTCATCAATCACCACAAAGCCTAATTTATGAAATTTAACTGCGTCTTGAATTATGGCATGCGTGCCGACGACAACGTTAACTTCGCCGTTTTCGATTTGTTTATAGATTGTTTTTCGTGCTTCACCTTTGACGCTGCCAGTCATTAGGCCGACATTAATTCCGAATGGCTGCAATAATTTATTTAGCGTCTCAGCGTGCTGAGAAGCCAAAATTTCGGTTGGTGCCATAATTGCCGTCTGCATTCCGGCGTGCGCCACCTGACAAGCTACCAAACCGGCTACGACGGTCTTACCAGAACCAACATCACCTTGTAACAGTCGATTCATCGGAATTTTACGCTCTAAATCTTGAATAATTTCCCAGGAAGCAATTCGTTGCGCCGACGTTAGTTCAAATGGTAGCTTCTTAACAAAATTTGCAACAACCGGCTGTTCAAATGGGATGTACCAACCGATAAGTTTGGCATTTTCTTGTTTATTTAGTTGGCTAGCTAATAATAATTGAAAAAGTTCTTCAAAAGCCAAGCGTTCGCGTGCTAGTTTAGTGTCCTCATCAGTTTCTGGAAAATGCATCTTAAGAACCGCTTGACTACGAGACAACAACTTCTCACTTTTTACAACATCTTCCGGTAAAGTTTCTGGAAGCATAGTAATCAGCGGACGAAGTTCGGCTAAAATTTTGCGTACTAATGTCGTTTTTAAACCTTTAATCGAACGATAGATCGGCAAAATTCTATCAGTCTGTATCGGCATATCACTTACTTTTTCGGCACTCGGGTTAGTCATCTGATAGCGATTGTAATTAAATTCAAATTCGCCTGAAAAATAGAACTCTTCGCCAGTTTTAAGTTGAGTTTCGCGATATGGCTGATTAAACCAGACAGCTTGGATTTTACCAGTATCGTCAGCCAGAGTCGCTGTCGTTATTCGCAGGCCACGGCGAACGGGACGCGTTGCAATCTTTTCGCAAACAGCTTTAATCGTGGCTTTTCCGGGTTGAATATTTATTATCGTCGTAACATTTGAAAAATCGTCGTATGCTCTTGGCAAAAAATCAATCAAATCACCGACCGTTTCGATGCCGGCCATTTTAAATTGCTCACCAGTTTTTTCGCCAACGCCTTTAATTAACTTAAGCGGCGATAATAAATTCATATAACTATAATAGCAATTTTACTCAGTAACGCCCAAAATTCCCTCAAGAACCAAAGCTGTATCTTCCCAGCGAGTAACTTCGATTGTATCAACACCTAGAGCTTTGACTGGATAATCATTGCCGCCTTCTTGCAGTTTGTCGCCAATAAATAAGATATCGTCCAAACTAATGCCCATTTCGGCGGCTAATTTATTCATGCCGTATC
>Ga0302293_10001588_pt1 | contig 11083 bp, 10 predicted proteins | sample III_Fen_N2_2_FD_198758 | JGI IMG/M metagenome (GOLD analysis project Ga0302293, IMG submission 198758) | Peat permafrost microbial communities from Stordalen Mire near Abisko, Sweden - III_Fen_N2_2 | ecosystem: Environmental > Terrestrial > Soil > Wetlands > Permafrost | place: Sweden: Abisko... | reverse complement strand
TTCGTTTGCGAGAGCGGCCTTATGCCCAAGGAACCCGGGTACTTCTTCGCGTCCTATGGCCGACATTCCGCGCGATTTGAGCTCTGTCCGGATAAAACTGATATCTTCGTATGAAAGTCCGAAAAGAAATTCTTCCAGAGCGGAGCCGATATCGGGGTTTCCGAGCCTGTCCGAGATAAATTTAAGCCATGAGTCGTCAAGAGCGATGGAAAGGAGCAGGAGTTCGCTCGTGCCTATCATTGTGCCGAAATTGGGCGCGATCTTGTCCCTGACCGTCCAGACGGCGTCCAAAACCGGGGCTACGCTCGTAACGTGCGGGTCGAGCCGGTGTTCCCACAGCTCGGCTAGAGATTCGGCAATGTCGCGGCGAACTTCCGGATTGAGGTTTGGGTCGTCAAGTAATGACATATACACATCTTCCGCCATCAGCGTAAACATGATATTCAGCGTTGCCTGCCTGAGTCCCTGAACGTCAATATCGGAAAAGAATGAGTTGATCGCCACTTTCGTGATCGCGGTAAATGCGTGAAATTTGGCGACAAGGAAGCCCTTTCCCAGAATGGCTTTAGTTGGCAGGGTAAGAAGCCGTTCGCCGTCGCCGAAATGACAGAGCGCTTCGACGAGGCTCTCCGGCGTATCGGTTTGGCCTGAATCGGTGTGAAATCCGCGTTCATGCATCGAAGGATATCGGGAGATCGAGACCGAAAGACGCTCAAGATCCATGATTCGCGTCGCGACCCCGACCATGGTTTCGGGAGAGTATACACGAAGATTCTCGAAAACCCGGTTAACCAGCGTGCGCTCTTCCGGATTAAGGACAACGATATCGGTCGAACCCTGATCGGGGGTTTGGAGGTGCTCTACAGTGCTGTGTGTTTCATTTAAAAACTGATCGATATCCATATCTTTACAAGTATAGCGTAAAAAAGGGGAAATTGACCAGCATTAAAAAAAACCGGCTCAAGAATTTTTTACTTATTTTGCGCGAACAAGATGGATGGCAAATCCGCCGATTTCGCGGTCAAGGTACATAACCGTCAGTTTGCCTTTTTCGCTTTTTGCGGTTTCCTGCACTCCGCGAAAGCCGAATTGCTCGAGATATGCGAGAGAACGTTCGATATTCCAGCATTTAAAACCGATATGGCCCATGGTTCCGCGGAAAGGCGATTTCATGACTTCGATAATGGTATCGTTAAAAATAGAAGAATTACCGGCTTTCGGGGCAAACCCGAGGAGTCCGAATAGATTTGCCGTATCCATCGCAGACTTTTCGTCTTTTTCGTTGATGCCGACATGGGCAAACGCGAATCCGTGAACCTTCGTTACCGCGTCGCGGCACAGTACGGTTATTGCCGCCCAATCTTCCTTTTCGATGAGGTCTGCCTTGACCATCCAGCTTCCGCCGACGGCGAGCACGTTGCTTCTGCGGGCATAGTCTCCGAGATTTCCAAGATCGATACCGCCTGTGGGCATGAAGGAAACCTGGGCGAAGGGGCCGGCGAGGGCGTCGAGCATGGCAACGCCTCCCGAGGCCTCAGCCGGGAAAAATTTGAGCACTTCGAGGCCTTTTTCAAGCCCTGCTTCGATACCGCTGGGGTTATTGATTCCGGGTACTATCGATACGTTATTGGAAAGGCACCAGTCGACGACTGCGGGATTAAATCCGGGCGACACAATAAACTTTGCGCCTGATGCAACTGCTTTTTTCGCGAGTTCAACGTTGATTACCGTTCCCGCACCCACGAGCATTTCCGGAAATTTGTCGGTTATCGCCCGAATTGCGTCTGCGGCAGCGGCCGTGCGGAATGTGACTTCGGCACAGGGAAGCCCTCCGTCAATAAGAGCTTTGGCAAGTCCGGTCGCTTTTGCCGCGTCATCGATTTTTACTACGGGCACGAGTCCGATATTCCCGAGTTTGGTCAAAATTGAATTCATATTAGTCTCCTGAAAATAGGGTTTGTTTCTGTGAAAAGTATAGCATAAATGAAAAATAAATGGAACGATGTTTCAATAAATATTGACTGATGATTCTATACGCAGTACACTGCTTTTATGGACAAAATTATATCTTTTGGCGAAATCATGCTTCGCCTGAAATCGCCGGGTCACGAACGATTTTTTCAGTCACCCGCGCTTGAGGCAACCTTTGGAGGCGGCGAGGCAAACGTCGCCGTTTCGTTAACGCTCCTCGGAAAACAGGGTATATTCGTCACGGCGCTGCCTGATAATCCCATAGGCGACAGTGCCGTGGGCGAACTTCGCAAGCACGGCGTCGATACGTCGAAGGTAAAACGCGCAAAAGGAAGACTCGGAATTTATTACCTGGAAACGGGCGCGAATCAGCGTCCCTCAAACGTAGTTTATGACCGCGATTATTCTTCCATTTCGCAGGTAAAACCCGGCGACTTTAACTGGGCCGAGATTTGTGCCGGCGCCAAATGGTTCCATATTACCGGAATTACGCCCGCTCTTTCCCAAAGTGCCGCCGATGCTTCGATCGAAGCCGTGCGCGAAGCGCATAAGGCCGGATGCGTTGTTTCTATCGATCTCAATTACCGGAAAAAACTGTGGAACTACGGCAAGAAAGCTCCCGAAGTAATGCGCGAGCTCGTCAAATACGCGGACGTAATCGTCGCCAACGAGGAAGACGTTCAGAAGTGTCTCGGCATCGAAGCCTCTGGCGTCGACGTTTCGTCAGGCGAGCTTGATATCGCCGCGTACGAAAAACTTGCACAGGCAGTAAAGAAAGAATTCCCGAATCTGTCCCGGATCGCGATTACCCTTCGCGAATCGAGATCGGCCGACCGCAACGGATGGTCCGCCGTCCTTTCCGGAAAATCGGGATTTTACGCTTCGAGAAAATACGACATCGACGATATTATCGATCGCGTGGGCGGCGGAGATTCATTCTCGGCGGGCCTCATATTCGGTCTCCTCGAATTTCCCGAAGACGAAGCGTATGCGCTCCAGTTCGCGGTCGCGGCCTCGTGCCTGAAGCATTCGATCGACGGAGATTTTAATCTTACCGTAAGGAAAGAAGTCGAAGCCCTGTGCAAGGGCGACGGATCGGGCCGCGTTCAGAGATAGTCCGATAGCCGGTTGTCGATTTGACAATCGGCTTTTTTTTATGCTTTAGTCCGCTTGACTGAAGGCAACGGTACGAAAAGCATACCCGCGACTGACGCGAGCGTTTGCTGGAACAGGATTCCCATGAGTACGGGTATGGCAACGCGCGGGGGAAAGAATTCGAGGGCGAGAACGAGAGCTGCGCTTATATTGCGAAGCCCGACCGCGTACATGGTCGAGACTCTGTCCGCACGGTCGAGAGCTGTCACCTTCCCCGTAAGCGCTCCGACGAAAAAGCCCATGAACGACAAAGCGAGGCATGCAAAAGCGAGGAAAAGAAACACCGGCTCGAAGGAGGTGACGGACGCGGAGACGCGGGAAGCGTTTATCGCGATGACCGCTACGAGAAACAATTTTGACAGCGGTTTGAAAACGGGAACGAACAGGGAAGGAATTTTTCCCTTGCTCGACTGATTTATCAATATTCCGAAAATCGACGGAAGCACGACCATCCATACGAGCGAGACAAACATACCTGTCGTGTCGATACTGACGGTTGTCCGCATCAGCGTGGAGACGGTGAAAGGAACCATGAAGGGCGCGAGTATCGTGTCTATCAAAATAATCGACAGAGTCAGGGGACCATTGCCCTTATGGATGGATGTCCATATAAACCCCGATACTGCCGCCGGTATCGCAAATAAAAGGACGAGTCCCGTAACGAAAGCAGGTTCTTGCGGAAAGGCAAAACCGGCGAGGACGCGCACTGCAACGGGAATGATTATATGAAACGAAACAAGAAAGGCCAAAATCGGTTTCGGGTTTTTTATGACGCGCAGAAAATCGCCGACGTTCATGGAGAGCGCGCCTGAAAAAGTGATGAAGGCAAACAGAAAGGTCACGGCAGGAGCAAATCCCGAGATTCTTGACCCAAGTAAAAATCCGCAGACTACGCCCGTCGGCGTAAGAAGCGGCATAAACCGTTCGAGAGTCGCGTTAAATCGGGTTAACCATGAATGAAGCATAGATTCTGGAATATAGCCCGGAAATATCGGGGTGTCAACAAACGATCGTTGCGCACAATCGCACGTAATTGGTATACTGCGCGCGTATGAAAATTCGTTTGGACAAAATTCTCTCCTCGAACGGTTATGGATCGCGCCGAGACGTCAAGAGTATTTTAAGGCGCGGCACCTTTACGATAAACGGCACGGTTTGCTGCGACGCTTCAGCCATGGCGGATCCGGAAAATGATGTTTTCGCGCTGGACGGCGAAAAAATCAGGATTCTGACGACAGTTTACCTCATGCTCAATAAACCTTCGGGCGTCATTACCTCGACCGACGATCCGAATCACCGCACGGTCATGGATCTTCTCGGCTCGCCCTGGTCGGGAATGGAGCTCTTCCCCGTCGGAAGGCTCGACCTTGATACGGAAGGTCTCCTCGTGATCACGAACGACGGCCCTCTGACCCACCGGCTTACTTCCCCTAAAACCGGCGTCGACAAAACCTATTATGCGCGCCTTCGCGATCCGGTCGACGAAGAGTTGCTAGCGGACTATCAAAAACGCTTTCTTGAAGGCATTACTTTTCATGACGGATACAAATGCCTGCGCGCGAAGCTCGACCGGGCGGGGAATGAAACCGACGGTATGTTTCTCACCATTCAGGAAGGTAAATATCATCAGGTAAAAAAAATGTTCATCTCTATAGGTAATGAGGTTTCATACCTGAAACGCGTTTCCATGGGGAATCTTTTACTTGATCCCTTGCTTGCTCCAGGTTCGTACCGCGAGCTTACGACGGAAGAAATTATGACTTTACGAGCACGGGAAAGCGGGAACAATAGCGAGTATAATTAAGGGTGTTGTCGCTATTGACAATTTGCTTTAATAATCCTATAACCTAGTAATAAGATGGTTATTATATTCAGGAGGCTGATATATGGGATTCGGAACAAAACTGATTCACAACGGGCATGAAATTGATCCCGCGACGGGCGCGCTCGGTGTTCCGGTCTATCAGGTTTCAACCTTCGATCAGGGTGACCTGTCGACGCCCCAGGAATTCGATTATGCGCGTTCGGGAAACCCGACGAGGAAAGCGCTCGAGGAAACGATTGCCACTCTTGAAGGCGGCGCGAAGGGCTTTGCTTTCGGAAGCGGCATCGCCGCGGTTGCCTCGGTTCTGGGAATCTTTTCGGCGGGCGACCATATCGTCGTCGCCGAGGATATTTACGGTGGCTCCTGGCGGATACTCAATACGTATTTCAAACGGTGGGGACTTTCGGTAACCGCCGTGGACGCGTCGGATCCCGAAAATGTACGGAAGGCGATTAAAAGCGAAACCCGCGCGCTTTTCCTTGAATCACCCTCGAACCCTCTCCTGAAAATTATCGATCTGCGCGCGTGCTTTGACATTGCGCGAAAGGCAAATCTGATTTCCATAATTGATAATACCTTCATGACACCGTATCTCCAGCGCCCTATCGAACTCGGTGCGGACATCGTCGTCCATTCCGCGACTAAATTTCTCGGTGGCCATAGCGATGTCATATCTGGTCTTGCCGTCACGCGAACCGAAGAACTCGGTAAACGCGTGTACGCAATGCAGAACGGATTCGGCGCCGTCCCCGGTCCATGGGACACATGGCTCGTCATCCGGGGGATCAAGACTCTCAAAGTCAGGCTCGACGCTCAGCAGAAGTCGGCGATAAAACTTGCCAAGTGGCTTTCGAATCATCCAGCCGTGACGGAAGTGCTTTTCCCGGGGCTTGAAAATCATACCGGACGAAACATACATGAATCCCAATCATCGGGACCGGGAGCGGTGCTTTCGTTCAAGACGAGGACAGCAGCTCAGGGGATCGCGTTTCTCGGCAAAGTTAGGCTTGCGGCCGCGGCAGTAAGTTTGGGAGGCGTTGAAACCATCGCGTCCTATCCCGTAAAAATGAGCCATGCGTCGATACCGCTCGTTGAGCGGGAACGCTTGGGAATTACCGACACTCTTGTCCGCATTTCCGTCGGACTTGAGGATATCGATGATTTGATCGCCGATTTCGATCAGGCATTAACGTGAAAAGGGGGCAGTCATGAAAGAATCCTGTCGACATTCAATCGAGACAACCATGGTTCACGGCGCGACTCCCTGGGATCCCGTCACCGGAGCGATCAGCACACCGATTTATCAAAGCTCGACTTTCCGCCATCCCGCGCTTTTCGAGTCGACCGGTTTCGATTATTCGCGCGGCCTCAATCCCACGCGGCTCGAACTTGAAAAAACGCTCGCCCTTCTTGAGCACGGATCGTTCGGTCTCGCGTTCTCGAGCGGCATGGCCGCCATTTCCTGCCTTATCAAACTTTTTTCTCCCGGAGACCATATCATCGTTTCCGAAGATTTATACGGCGGAACCTTTCGCCTGTTCAATGAATTTTACTCGAACTATGGCTATTCGTTTTCCTGGATCGACACAAGCGATATCGACGCGGTCCGCTCAAGTCTTACTCCGCGCACCCGGGGCATTTTTATCGAGACGCCCTCAAATCCGATGATGAAGGTCACGGACATCCGTGCGATGGCCGAGTTGATTCACGCACACACGACGACGGGCAGCGGGACGGGCAGCGGGACGGGCAGCGGGACGGGCAGTCCGTTAGGCGCTCGTCCAGGCTATCTGATCGTCGACAATACATTCCTTTCTCCCTATTATCAAAATCCCCTCGACTTTGGCGCCGACTTCGTGCTTCATAGCGGCACCAAGTATCTCGGCGGCCATAACGATACCCTTTCCGGATTTATCGTGCATGACATACCGGAAGTGGAAGAGCGACTCAGAATGATTCAGATGAGCGAAGGCGCGTCCCTTGGTCCTTTCGACGCATGGCTTGTGCTCCGTGGAATTAAAACTCTTGCCGTGCGCATGAAGACCCAGAGCGAGAGTGCCCGCATCGTCGCAGAGTGGCTTAAAGTGCATACTAAAGTCGACAAGGTTTTTTATACAGGCTTTCCTGATCATCCCGAGTATGCGCTCAGCTGCGCGCAATCCAGAGGTTTCGGCGGAATGATTTCATTTTATTTGAAAGATGCCGCCGACGCCCCGAAAATGTTGAAGTCCGTTAAGCTGATATTGTTCGCCGAAAGTCTCGGAGGTGTTGAAACGCTCCTGACCTATCCTGTCGAACAGACACACAAGGCAATTCCCGAGGCTATGAGATTATCGGCCGGCGTGAACGACAGGCTTCTCCGTCTTTCGATCGGCATAGAAAATGTGGGGGATTTACTGGAAGATCTTGACGAAGCGCTCAAATAAAAATGGTTTTCAGATCAGGTTTTTTACCACACTCTCCATGCGGTCGAGCGCTTCCAGAAGCATTGCCCTGCGGCATCCGAAGTTGAGCCTTACGAATCCCTCGCCGGCAAAACCCTTTCCGTCCGAAAGGACAACTTTGGCATTTTCGTAAAAGAAATGATACGGATCGCGTATTCCGAGCGGCCTAAAATCGATCCATGCGATAGCGGTCGCTTCGATGCGGGGCATAATCGCTCCGGGAAAACGCGACGCGATTTCCCGTTCCAGGAGATCGCGGTTTCCCTTGAGATAGTCAACGAGTTCTGCCTTCCAGTCATCGCACTCCGAATAAGATGCGATGCAGGCCGCGTGCTCAAGGCTTCCGGGATGGGAGAGGGCGTACCCATGCGTCTGAAATGATTTTCGAATCTCGGGATTGGGAATAATGGCGAAGGCAATCGGGAGCGATGGCATATTGCAAATTTTTGCCGGGCTCATCAGCGTAATCGAGCGGTTCCTGACCGAATCGCCAAGGGTAACGGCCGGAATGTGGAGCCGATCGAAAGAAAGCTCATTATGAATTTCGTCGGAGACGAGCAACAAGTCATGACGCTCGCAGAACGCTCCGATTTTGTCGAGTTCTTCCCGGGTATATTGGCGGCCGACCGGATTATGCGGGTTACACTGCAGAAATATTTTTACGTCGGGAGTGCAGCTTGATTCTAGGGCGTCAAAATCAATTTCGTACCTTGAGTCAATAAGTCTCAATGGCACGTCGATTCTTTTTTTACCGGCATTTAGCGGTGCCGAAAGCAACAATGAGTAATTCGGCGTCAACGTGAGGACCGAGCCCGAATCTGCCATTGAGCTGGCAACATTGAGAGAGGGAACGATGCCCGGAATCCATACTATCCAGTCACTCTCGATCTCGAAGGAGTAGCGCGAGCGAAACCACGCGATTACCGAGTCGTACGATTTTTTTCCCGGAAACGTATAGCCAAAGAAACCTTTCGAGATATTCTGCGTGAGAGCGTCGATAATCGGCGGCGCTACCGGAAAATCCATGTCCGCTATGAAAAACGGCAAATAATCCTGGGGAAACCTGTCCCACTTGACGGAATTCGTGCCTCTTCGATCCCTGATCACGTCAAAATCAAAACTCATATAGTATCCTTTAAATCGTATACGTGAACGTTTGGTTGAACCGGGCCAAAAATTGTTTGGTTCGCTCGTTTTTCGGATTCCTGAATATGTCGTCGCTCGTTCCTTCCTCGACTATGACTCCATCGTCGAGAAAAATCACCCTGTCTGCTATTTCGCGGACAAAGCTCATCTCGTGCGAAACGAGAATCATCGTCTGCTTCTCCCGTCTCACCGACTTTATAACGGCAAGGACTTCGCCGACCATTTCCGGGTCCAGCGCGGAAGTCGGTTCGTCGAGCAGCAGCACTTTGGGGTTCATCGCAAGTGCCCGCGCGATTCCGACTCGCTGTTGCATGCCGCCTGAAAGCTGGCGCGGAAAATAGTCCCTATGATCCGCCAAACCTACTTTCGCCAAATATACATTGGCGATCTCCGCGGCTTTCTCGTTCGGGAGTTTGTTCACGGTGACCAAACCCTCCATTACGTTTTCGCGCGCGGTCTTTTGCCTGAAAAGATGGAACTGCTGAAAAACCATTGCCGTGTTTCGCCTGAGAAAAAGCACGTCTTCGTGCTTCACGGATTCGTAATCAACGGTGCGGTCGTCGATCGTTACGGTACCGCCTTGCGGTACTTCCAGAAAATCGAGACAGCGCAATATCGTTGACTTTCCCGAACCCGACGAGCCGATGATCGCGACCACTTCTCCGTCGTTAACGTCGAAACTGACGCCCTTCAGAACGTCAACCTTTCCGAATCGCTTTTTTAAATCACGAATTTTTATCATAGATCGATACCTCTCTCTCGTTTGCCCTAAGCCGCTTTTCAATATACGCGAACAATCGCTCCAAACCTACCGTCACGGCCCAATAGATAACCGCGAGCGAAAGATACATTTCGAAAAAACGAAAGTTACGCGATGCCAAAAGTTTCCCGGCTGCCGTCATCTCGACTACGGCGCATGTGAACGCAAGCGATGTTGCCTTGATGAGCCCGATAAACGAATTGCCCAATGTCGGAAGCGCGACAAGAAGCGCCTCGGGCAGGACGATGCGCCTGAAGCTTTGAAACGACGTCATCCCAAGCGATTGCGCGGCTTCGATTTGCCCGCGATCGACCGACTGGATCGCTGCCCGGATACTTTCCGAATTGTACGCGCCCTCGTTGAGCGAGAACGCAAGCAAAACGAAGAGCATGGGAGGGACGCCCGCAGTCGTCAAATCCGTCTTCCAGTAAAAGTTGATATACTGAAAAGCCATCGGTATTGCATAGAACGTCAAATAAAGCTGAACGATTATCGGCGTACCGCGCATGAACGATACGTAAAAGGCGGCGACCTGACGAAGGCCCGGTATTTTTTTGATTTTCACCATCGCCGTGAAGAATCCGAGAAAGAGACTGAAGAACATCGAAACCACGGCAATCTCGAGCGTAATCGGCAGATATGAAAGTATCTCCGGTATCTGCGTCCACACCAGGACGAAATCAAAAAGCTTTGGCATTCCGGACCTTCCTTATTTTTTCTTGGTCGTCAGTTTGTATAATCGGCGCCGAGATATTTAATTGATATCTCTTTCAGTTTTCCAGACTTGCGGAGCGTTTTGATCGACTCATCGAAAGCGTCGCGAATCTGGGGACCATCGCCAATCTTGCTGAAAATGAAGTAGGCGCCGGGATTCTGAATTTGCGCGGCTTGCGCTTTGGGAAGCTCGACATAGTCGAAATCAATCTTGTACGTATCCTTGATATTTTGAATCATTACTTTTTCCGCAAAGGTAAAGTCGACTGTGCCCGCGGCGACATCCTGGTATGTTTTTGACGAATCCTGATCAGAGTACACGGCTACGATTTTCTTCGTTGGATGATCCTTGTTGAACTGTTCTACGAAGAGCTGCGAAAATCCGCCGCTCGCGTTCACGATAACTTTTTTACCCGAAAGATCATCGAGGGTTTTGATATCGGTACGGCCCTTTTTGACGAGAATGACCGTAGTGTTGTAGCTATAGTATTCGTTTCCGAAAAGGTACTTTACCTCGCGCTCCGGTTTTTTCGTGATATTATTCGCGCCGACTTGATATCTGCCGGAATCGATACCGGCGAATATGCTGGGGAATTCGGTTTTTTCGTACTGGAATTCATATTGGGGCAAAAGTTTGTCAATCTCTTTGAGAACGGTAATGTCGAATCCGTCCAGCTCATTTTTTTCATTTACCCAAAGGAATGGTTTTGGCTCTCCAGCGGTTCCGATGAGTAATTTTTTTACCTTCGTCTGAGCAAAGACAGGGGTGACAGCGATTACGCCGAGAAGCGCAATGGCAATTAATACGTAAATCCTTTTTTTCTGCATATACTACTCCAAACAAGAAAATATCAGAGACATACATCTCTGGAATTGCAACAATCATTGTTGATTATGTATTGGCGGCAAAGAGCGGGGTCGAAAGATATCTCTCTCCGGTATCGGGTAATAAAACCACGATAGTCTTTCCTTTATTTTCCGGTCGCAGCGCGACTTGGCTCGCGGCGAAAACCGCGGCTCCCGACGATATTCCTGTCAAAAGGCCTTCAGTTTTCGCGAGCAGCTGAC
>Ga0302293_10001587_pt1 | contig 11088 bp, 9 predicted proteins | sample III_Fen_N2_2_FD_198758 | JGI IMG/M metagenome (GOLD analysis project Ga0302293, IMG submission 198758) | Peat permafrost microbial communities from Stordalen Mire near Abisko, Sweden - III_Fen_N2_2 | ecosystem: Environmental > Terrestrial > Soil > Wetlands > Permafrost | place: Sweden: Abisko... | reverse complement strand
CCCTTGGGAATCGGTGAAAAATGAGATCACAAATCGCGGCATAATGTGGGCGAAATATACCTAATTCAAAGGGAATTATCGCGATCCCCCCACCGTCCACAGGGCAAACGCATTAAAATCTGAATAGCCATTAGGCACTATTTATGGGTTCCGCGAACGCGGAGCTTTTTTTGTGTTGGAATTTTCTATAATCTATGGATATCCATAGATTATAGTTATAGGAGATGTGTGATGGGCTATCCAACGACAATTCAGTTAATCGCCCGAGACAAAGGCAATCAGTGGTACGTGAACTTTCCAGGAGCGCTCGCAAAGGCGCTTGACTTTGAACGAGGCGAAGTGGTCGAATGGACTATTGAAGACAAAAACACACTTGTACTGAAACGCACAGGAAGCACCAACAAGATTGGCGAACGAGAACGCACAGATGGAAGGCCTGTCGCAAAACTTACAGCCAAAAAGAAAAAGCCATGATTGGTCCTGTTCGCTACTTTGAAAATGTGAAAGATCCTCGCATGAAGCGAAAGCGGCGGCATGAACTAAGCCATGTGATTGCCTTAGCCCTAATTGCCGTGATTGGCGGGGCAACGACATGGAACGATGTGCAAGAAATTTGTGAAGACTTTGAAGATTGGCTTACTGGTCTGCTTGGATTAAATAACGGCATTCCATCCCACGATACATTTAACCGTGTGTTTTCGTTGCTCGATCCTCGCCAAATGGAACGCAGCTTTTTGCGCTGGACTCAGGAGGTCGTAAGGCTTACTGATGGTGAAGTCATCGCTATTGACGGAAAGAGCCTGCGAGGCTCTGGAGAAGGTGGCGCTAAGCCACTTGTGCACATGGTTAGTGCATGGGCGAGCAAGAATGGGCTTGTTCTGGGGCAGGTAAAAGTGAACGAGAAAACGAACGAAATAAAGGCCATACCAGAGTTGCTATCCATGCTTATGATCAAAGGCTGTATAGTCACCATCGATGCCATGGGATGCCAGAAGGAGATTGCGCAACGAATCCTAGATCGTGGTGCGGATTATCTGCTTGCAACAAAAGGAAACCAAGGGCGGCTCTTGGAAAACATCGAAGAGAGCTTTGGTCATTTGAAGGTTGTCGATATTGATTCTGCAGTTGATTCGGGACACGGGCGAATCGAAACCCGTACATGTTCCATTATATCAGATCTTCGTTGCATAGAGGATGCAAGCGAGTGGCCAAGTATGCGCACAATCGCAAAGATTGAATCCACGCGGTTTACTAAAAAGACAGGGCATGAATCAAAGGAAATCCGCTACTATATTTCTTCTCTGCCGCCTAATGCCGCAAAAATAAACAAAGCCGTCAGGGAACACTGGGGAGTAGAAAATAAGTTGCACTGGCAGCTCGATGTTACATTCTCTGACGACGCAAGTCTAAAAAGTTCAAAATATGCAGCACAAAATTTTACTCTGCTCAACAGAATCGCATTGAACCAACTGAGACATAGTCAACACCCAAATCCAAGAAATAAGAATATGAGTCTGCGGGGCAAGAGGGCCGCGTGCACCAGAAAAACCGATTACTGGAAACAGTGTATTATGACGATGATTGAGCCTACGGGGTGATTTTTAATGCGTTTGCCCTGCAGTAGTAGACCTTGTAGTGGCAAAGATTGGTGCGCTTTTTTATATCTGTACGCGAGGTTTCGATGTGTATGACGTTCTAGTTGTTGGTGCCGGCATCGCCGGACTCACAGTTGCCCTAAAGGCTGCGGCCGATGGCGCTCAGGTTCTTGTTCTGTCCAAGGAGTTGCGTTCGGGAATTGGTTCTACCAATCTCGCACAAGGTGGAATAGCCACCGTCATGGAACGCGATGATTCCTTTGGGCTTCATTTTGCAGACACATTAGAAGCGGGCTGCGGAATTTGCAAAAAGGATCGCGTGAAAATCCTTACGCAGTCTGGCCCCGAGACAATTCAACAACTGGTGGACTGGGGAGTTCAATTTAGCCGCGATGCGCATCCCCAAAATGCAGACATGCCGTTTCACCTTGCGCTAGAAGGGAATCACAGCCACCGTCGCATTTTACATGCAGCCGATTTGACCGGTAAAGAGATCATGCGTGCGCTACTGCACCAAGTGACGCTTTATCCGAATATCACATTTTTAGAAGAGCGTTTTTTGCGCGAAGTGGCGCTAGCGAAAGTGAATGGAACGCAGCGCTGCGTGGGCGCGTGGATGATTCATCGCAAAACAGGCAAACAAGAATTTTTACCTGCACGAGCCACAGTGCTTGCTACCGGAGGCTGCGGAAGGCTCTGGCTACATTCCACAAATCCTCCGCTATCAACGGGCGATGGTATGGCGATTGCACACCGCGCGGGTGCTGTACTTGAAGATGTGGAGTTCATGCAGTTCCACCCTACTGCACTTTTTGACCCCGGCGCGAAGCAAACTTTTTTGATCAGCGAAGCGGTGCGCGGCTTCGGTGGAATTTTGAAAAATGATTTGGGTGAAGAATTCATGACGAGCATTCACCCCTTGCGTTCATTGGCTCCACGCGATATTGTAGCTCGCGCAATTCATAATGAAATGGCTCGTACTGGTAAGCCCAACATGTGGCTCGACGTGACACACCGCAGCGCAAAAGACACGAAGTTGCACTTCCCCAATATTTATAAGCATTGCCTTTCGCTTGGCATTGATATCACAAAAGATTGGATTCCTGTAGTGCCTGCGGCGCACTATATGTGTGGCGGTGTGCAAGTGGATTCATGGTCGCGTTCAAGCGTGCCTGGCCTTTATGCTTCGGGTGAAGTTTCTGCTACTGGTGTGCATGGCGCAAATAGGCTGGCATCAAATTCTTTACTAGAAAGCGTGGTATTTTCTTTACGTGCATGGCAAGATATCAAATCGAGCCTACCTTCGCTAACCAAGATCCCGAAGCCTCGCAAAGCCTTTGCAGAAAAAATTCTACTCGAAAAAGATCGCGAATGGACATTGCGCAATAAGCGCCTACAAGATATCCTGTGGAACCACTGTGGTATTGTGCGCACGCTTGCTGGCCTAGCCAAAGGCGCAGAAGCGATTGAAGAAATGCGCAAAGAAATCGCAGCATTACCAAAGAAGAAAAATTCGGTAAGCCTTATGCAGCTTGAGCTAGAAAACCGCCTCGAAAATGCATCGTTTATTTTCAAAGCTGCGATGCACAGACACGAGTCCCGCGGATTACATTACTTGTTGGATTTTCCGGAGCGAAGAGAGTCGTTCAGAAAACACTTTGCGGTGTGAAAAGAAGTGGAGAGTTGCAAAATTTAATCTGCCCTAGGCGTTTCGAAGCGCGTGGCCAGTGGAGAGTGGAGAGTTGTAACATCTAATTCACCCTAGGCGTTTCGAAGCGCGTGGTTAGTGGAGTACTCAGGGGAGTATATGTGCCAGTAACGAGTAAACTCTAACTGGCATATCAAGTGGAGAATTGCGACATTTTGTGTTTTCCAAAGGATAAGGCTTTGCAACTCTCCACTATCGAACTATAGAACTCTCAACTCGTTTCGCAAGTCTCACACTTTCTTCTCAATGATATACAGCGGGCGTTGTTTGACTTCGAGATAGATCTTGCCAATGTATTCACCGATTAGACCGAGTGAAATCATTTGCAAGCCACTGAAGAGCGCAATGGGAATCACAGTCGATGTCCAGCCAGGAACCACGGTTCCGCGCAGCCATGCAAACATGATCCAAGCGATGATGAGTAGCGAGAGTAAGAAGGTGGCGACGCCCATCGCAAGCACAGCACGAATGGGTGTGGTAGAAAAAGAGGTGATGCCGTTCCATGCGAAGGAAAGCATTTTACTTAATGGATACTTGGTCTCACCAGCTTCGCGTTTAAGCCGTTTGTAGAACACGCTAGACGACGGAAAGCCGATCAAAGGGAACATACTGCGCAAGAATAGATTGCGCTCTGGGCACTTGATGAGTTGATCTAACACGCGATTGCTGATTAAGCGAAAATCTGCGTGATTAAAGATTGTCTTAACGCCCATCCAAGACATTACACGATAGAAGCCTTCTGCGGTTACACGCTTGAAGAAGGAATCTTCGCTGCGATCTTCACGCACTCCATAAACCACATCTGAGCCATTGCCAAAAGCCTCGACCATTTTTCCAATAGCATTGATATCATCTTGCAAATCAGCATCGATGGTCACATAGCAATCGTACTGATTGTGATGTGCGCCAAGGCCTGCGAGTAACGCTCCTTGGTGTCCAAAATTGCGAGCAAGCTTTACTCCAAGCACATGGGTTTCGCTTTTGCAAATTCCATCGATGACAGTCCAAGTTTTGTCTCGGCTCCCATCGTCCACAAAACATACGCGGCTTGCCTGTGCAATCTTTCCTTCCGACATCAATAATTCAAAATAGGGTTTGAGCCGATTCCATGAAAGAACGAGTGCTAGTTCTTCATTATAGCAAGGCAAGACTATCAGTAATTTGGGAGCTTCCATAATTTCAACCTAGCAATTTCGGATCGTTTATACGTAGCCATTCACGAGCGCGAAACAGCCCCACAACCGAGATGCAATCTGTGATGCGACCATCGGCAGCCATGGCCAGAGCATCAAGGAATGGCAACCGCTGTACCGACAATTCTTCATCGCCATCTGGGTGGGCTTTGCCTTGCGAAATACCGCGAGCTAAATACAATCTTCCGCTCTCATTGCACACGGAATTTGACGTATGGAAATCGCCCAACGGTGTCCATTCAGAAGCAAGTAATCCAGTCTCTTCTGCAAGCTCGCGCTGGCATCCGAGCAAATGATCTTCGCCATGCAAAGAGCCACCTTCGGGAATTTCCCAGCTGTAATGATCGATCGGATAACGATGCTGACCAACTAGCCAGGTAAAGCCTTCGGAGTCAATGGGCACAACGCCTACCGCGAAATTTGCAAAGTGAACTACACCATAAATTCCAGGATTGCCATCGGGGCGAATCACATCATGATGCTCAACATGAATCCAAGGATTTTGATAAATAGACTTCACCGAGAGTCGAGTCCATGGCCCAATATGTTTCGGCGAATCAGCTGGGCTCATGATATTTCACTATTTGGAAAGCAAGCGATAATGGGAAGGTCCCATCCATGGGAACAGATTATTCTTGCGCTCAAGTAAAGTCAAGAAACGGCTTTGCGTACGCCCGCTCAAAAGTAACGTGTAGAGCTGTTTGAAATTATCGTGATGCTCTTGAACGCGAGACCGCGCAAAGGATTCAGAGCTCTTGTTATGAATCATGAAAGCCCAATCCGAGGATTGAAGCAGCGCAATTTCACGAGCCATCTGCGCAAGTACACGACCTTGGAATCCACCCGTGCGAAATTTGCGGAAGCTCTCGCGGAACAGATTCAACATTTCAAAGAATAATGGATAAATCCAGTCAACTTCAGAGTTCATCCACACCGAACCATAGCCACCTTCACCCCACGAAGAAAATGCTGGTTTGCGAACCTGATCGGCGTTGTAGCCTTGCAATGCTTGGCTTGCCGTCGATAGCTGCAAAGTTTTGGACCATGCAGCGCGTTCAAAAACAGCCTCTAAAAATTCAGGGCCTTCGAACCACCAATGGCCAAAAAGTTCGGCATCGTATGGAGCAACCACCACGGGCGCGCGTTCCATGTGCGGTTCAAGTTCGGCAACCTGCGCTTCACGATTCATCACAAATTGGCGTGCATGTTCGCGAGCTAATTGCAACGCGCGGTAAGGCTGGTACACTTCTTTCGTTTCGGAACCAGTAATGCGACAATACTTGAAGCCAGTTTCAATAGGGCAATCTGCTGCAAAGAAATAATCGCCCAAATAGTCGCGAGGCATTTCATGCGCTAAGTCTTTAAAAAATTCGCGGTAATCTGGGTGCCCTGGGTAACCAACTTTGCGGCTCCACACTTCGCGCGAGCTAGTTTGATCGCGACCAAAGCATACGAGACCACTCTCTGTTTTAATAGGCTCAAACACGCCATAGCGAGGGGGCGGATTTGCTAACAAAACCCCATGAGTTTCGAGACAGCAATATTCAAATCCAAAGTCGGCAATCAGTTCATCGAGACCTTCAAAATATCCGCACTCGGGTATCCACAAGCCTTTAGGAACAAAGCCCAGCAGATCGCGGCAGGTTTGCACCGTGGTGGCCAATTGAAAACGAATCGCACCGCGCTCAGACTGGTATGCAGGCAAGAAAGGGTGCGTGCCAACGCAAGTCATCACTTCGATTTTGCCCAAGTCACTCAACTCGCGGATCGCTCCAATCAGATTGCGTTTAAAACGATGATCCCATGCATGACGCACCGAGCGAATGCGGTCGCGATAGAAGCTCGCCAACTGGTGCTTATCGGGGTCACCAAAAAAGCGACTCACCTCTTTCTCAGAAAGGTTCGAAAGCTTCTGTAAATGCAAGGAGTAGCGATCGCACAGCATCTCGTCTGCAAGCATGTGCAGCAGAGTAGGCGAAAGACTTAAATTGATTCCACCAGGCAAACCTTTTTCCGCAGAGCGAAACAGCATCTGCAAAAGCGGAATGTAAGATTCCGTCATCGCCTCAAAGAGCCAATTCTCTTCAAGGAAGCGAGGATGGTCGGGGCTGCGCACAAACGGTAGGTGCGCATGTAGCACCATGAGAAGATTCGCGCGGGCCATGCGATTTATTCTGTCCGCTTCACAACGATGGGTACGATGGTCGTTGGGAAATCGCCATCTTTATCGGTCGCAAAGACTGGAATGATCTGCGTTGAATCGGGAAGGTCTTGTTCAAAAGAGAATGTGCCATCGGGATTCAATGGGAACGGTTCGCCACGCACCTGCAAATGAGCATCGGGACGAGTTCCACCGTACACGATCAAACGAGTTTTTACCCAAAGGAAGAAATCTTTGCCAAGACCTTGCCATGCGGAAGCCTGATTCCAAGCGCCACTAGAGCCAAAGCCCCAAGAAGAACCAGACTCAGATGAACCTGCGAGACTGGATGTCCATGGAAGACTTTGCTGAGAGCTAAGTCCAAACTGAGAGCTTCCGAAACCACCAGGCAAATTACCACCGAGGGAGGCGCGTAAAAAGAGATCATCGCCAGTACCTAAGAACTGACCTTCAGAGCCGAAAGACATGACCTTCGATCCATCAACAATCGCTTCGAAATTTCCACCTTCACTTATGGAGCCTAGCGATACTGCAAACTGGCCAGACTTGGAACCATTCTCGATATACCAAGAACGAGCATCGGCTGGGACATGAAAATCGCGGAAAGTACGGCTGCGATGAGCGCGTACAGTTAAATCACGAGAGACGTCATACAAACGTAATACAAGCTTTTTGCCACCCTTAGTCACGGACTTTACACGCTCGTCGTTCACTTCCCAGAATGCCTGCATCCAGTTGGGATCTTTCTGCATGAGCACAAGGTATTCGGGATTAAAGGAATGCGTGTCGGCCTTTTTAGCAGAAGCCTTGGGAGCCGGAGCACTAGGCTTTGTAGCAGGCTTAGCAACTACTTTGGCAGGAGCTTTCACGGGCTTAGCTTCCACCACAGGCTTTGCTACAGGCTTTGTAGCAACTTTTGCGGCGGGCTTCGGAGCAATAGTTGTCGCAACCTTCGTTGTCGCAGCCTTCGCGATTGCCTTCACAGGCTTTTCTTCCACCGCTTTTTTCTTGCCACCAACCTTGGATACAACATCGCGGAATGCCTTAGCGACCTTGGATACAACCTTCGAAGACGTAGACTTTTCAGGGGTCTTTGTTTTTACTGCAGCCTTGGCGGGTGCCTTAGATGCTGTTTTCTTTGCTTCAGCCATGATCAATCTCCTCTATCAATTCCGATGACGAGAGGACTCTCCCCACGCACCGATTCCAGTAAATCCGGCCTTGATGCCCCAGAAAGTCTCATGACCTTGAATGGGTTCGTCAAATTCACGAATTCCAGCGTACAGAGCAAAATCTAATTTGGCACCGCGTTTTCCCAAAGGCATTCCATAGCCCAAAGCGCCTGCATATTCATTCATTCCGCTCAAATACCAGTTTCTTGCCCAAACACCGGCTCTGAACGTATTTCTCTTGACAAATGGGTCAAAGAATATGCCACTTCCATCTTTTTGCCAACCAATCGCAATCATGCGCTCATTTGACGTACGAGAAAACGTGGAATCCGAGGCGACAGTAGGCACACCAGCCCAACTCAGCAAAGGCCCCGAGGATTCAGCGGCCGAACTTGATTGGAACTCCACCGAAATGGTTTGCGATTCCCATGGCTGTAGCGAAAAGCCTGTTGCCCATTGCCATGGCATCCGAATCTTCTGCGCAGAGGTAGATGTCGCAGTCGTATCATAATCGCTCAACTGCATCTCGTTTTTCAAAGTGCGCTTGAGTGTGTACGCCATTGAGCCGCTTACGAAATAGTCCACTTTGCGTTGATGATATTGTAATGCAAATGCTGGGTAACCAACATTATTGCAAGACCATTCAGAATAGAGGCGTTCGTCAACAGTCACATTGCGAAGCATGGGAAGCCCTGTGGCATCAAGGGATGTTGTATCGATGTGTTCCTTCATGATGTATGTGCCACTACCCAAAGGCATGTGCCACGCAAGGCCAACTGAAAAGTGACGAGCTTCCGCTGGTAAGCGAATCGCATAAGCGGGTACAATTTCGCGCAAAGAGCCCGCATAGGAAATGCTACCGGTATCCACGCCCTGAATATGAACCGCTGAAAAAGTTTCACCAAAATGCTGCCAAAGCCCCACGCCTAGAGCGCCAAAAGATCCCATGGGAATCGAAAGTCCAATGGAGGTAATATCAAAGCGGTCGCGGCCAATGGATTGACCAGCCTCAGTTGCATACACGCCTTGGTAATCAAGGGATGCAAAGAAACGAGTCTTGGTATCAAAAGCCATGCGAGCAGGATTGACCACCGAAAAGCCTTCGGTCACAGTAGCAGAACCAGCATAGCCTCGCCCTGCTAGAGCAGCATCACCAGGAAGCATATCTTCGCCCAGCGCACCAAGCCCTTGTAAGCTTGCCGAATGAGCAGCCAACGCACAAAATCCGATCAGAAGAGATGACGAAAGAACCTTCATATTTACCTCTTCTCCGTGAGCCAAATGCGCAAGCGGTAGCGTTGATCAGCTGGCAAGCCAAGATCCCAGCGCGAATAAGATGCATAGGTCGAATAAATCTGTGTAGTCACCGTATCGCTATTTACAATCGTCGTGTAATTCGAAGAAGCAACATCTTTAGGACTCTGCATCGGAGTGCTCAATTTCAGCACAGTGCGGATGCCCACTTTTTTTGAGCCGCTGATGTAAATATTTTTCTTGCTGTCATAAATGGAATCGCCATAATAACGGTTCGCAGTCAACCAATGCCGAATGCCTGCAGTGATTTGCAAATGCAGCGAATCGCGCGATGGGTAGAACAAAAGATTAGGATGACCATTCGCTAGCACGTCTGCCGTATCAAGGCGACGCGATTCGATATAGCGCCCACCAGCCGTACTCGCAATGCCCGCATGGGATACCGAATCAAGAATAGAAACCGCTGCCACAGGAATTGGGTAGCCCGTTTCTGCATGAACTGGATTAGGATCCGAAGGAAGTTCAATCATCGCCATCAACACTAACCGATTGCTGTACACAGAGTCCAGTTGGCCAGCGCGCACAGCGAGAGAGTCCCCTAGCTTAAGCTTGAGTGCAGCCCAAATCGCATCGGCAGGAAGCTCAATCAACAAAGAATCATTGACGCCGCTGTGCAAAACAAGATGCGCGGTCGTATCCTGAAGTGCGTTCACACCCTTCTCGGTGTTATAACCCACCTGAGCCATCCAGATCAATGGTACCAACGAATCCAAGTTACCCTTGTAGAGCGAATCATTTCGGCTAAACGATAATTTCACCTTGCCCAAATTTGAAGAACGAGGCCCTTGCACGCGATACACGCGCTCTGTGCGATCGAACATCAGGTGCAATTGCAGGCGGAACATTCCCTTAGAGGCCGCCATCAAATTGCGAAGCGCTTCGGGAAGTTGCACGGTGAAACGCTTGTCCACGCTATCGAGAGAAAGAGAAATAGGAACAGAAGCCGAATCCCAACCGGTGGAATCCTTTGCAACCCGCATCAGCGAATCCGTGCGTGTGAGTGAATCGACCCACAAGATTGATGTATCTGCAACCACGCTATCCTTAGCAGCCTTGGTAAGATTTGCGCGGAACTTCCACCACACCCGAACCACACCAGTCTCATAGAAAGGCAGAGAATCCTTTTGCGGCATCGAAGTGTAGAAGGCGCTATCGAGGGCAAAGCGAATGCCCACCTTGCCTGCGCCATCGGAACCCAGCCACTGCAAGGCATTGGAGTCAGTCTCTAAAATGCTCAAGAACAAATCTTGGCGCGAACCTTGAGCTTGCCCAATGCCACCACGCGTCATCGCGGTTACAATAATGGGCAGAGAACCACTCGACACCGAAACCGGTTTCAGATTGTCAAAGATCAGCGTGTCTGCCTTGATCGAGAACTTCTGCGCTGCCGCAGTCTTATTCAACCACGCCGAAGCATCCTTCGTATCATCAAACAAACAAGAGACAAGCCCAAGCGTACACAGCGCAAGCCCTAAAGCCAAACCACGGTTCCATCGAATCACGGACAACCTTCTACTGAAAAGACCTGAATTAGCTAAGAAACATAGAAAACCATGCATTCCCAGACCGCTCACCCAAAAAAATCTCGACGAATGCGGAAAGGGACATGATGTTTTGATGGGATTGTAAGGGAAAGCCTTTGCATGGTGGATATGAGCCAGCATCCAAGCCGAGCTTGGGTTCGCTTATCACCTCGCCTCAGCCTGTAGCCTTCGGCACCCCCTCCCTACGAGGGGTAACGTGAAGAATGCGCGCAAGTCATCTCCCATACTTAGTTCGCAGGACTTCGAAGCCAGCTTGGTCAAGGTGAGTGATGTCTTTGATTGTTTGCCAGTTGAAATTTTTCGCCAGCATTCCTTGAATCACCTCGATTTGCTTGAGTTCAAGTCCTTCAATAATGCCCTGTTCTATACCTTGCTCAATACCTTGCTCAACACCCTTCTGA
>Ga0302293_10001579_pt1 | contig 11112 bp, 11 predicted proteins | sample III_Fen_N2_2_FD_198758 | JGI IMG/M metagenome (GOLD analysis project Ga0302293, IMG submission 198758) | Peat permafrost microbial communities from Stordalen Mire near Abisko, Sweden - III_Fen_N2_2 | ecosystem: Environmental > Terrestrial > Soil > Wetlands > Permafrost | place: Sweden: Abisko... | reverse complement strand
CACCCATTCCGCACAATGGCTGCCGTCCCCGGAAGACCCGGCGTATCTGACAAAGGAGAAATAAATGGCAAGATATACAGGACCCCTTTGCAGACTCTGCCGTGTCGAGCAGAAAAAACTTTTTCTCAAGGGCGATCGTTGCAAAACCGATAAATGCCCCGTTAACAAAAAAAGACCGATTCCCGGTAAGGACCCCAAGGCCCGCACCGGCAAGCGTTCTGACTACGGTGTACAGCTTCGCGAAAAGCAGCGGATCAAGAGAATGTACGGTATGCTTGAAAAGCAATTCCGTCTTTTCTTCGAACGCGCGCTCCGCATGCCCGGCGTAACCGGCGAAAACCTCATCGGACTTCTCGAAAGAAGACTTGATAACGTCGTATTCCGGATGCACTTTGCGGTTAACAGAAACCAGGCTCGCCAGATAGTCACTCATGGACACGTTATGGTCAACGGTAAATCGGTAGATATACCGAGCTTTATCGTTAAACCCGGTGATGTCGTGGAGATTAAGGAAAACAGCAAAAAACTTAGCGTAATCAAGGATGCCCTCAAGGAAGTTACCAAGTCCGGCAACTATTCCTGGATCAGCATCGACGCTGACGCGCTGAAGGGAACGTTCGTAAGCGTACCCCGCCGCGGTGATGTTACCGATCTCGCAGACATTAAAGAACAGCTCGTGGTCGAGCTCTATTCTAAATAAGAGGAGTTCGAATGGCCCGCAAAAATCTGCTTAAGGGATTCAAAAAACCGAAGGGACTTACCTTCGAACATGATGAATCGACATCTGATTACGGAAAATTTGTGGCTTCTCCTTTTGAAACCGGTTTTGGAACTACGGTTGGAAATACGTTGCGGCGCGTCCTTCTTTCGTCAATCCAGGGGTATGCCATATCGGCCGTAAAGATTACCTCGTACGATGCGGACGGCGTGCCTCATAATATTTCCAGCGAGTTTGAGACGATTCCGAATGTCGTAGAAGATACCCTGGAAGTCCTGAATAATCTGAAACAGATTCGTTTGCGGCTTCCTGAAGATGTTGAGCAGGATACGTTCCTGTTCGAGTTTAAGGGACCGGTAACGGTTTCGAGCGATATGTTCGCACGCGACACACAGCTTGAAATTTTAAGCGAAACGTTCCATATACTCACTATGATGGAAGGCGGCAGGGTCGAGTTCGAAGTGCAGGTTGATTTTGGAAGGGGCTATGTTCCTGCCGAAGTTAACGAGCGCTATATCGAAGTCGTGGGAACTATTCCTATGGACGCGATATACAGCCCGGTTATCAAGGTTAAATATGCCATTGAACCGTGCCGTGTCGGCCAACGTAATGATTATGACAAGCTGATTCTCGAAATCTGGACTGATGGAACGATCAATCCGGAAAATGCGCTCGCCGAAGCCGCGAAGATAGCGAAAGATCATTTCTCTATATTCGTGAACTTTAACGAAAACGAGATTGGCAAAGACGATGATTTTGACGAAGAAGACGAGCGGGTACGCCAGCTTTTAAACACCCCGGTGGAAGAGCTTGAGCTGTCGGTTCGTTCGTCGAACTGCCTGAAAAACGCAAATATCAGGACAATTGGTGAATTGACAAGGAAAACTGAGGATGATATCGCCAAGACAAGAAACTTTGGCAAGAAGAGCCTTCAGGAAATCAGGGAGAAGCTGCTTGAGTGGAACCTTGGCCTTGGAATGACTGATTACAGCCATTTAAAGAATTCAATCAAGTTGCCCAAGCAGAAGGAAGAAACAGATGAAGCATAGAAACGGCTTTAATCCGCTTTCACGCAATGCATCGCACCTTCGTGCAATGCACCGTAATATGGTAACCTCTCTTTTTAAATTTGAGCGTGTTACAACTACTCAGCCGAAAGCGCTGGAAGTCAGGAGAACGGCTGAAAAGCTTATTACCCGGGCAAAAGTTGATTCGGTACATAATCGCAGACAGGTCGCACGGTTTATATCCGACGAGGCTATTCTCGCTAAATTATTTACCGATATTGGTCCGCGCATGAAGGATCGCAAGGGCGGTTACACACGCGTATTGAAACTCGGTTTCCGCGAGGGTGACGCCGCTGAAGTCGCTATTCTTGAACTTGTCGACTATAAGCTCGATGTCGAGGAAATAGCCGAAAAGAGCGCCAAGAAAGTAGCCAAAAAGGAAGCAGGAAAAGCAGCAGAGGACAAAACCTCTGATGAAAAACCCGCTGCCGAAAAGAAAGCGGCTCCCAAGAAAGCAGCTTCCGAAAAGAAGCCCGCTACCGCCAAAGTGGCTGACGGTGAGAAAAAACCGGCTGCCAAAAAAGCAAAAGCCCCCAAAGCTGCGGAGGAATAGAATATGTCTAAAGCACATCGAGGAAAAGGTATTCGCGCAACCCCGAACTGCGGCCGCGGTCTTTGCCCTGTCTGCAAGAAAGACTCCGTCAAAGTACTGTACGAACAGGAAATTGGCGGCGTAAAGTCAAAGATTTGCAAAGTTTGCAAAGCTGCGATAAAAAACGGTAAAACCGTTTAATTAAACGCATTATTGCGAAAAAACCGTCCTGATAGGACGGTTTTTTTTTGCTTTGATGTTTTTACTTGTTAGTTCTTTTTCTTTTTAGCCGCAGTCAGTTCTTTCGGTAAATCCCACTCCACGCACATGCTTCTGTTTTGTATTTCGGGTATGCGTGCCAGATTGTTGCAGTCCTGCCGATGAATGATTATTCCCCGACCCCGCGAAACGTATCCTGTGATCGGAAGGGGAGGCATGGGCTTGCAGCAGTTGGCGAATTTAATCATGAAGTTCGTCGAATCGCCGACTCGGATTTTGAGCACCGCCGCGTCGAACTCGGGTTTGTTTTCCTCGTCATGATGAGACTGCAATAATCCTTTATGGTGACCAAGTTGATTTTGCTGTGCTGTTTGCTTGTCGACTTCTCCGCTTTCTCTTTTTTCAAAGGCGCTGGTCGGGTCGTTCAGCTGCAGCCAGGCTCGGATTTTTTGCCGGGCTTTTGCCGTATGGGCGTTGTTGTATTGATTGACCGTCGGATGAGCCTGGGGGTGCGTCGTGATTTCGATGACTTGCGTGTTTTTCAGGCTTTGTGAAAGCGGGATGATAGAGCCGTCGGCTTTCGCCCCCACGATTTTTTCGCCGACCGCCGAATGGATCGTATAGGCAAAGTCGATCGCGGTCGATCCCGCGGGCAGTTCGATGATATCTCCCTTAGGCGTAAAGACGAAAATCGAGTCGCCGAGCAAATCTCGCTTGATCTGCGAAAGGAAGTCCTCGTCGGTAAACCTGTTTCGGGAAAGTTCCTTAAGCTGGTTGATAAGCATAACGTTATTGGCGTCAACGATTTCATTGCTCGTTCCCTTTTTGTAAAGCCAATGGCTCGCGACGCCGTTTTCCGCAATGTGATGCATTTCCGTAGTGCGAATCTGGATTTCAAGGAGCCGATCGTCGGCGCACATAACGGTAGTGTGCAAGCTTTGGTAACCGTTTGCCTTTGGCATCGCGATATAATCCTTGAATCGGCCGTCGATCGGTTTCCAAACAGTGTGCACGAGACCGAGCATGGAATAGCATTCATTGATCGAGGGGCAGAGGATGCGCATTGCCAAAAGGTCATAGAGCTCGTCGGCTGCCTTGTTTCGCTTTTTCATTTTTTGGTAGATGGACCAAAAATGCTTTGCTCGTGATTTGACGGATATCTCGATCCCGGCTTTCGCTGCGACGTGAATAATTTCTCTTTTGGCCGTCTCGAGAAAATCGGAACGTTCGCCTTTTTTCGCGGATACGAGATTCTTGATCTGGTCAAATACTTCGCGGTTAATATATTTAAGGCTGAGGTCTTCGAGCTCGTCCTTGATCGACGAGATACCGAGCCGGTTTGCGAGCGGAGCCCAAATATCGATGGTTTCCTGCGCTATGGACTTTCGCTGTTCGACCGGGAAGTGTTTGAGGCTTCTCATTTTATCAAGCCGGTCCGCAAGGCGCACGAGAATTATTCGTATGTCGTCGACCATCGCGAAAAACATTTTGCGTATGGATTCCGCCTGCTGAACCGTTTTGTTCTGAAGTTTGAGTCCCGAGATGCGCGAAGTTCCCTCGACGATGCGTGCGACGTTTTTATCGAATTTGGCTTCAATCTCTTCGTACGTAAGCCCGATTTCTTCCACGGAACCATGGAGCAGGGCGGAGACGATTGAGTCGGAGTCGAGGTGCAACTCGGCGAGAATTTGCGCGACGCGGAGAGGGTGTTCCATAAAAGACTCGCCGCAAGGGCGGATTAAGCCCGTCTTTTTTTCGGACATAAAATCCCACGCAGCAGAAATAAATTGCCGGTCGTCCCCGGAAAAGTATCGATAGTCCTCGAAAAAATCGTTCAGCAACTCACTCATCCTCGCGTTCCCTCTATGACACGATCCATTCCTTCCAGATCTTTGTTAATGAGTACATTAACAAAGCCTTTTACCCTGAAATATTCGGCGGCTGCCTGTGCGTTATACTCGCCCGTCTCGATGAGCAAGGTGCCCCCAGAGACAAGCGACGTACGAACATTGTCGACAAGAGCGCGCACAAGGTCAAGCCCGTCGCTGCCTCCGTCGAGGGCGAGAGAGGGTTCGTTCCGGCCGTCGGCGAGAAGGTTTTTGGCTGCGGCGCTCGGTACGTAGGGAGGGTTTGAAACGACGAGATGAAACCCTCCGTTGATCGTTGGAAGTCCTGAACGAAGATCGGCTTCGATAAAAGTGACGGGAAGTCTGCCTGCGTTGAAACGGGCGACGTCGAGCGCCTTTGCGGAAATATCGGTCGCCGCGATATCAATGTTTTCTCTCGTCGCTTTCAGGCTGATCGCGATGCATCCCGATCCTGTGCACACGTCGAGTACTCGAAGAGGTTCGTGATAATGAGGACTCATGCGGTCGATTATGGCGATCGCGCGCTCGACGAGAATTTCGGTGTCGGGTTTGGGGATCAGGACATCGGGAGTAACCATGAATGGTATTCCCCAGAATTCTTTCGTGCCCGTAATATAGGCAACTGGCAAACCTTCGGCCCGTTTGTTGATTGCGTCGTTGAATGCAGCTTCCACCGGGTCTATGCGGGTTTCCGGGTGCGCGATCAAATGGGATCTCGTAACGCCGAGAAGATGCGAAAGGATAATTGATATGTCGAGAGACGGGCTTTCACGTGCGGCTTCAATGCTCGAGGTTAAAAGTATTTCGAGGGCTTTTCGCCTGGCCTCTTCCGCCGTCATTGCGATTTTTCCGTTTCCCTGCGGCGTCAGTCGTCCTGAGCCTTGAGTTGATCCTCGCGGGCAGCTATGCACAAGCCCTCGATCAATTCCGCAAGATCGCCCTGCATGATGAGGTCGAGTTTATACAGGGTAAGATTGATGCGATGGTCGGTCAGGCGGTTTTGCGGAAAGTTGTAGGTTCTGATGCGCTCGGAGCGGTCTCCCGATCCAACCTGGCTTTTTCGGTCAGCGGCGCGCTCAGCGTTTTTCTTGTTTTCTTCAAGCTCGAAAAGGCGCGTTCGCAGTACGCGCATTGCCTTTGCCTTGTTTTTTATCTGACTTTTTTCGTCCTGCTGGATGACCACGATACCCGTCGGGATATGGGTGAGGCGAACCGCGGAGTCCGTCGTGTTGACGCATTGTCCGCCGGGACCGCCCGCGCGCATGACGTCGATCCGGAGATCCTCGTTGCGGATGGTGATTTCGGTTTCTTCGGCCTCCGGAAGAACCGCTACAGTCGCGGCGCTGGTCTGGATGCGGCCCGAGGCTTCGGTCTGCGGCACGCGCTGGACCCGATGCACGCCGGATTCATAGCGAAGGCTGCCGTAAACGTATTTACCGGAAATGGAAAGCGTGACTTCCTTGAAACCCCCAAGCGCGGTTTCGTTCGCGGACATCACTTCGTACTTCCATCCTTTCGATTCGGCGTATCTCGTGTACATACGGAACAGATCCGCGGCGAAAAGCGCGGCTTCGTCGCCGCCCGTTCCTCCGCGAATTTCCATGATAATATTTTTTTCCTCGAGCGGGTCCGGCGGAATGAGAAGAACCTTGATCTTCGCCTCGCTGGCGGCAAGGCGTTCCTCGAGTTCCTTGAGCTCTTCCTTGGCCATTTCCTTCATGTCGGGATCGTCGGCGTCGCGAACGAGTTCTTTCGTGTTGCGAATCGCGGATTCCGTATCTTTGAAAATCGAATATTCTTCCATGAGCGAGGAAAGGTACGAATGCTCGCGCATGGTTTCCTTGTATCGCTTGGCGTCCTTGAGCAGGTTCGGGTTTTGTATTTCTGTTTCAAGCTCGGTAAATCGGGCTTTGAGCCGTTCAAGTCTTTCTTGCATTGAAAAACTATACCAGAATGCGACTGGCTCTTCAATCAGCCTTCTTCTTTAATCAACCTTGCGCGGCCTTTTGGGCGCCGCGATTTTCATTGTTGCCGTCGTTTTTTTTGGCGTTGCGGGTCTGTCTTGCGTGCTCTGCCGGTTTGCCGCCGCATCTGTTTTAATGCTTTTGGGCGTACTTGCTACGGGCGCACTTGCCCCTGTCTCTGTTTTTTGCTTTCGGCTGGAGCGATTTTCAATCGCTCCAGCTGACGAACTGGCTTTAGTCGTATGTACGCTTTGTGCCTCCAAAGCCTTTCGCCGTTTTGTCTGGCTGATCCTCGAAGGTTTGAAAAAGCCGAAGAGACTGCCGCAGAATCCCCCGACGAGGTGGGCGAATTGCGAGATATCGTCGCCCTTGAAAGCGTCAAGAATTTCCCTGCCTAGATAGAGGATGACGATCAATATAAACGTAAGCGGAATTTCGTCCTTGCCGTTGTTGGTGAAGGAAGCGAGCAGGATCATCATGAAAACGACGCCTGAGGCTCCGAGAAGCGGATGGGGAAAAAAGCATGCGTTCAGCACTCCGGTCACAAAACCGGTAACGATGATCATTAAAAACATGGTGAGGGAGCCATAGGTTTCTTCCAGCATTGGACCCAAAAGAAGGATATAGGCCATGTTGCCAAGAAGATGGTTCCAGTCGGCATGTCCCGCGATATGGGTGAAAAGCCTGAGATAGTTGACGGGTTGCGCAAGATCGAACGCTTCTGCGTTGGGAACGGTGAAAAAAGTTCGCGTAAGCCCGTGGAGATAAAATTGATCAAGCATGAGCACAAGCGTGCAGAAAAAAGCAAAGGTCAGCGTTGTCGGCGCATTGTATTTTATTTTCATTGTATTGTTATTTTTACCGGACAGTGGTCGGAACATATGATATCGGAAAGTATGGTAGATGATATTACCTGTGGCATGAAGCCGGGGTTTACGCAGGTATAATCGATACGCCATCCGATATTTTTTTCGCGCGCGTGAAAGCGGTAGCTCCACCAGGTGTATTGCTTTGGATCGGGGCAGAAGGCGCGGAATGTGTCGATATATCCGGCGCCGAGGAATGAGTCCATCCATGCGCGTTCTTCGGGTAAATAGCCGGGATTTCCCTCGTTTGTCTTCGGGTTGGCGAGGTCTATCGGTTTATGCGCGATATTATAGTCTCCGCAAAGGATGATGTTTTTACCGGAAGAAACAAGGGAGTTGCAGGTTTCAAGCATTGCGGCGCAAAAATCGAGTTTATAGCCAAGACGGGCGCCCGCTTCCTGCGAATTGGGGAAATAAGCGGAAATAACGACAGCTTCATTAAATTCGGCCATGACGACGCGGCCTTCATCGTCAAATGCGGGATACCCGAAAGTTTTTACGCTAAGGGGCTCGTTTTTTGAATAAATAGCGGTTCCGGAGTATCCGGCCTTTTTTGCCGAACTCCACCAAGATTTATACGAGCCTCCGGCAAGAACCGGCTCGATCAGTTCGGGGTTGAGTTGGCCTTTATGGGCTTTTGTTTCCTGCAGGCACAGAATATCGGGCGATTCTGACGAAAGCCAGTCAAGAAAGCCCTTTTTTTCTACCGCTCGGATGCCGTTCACGTTCCAGGAAACAATCGATTTCATGTATTTATAATGCCATGGCAACGAGTGATTTTCAAGCGGTAAAACTGTTGTTTCCTTTCGCGTTTTGCAGTATTTTTATAGTGTATGGAATATGAGAACCGAACAGAACAAAGAACGTCTTTCTCCGAGGAAGTGCGGGAACCCGCGCAGTACCGTGTTGTGTTATTGAATGACGATTTTACGTCCAAGGATTTCGTCGTTGCGGTATTGATAGCAGTTTTTCACAAAAATCAGGATGACGCTCAGATAATAATGGAAGACGTGCACAAAAAGGGCAGGGGAATCGTCGGGGTGTATCCTTATGACATTGCCGCGACCCGATGCCTGCAGGTGCACGAGGCGGCCCGGACAAACGGTTATCCGCTCAGATGCGTAATGGAGCAGATGTGAAGATAAAGGTAAGCAATACAGTACAGAAGATACTCGACCAGTCCTGGGCAGACGCGCGGATCCGCGGGCATGAATACGTGACGCCGGAACATATACTTCTTGCAGTGATGGATCAGCCTTCGGCCCTGAAGGTTCTAGCCCTGTGCGGGGCGGATATCGGATTTATCCACGATAGCGTCGATGAGTATCTTCGGAAAAATATGCCGGTTTTGACGAGCAACGATCCTCTTCAGACAGTCGGATTTCAGGACGTATTTCAGCGGGCGGTTTTGCACTGCGAGAGCGCGGAAAAGCCCGTACTGGACGTTACTGACATTTTGGTAAGTTTGATTGACGAGCAAAAAAATTATTGTTCCTATTACATGCGCCGGGGCGGACTAGACCGGCTGATACTTCTTGAAGTGATAAGCCATGGAATTCTTTCGGCCGACGACGAAGGCGGTCTCATTCCCGGTTCCGATAATGAGGATTTTTCGGGCGGTGCCAGGGGCGAATTGCCGATGCGGCAAAATCCTCTCGCGAGCGGAAAAAAATCCGACGGTTTGCCGGAAGGGGACTCACCGGATGCGCTTCCCGACGAGGAAGAAGGGGCTGGCAAGCAAAAAAGCGCCAAACGCAGCATACTCGAACGCTATACCGTCGAACTCACCGCGCAGGCAAAAGCCGGAAAGCTTGAACCTCTTGTCGGCCGCGAGGACGAACTCGAGCGAACCATACAGGTGCTCTGTCGCAGGCTGAAAAATAACCCGATTCACGTCGGGGACGCAGGCGTGGGAAAAACGGCGATTACCGAAGGTCTCGCGCAGCGCATTGCGACCCGGGACGTGCCGCCACTTCTGTATGATTATGAAGTGTACAGCCTTGATATGGGCTCACTTGTCGCCGGAACCAAATTCCGCGGCGATTTTGAGGAACGGATCAAGCGAGTCGTCGATGAACTTTTGAAAAAAGAAAAAGTAATTCTCTTTATTGATGAAATCCACACGATTATCGGCGCGGGTTCTACCGGCGGCGGCACGCTTGACGCATCGAACCTTCTAAAACCCGTGCTGACTTCCGGAAAGATCCGGTGCATCGGTTCGACGACATATGAGGAATACAATAAATATTTCGAAAAGGACCACGCGCTTTCCCGCAGGTTCCAGAAGATAGACATAACCGAGCCAACGGAGGCCGACGCAATCACAATTCTCAAGGGTCTCAAAAAGCGCTATGAGGATTTTCATCGGGTTACGTATACCGACGAGGCAATCGAGCTCGCCGTGCGGCTATCAGCCCAGTATATTACCGAGCGGAGACTGCCGGACAAGGCGATCGACATAATCGACGAGGCCGGCGCGCGCGCGCGCATCAAGGCAGGCGAGACCGAGCGGGACAAGCAGGTCTCGCTCGTTGCGGAAATGGACGCGGCAAAAGATAGTGCGGGCAAGGATATTACCGTTGCTGAATCGGTTTCGGATGTCACGGCTGCTCCCGTTTCCAAAGAAGTTTTAGTGACCGCTTCAGCAGTAACTGCAGTAGCGGAAATCCTGCCGGTGATAGACCGCGCATTAGTCGAGACCGTAATCGCGAAGATTGCGCGAATCCCCGAGCGTACGGTTTCCACGGGCGAAACGGACCGACTTCGCGAGCTCGAAAGCGATCTCGTATCTTCGATTTTCGGGCAGGAAAGCGCCGTTTCGGCCGTAGTCAAAGCCGTCAAAAGATCCCGCGCCGGTTTCAGGGCGCAGGGAAAACCGGTCGCGAATTTTCTGTTCGTCGGTCCGACGGGCGTCGGAAAAACCGAGCTTGCCCGCCGCCTGGCGGAAGTTCTCGGCATCGCCATGCTCCGGTTCGACATGAGCGAATACCAGGAAAAGCATACGGTCAGCCGTCTTATCGGCTCACCCCCAGGCTACGTCGGATTCGAGGAAGGCGGCTTGCTGACCGACGCGGTGCGCAAGCAGCCTCATGCGGTCGTGCTTCTCGACGAGATCGAAAAAGCGCATCCCGATATTTTCAATATTCTCCTCCAGATAATGGACTACGCCACGCTGACCGACAATCAGGGCAGGAAGGCGGATTTCAGAAACGTGATATTTATCATGACGAGCAACGCCGGCGCGCGCGATATCGGGAAGGCGATGATCGGTTTTGGCGATCGCGAAATTTCCGCGAGCGCGATAAGCGAAGCCGTCGAAAAGGCATTCACTCCCGAGTTCAGGAACAGGCTTGACGCCGTCGTCGGATTCGGCCATCTCTCGAAAGAAATAATGATTTCGATCGTCCGGAAGGAACTCGATGCGGTTCGCTCAAGGCTTGCCGAAAAGAAAGTGACGCTCGACGTTCCAGAAAACGCCGTTGCCTTCCTTGCCGAAAAGGGCTATTCGCCCGAGTTTGGCGCGCGCAACGTATCCCGGATTATCGAGGATATGGTGACTACTCCTCTTGTCGATATGGTTCTTTTTGGCGAACTGTCTTCGGGCGGAAAAGCGGTGTGCGTTTTTGACGAAGCGAATGGCGGCACTCTTGCAGTTTCAGCGGTGAAAGGCTGAGAGCCCATGCGTAATAAACCGCGGACATTCGATTCCGAAAACCGGAGCGATCCCGATTTTCCCTGGCTCGACATACATGACCGCTTTGCGTTTCCCGACACCGACGAAACGCAGGGCTCGGTAGTCGCCGTCGGCGGAAACCTGTCGCCTGGGATGATCGTCTCGGCGTATTCTCAAGGCATCTTTCCCTGGTTTAACGATGAAG
>Ga0302293_10001578_pt1 | contig 11115 bp, 7 predicted proteins | sample III_Fen_N2_2_FD_198758 | JGI IMG/M metagenome (GOLD analysis project Ga0302293, IMG submission 198758) | Peat permafrost microbial communities from Stordalen Mire near Abisko, Sweden - III_Fen_N2_2 | ecosystem: Environmental > Terrestrial > Soil > Wetlands > Permafrost | place: Sweden: Abisko... | reverse complement strand
TTATATGTATTTCAAGGGTGAGCCGCTTTATCCGTTTGGCTTCGGTCTGAGTTACACCACTTTTAACTATTCGAACTTAAAAACCAGCACAGAAAATCTGGCTAAAAATGGTTTGATCACTGTGAATGTGGATGTCGTAAATACCGGTAAACGTGATGGCGATGAAGTGGTTCAGCTCTATGTCAAACACCTAAACTCGCAAGTTAGCAGGCCAATTCAGGAACTGAAAGGTTTCAAGCGCATAAATCTGAAAGCAGGCGAACGCAAGACCGTGTCAATTCCACTGGATGCAAAACGATTGGCTTATTGGGACATCAGTAAAAACGACTGGCAGGTTGAGCGTGACAGTATTGAAGTTAGAGTGGGTGCCTCTTCAGCAGACATTAAGATGAAACAGGTGCTAAAAGTTGAATAGGAAATCCAAATATGGCACTGAAAATGAGAGATATATTAAAATACGCTTTATTACTAACGATAACATTCGGATGCATTGGAGAACATAGAACGATAGATTATTTTGGACAAAATCCGCCCCTTGATAGCCCACAGATATTTGCTCCTGATGTAGTTTCGGTAAAAAACAGATTAGATTATGGAATATCATTCTCGCCCGATGGCCAGGAATTAGCCTTTGGAATCCTTGATATTCGCGATGAAAGCGGGCAGATTTATTATTCAAAAAAATTCAGGAATACTTGGTCGAAACCTGAATTGGCCAGTTTCTTAGGCACTCGAAGTATGTTTCTTCCATTTTTTACTCCCGACGGTAAATCGTTATTATATACTCAAACTCAACCCGAATGTGCGACTTATATGACTGATATTTGGATGGTTAATAAAACTCCCGACGGATGGGACAAACCCATCAAACTGCCTGAACCGATTAATTCTGATACCAGGGAGGGTAGTGTTTGTATGACTTTGGATAAAACTTTGTATTTTTCATCCGGCAGAAATTGTTCCGGTGTAGCAAACTGTCCTGCTAAAATATTTTATTCAAAGCTATTGAATGGTAATTACTTAACTGCTGAAAATGCGGTTCAATTAAACATTCAGGGCGACAATGAAAGCATATATGTTTCAGCAGATGAGAGTTTCGCAATTTTGAGCAATGTAACGAAAAATGAAACAAATTCAGATTTATACCTAAGTTATCGTAATGCAAACAATGAATGGAATCAACCTCAAAAATTGGATTCAACAATCAATACAAAAGATTGGGAGTTGCGACCATTTGTTTCTCCTGACAAAAAATACCTGTTCTTCACGCGAATGCGTTTTGGCAAACAAGGTGTGGTTGAATCTGATATTTATTGGGTGAGTACGAAGAATATTCTTAAATAGATATAATCGTAATCAATTAGATACTAAACTAATACAGCCTAAAATGAAAAATAAAATTTTTGGATTACTGATTGTGTTATTCCTGAGTCCAGGACTACTCAGTGCACAGAAAAGCAAGGTTTTTGAGCTTAAATCTCCGGACAACAAAATCGCTCTAAAGCTTGAAGTTGGAGCTAAAATGCTTTGGTCTGTTCAGCACGATGGTCAGCAGATAATTGCACCGTCAGATATTTCGCTTCAGCTGGAAAGTGGCGAAGTACTGGGCGATCAAGCGAAAATCAGTTCATCAAAAACCGAAAAGGCAGATCAGGTAATTACCGCCATCAATTATAAAAAAGCGAGCATTCCTGATCAGTACAATCAATTGACTGTTAATTGCAAAGGCGATTATAGTGTGATTTTCAGGATTTACAACGATGGAGTTGCTTACCGCTTTTCAATGAAGAAAAAAGGTGAAGTCATTGTGAAAAACGAAGAAGCCAACTTCAATTTCACCAACGATTACAAGGCTTTTGTTCCGTATATGTGGGATTACCGGGGTGGTGTAAAATTCAACCATTCGTTTGAAGCGCTTTACAAAGAGATCAACATTTCGAAATTCGCCACCGATTCGCTGGCTTTTTTGCCGCTGTTAGTCGATGTCGGCAACAATAAAAAAGCAGTAATCCTTGAAGCCGATCTGGAAGATTATCCGGGTATGTACCTGAATATGAATTCAACCAAAAAAGGATTTATGGGCGTTTATGCACAATATGCGCTGGAAACTAAGTTGGGCGGCTACCAGGGCATGAACCTGATTCCAACCAAACGGGCCGATTACATTGCCAAAACCAACGGAACCCGAAATTTCCCGTGGCGTGCAGTTGTGATCAGCGCGCAGGATAAGGATTTGCTGAACAACGACATGGTGCAAAAACTGGCTTCGCCTTCAAAAATTGCTGACCCATCTTGGATCAAACCCGGACTGGTTGCATGGGATTGGTGGAGCGACTGGAATATTTCGCATGTCGATTTCAAGGCCGGCTACAACACAACAACTTACAAATACTACATCGACTTTGCAGCAGCTAACAAATTGGAATACATCGTTATGGACTGGGGCTGGTCGAGCCATACCGACATATTAAATGTGATAGCTCCCGACATTAATATTCAGGAAATAGTTGACTACGGAAAGCAAAAAGGAGTTGGCGTGGTTCTTTGGGCTTCGTGGTATGCAGTTCAAACTGAAATGGATCAGGCATTTCCGAAGTATGCTAAAATGGGTGTGAAAGGTTTTAAGATTGACTTTATCGACCGCGATGACCAGCTAGCAGTATCATCACTTTACGAAATTGCTAAAAAAGCGGCTGAATATCAGTTGATTGTTGATTATCATGGCGCATTCAAACCTACCGGACTTCAACGTACTTACCCGAATGTAGTTGGTTATGAAGGTGTGAAGGGTTTGGAAAACTACAAATGGGCTACCGAAGATCAACCTCGTTATACGGTTAGCATTCCGTTTATCCGGATGATGGCCGGCCCGATGGATTATACGCCGGGAGCAATGCGCAATACTAACAAAGCAAATTATCGGCCAATTGATGCTTTTCCGATGAGCATGGGAACCCGCTGCAACCAATTAGCTATGTATGTGATGTTTGAAGCGCCTTTCCAGATGTTGGCCGATAATCCGACAACTTATATGAAAGAGCAGGAATGTACCGATTTCATTGCCAAAGTTCCGACAACTACGGATGAAACAGTTGCGCTTGACGGAAAAGTTGGTGAATATGCCGCTATCGCCCGCAAAAAAGGCGAAATATGGTTTGTAGGCACCATGACCAATTGGACTCCTCGCGAATTGACGCTCGATTTTTCATTTTTGGGTGCCGGAACTTATCAGGCAACCATTTTCAAAGATGGGTTCAATGCCGACCGTGATGCGACCGATTACAAGAAGGAAGTTGTGAAAATTTCTTCAGGAAATAAACTGAAAATACAGTTGGCTCCGGGCGGTGGCTGGGCTGCCAGAATTGAAAAAACCAACTAAAAATCAACACAATATGAAAAAAGTCCTGATCGTTTTAGGCCTATTATTTCTGATATTTACTGTTTCAAAGGTATCTGGTCAGCAAAAAAACAAATTTATCAGAGTTGAAAAAGGGCATTTCATCCGCGACGGAAAACCTTATTTCTACATCGGCGCCAATTATTGGTATGGTGGCATCCTGGGTTCACCGGGCAAAGAAGGCAACCGCCAACGCCTGATTGAAGAGCTCGACCTGATGAAAGCAAACGGCATCGACAACCTGCGTGTATTGGCAGGAGCAGAAGGCCCCGATAATGAGCCACGTAGGGTAAGTCCGGCTTTGCAGGTTTCTCCGGGCGTGTACAATCAGGAATTGCTTGCCGGATTGGATTTTTTACTGTCAGAGATGGCCAAACGGAAAATGGTGGCCGTTCTGTATCTCAACAATGCCTGGGAATGGTCGGGCGGATTCTCACAATATGTTTCGTGGAGCGAGAAAAAACCGATTCCTTATCCTGAAGTTGCCGGTCACACCTGGGGCGAATTTATGGCGTTTTCCGGAACCTTTCAACATTGTTCCGAAGGCAAAGAGATGTTCCGCAAACACATTAAATTTATGTTGAGCCGCACCAACCAAATCACCGGCGTTGCCTATTCGAAAGATCCGACCATCATGACCTGGGAGCTGGCTAACGAGCCACGTGCCTTTTCGGACGCCAATAAAGTTCCTTTTCTGAATTGGGTGAACGAAACCGCGGCTTACATCAAATCGCTCGATCCGAATCACCTTGTTACTACCGGAACTGAAGGAAGTTGGGGCTGCGAAAACGATATTGATCTGTTTGAAAAAATCCACACTTCGAAGGATGTCGATTACATGACGGTACATATCTGGCCTTACAATTGGAGCTGGTTAAATGCAAAGGACATGCAAGGCACGATGAGCAAAGCGATTGAAAATACCGGAAAGTATATTGACGAACATTTGGTGGTTGCGCACAAACTGAACAAGCCTTTGGTGTTCGAAGAATTTGGATTGCCACGCGACGGATTTGTATTTACGCCTGGTTCTCCGGTAACATTGCGCGATCAGTATTATGAATTTTCATTTGGCCGTGTTCTCGAAAGCATTAAAAAGAAAGACATGATGGCTGGAGTTAACTTCTGGGCATTCAGCGGAACCGGAAAACCGAACCCTGCAAGGGAAAAAAATATGTGGAAATCGGGCGACGATTATCTGGGCGATCCTCCTCAGGAAGCTCAGGGTCTGAATTCGGTTTTCAGCAGCGACCCAACCATGCTGATTGTCAAAAAGTATAATGAATTGATAAAGAAAGAGGTTAAGTAAGCAACGACAAACATCCCAAAATGATCAAAAAAATCTTTTTTCTGGCATTGTTCCTGATTCTGGGAATAATGCAATCATTCTCGCAAAGTGAATCGAAGCCATCGGGTCGCGAACACTTGCTGATGGATTTCGGCTGGAAATTTAACCACGGACAATGGGGCAATTTCGAAAACGATTTCTACAGCGGAACGGGCTATTTCAGCTATTTCGCAAAAAGCGGTTATGGCGATGGCCCTGCCTCTTCCAATTTCGATGATCGTGCCTGGCGTTCGTTGGATTTGCCGCACGATTGGGCGGTTGAAGAGCCTTTCTCCGGAAGTGCAAGCCACAGTCACGGTTACAAAACTGTTGGCTGGAAATATCCTGAAAATAGTGTTGGCTGGTACCGGAAATCTTTCGATATTCCGGAGTCTGATCTTGGTCGAAAAATCAGCGTTCAGTTCGACGGTGTTTTTCGCAATTCAATTGTTTGGGTCAATGGTTTTTACCTTGGGCACGAGCAAAGTGGTTATGCCGGATTTGAATACGATGTTACTGATTATCTGAACTATGGCGGAAATAACGTGATTACTGTCCGGGTTGATGCTGCAATTGAAGAAGGCTGGTTTTACGAAGGTGCTGGTATTTACCGCCACGTTTGGCTAAACAAAACAAACCCCTTACGAATTGGCCAATACGGAATTTTTGCTTCTTCTGAATTGGAAGGTCAAAATGCCATTGTGACTGCCCGTGCGACCATTAACAACGACGGAAAAACGGCTGAAAATTTTAAAATCGAACAGACAATTGTTGATGCAAAAGGTAATACGATTGCCTCCGGAACTGTTGACAAACTTAGCCTGAAACCAACTGTTTCGAAGGAATATTTCTGCAAAATAAAAGTAACCAATCCAAGTTTGTGGTCGCCCGATTCGCCTTATTTGTATCAGTTGAAAACCCAAATTTATTCTGGCGTAAATATTGTTGATCAGCAGGTTACTAACTTCGGAATCCGCACCATTCGTTTCGATGCGCACGAAGGTTTTTTCCTGAATGGCAAGCATCTGAAACTAGTCGGAAGCAACAACCACCAGGATCATCCCGGAGTTGGATGTGCCATTCCTGATGCGCTTCAGGAATTTCGTATTGCCCGCCTGAAAGAAATGGGTAGCAATGCTTACCGCTGTTCTCATAATCCGCCAACCCCGGAATTACTGGATGCTTGTGACAAACTTGGAATGCTGGTACTTGTCGAAAACCGTTTGCAGGGCGTTAACCAGGAACATTTTGATTTGCTGAAACGGATGATGATGCGCGACCGCAACCATCCAAGCGTGATCGCATGGTCGTTGGGCAACGAGGAATGGGCAATCGAAAGTAACATCAAAGGCGCCCGGATCACAGAAACCCAGCAGCGCTATGCGCAAACACTCGATTCAACCCGTCGTTTCACAGTTGCTGTGAGTGGCGGTTGTGGAAACGGTTCATCTAAAACGGTTGACGTAATGGGTTTCAACTATTTGACTCAATGTAATATTGACGATTATCATACAAAAAATCCTGATCAACCAAGCTGGGGAACTGAAGAAACTTCTGGTTGTGGCACCCGTGGTATTTACGAAGACGATAAAGCTAACGGACACATGATTCAAATGGATCGCACTACTGGTGGATCATCTATCGAAACCGGATGGAAATTTTACGACGAACGTTCCTGGCTTGCCGGGTTATTCTATTGGACTGGCTTCGATTACAAAGGCGAACCAAATCCGCTTTCGTGGCCGGCTGTAAGTTCCGAATTCGGTATCTTGGATGCCTGTGGTTTCCCGAAAGATTCATATTTCTACCTGAAATCGTGGTGGACCAGCGAACCTGTTCTTCATCTGTTGCCTCACTGGAACTGGAAAGGCAAAGAAGGCAAGGAAATCAGCGTGTGGGCATACAGCAATTGCGAGCAAGTCGAACTTTTCCTGAACAAAAAGAGCCTGGGGAAAAAGCCAATGCCAAAGAACGGACATATTGAATGGACCGTGAAATATACACCCGGAACGTTGATGGCCAAAGGATTCAAAAAAGGAAAAGAAATCATTAAAACTCAGGTTGAAACAACCGGCAATTCGGCTGCTATTCAGTTAATTGCCGACAGAAGCACGATCAAAGCCGATGGCGAAGACGTTTCGGTGATTACCGTTCGCATCAACGATGCCAAAGGTTTGAACGTTCCAACTGCCAATGACGAAGTTACTTTCAGTTTGGAAGGTCCGGGGAAAATTATTGGTGTTGGAAATGGCGATCCGGCCAGCCACGAACCCGATAAATTTATTGAAAGCGTATCATCAGTTAAGTTTTCACGAATGCAGGAATTGGTTCTGAAAAGCCTGGATTCATGGCCATCTGTAGCTGTGACCACCAACGAGGCCGACTGGAAACCAGCTTTCAGGAGCAATCGTGGCGACGACTGGAAAGTTTATAAAGATTCGCTGATTGCTGTACGTGGGGCTTTCGATCTTCCGGATTTGACAAGTCAAACCATTGTAAATCTTTTCTCTAAGAGTATTGTCAATAACCAGTCGATTTACATCAATGGACATTTGGTCGCTTCGAATATCAGGCGCAATGATCCACAGTCGTTTAAACTCGACCTGACTACTCTCCGGAAAGGTAAAAATGAATATGTGGTGGTCGGAAAACGGTTCAGGAAACGATCGGAATGGGACGAACCCAATACTAATCCGGGCGTCGTTCAGGTAATTGTTCCAGCGGAACCGTGGAAACGCAAAGCATTCAATGGCTTGGCGCAAGTAATCGTTCAATCATCGAAACAAGCTGGCGAAATTACTTTGAAAGCAACTTCTGATGGATTGACATCGGCAACAGTGAAAATCACATCAAATTCAGTAGTTCCAAGGCCAACAAACGAAAACCTAACGAAATAGAAAAATCCTCAAACGATCTGCTTTTCATGAAAAATCAAATTTAACCCACAAAATGCAGTCGATTGGATTATTCTGGTACATTTGAAATTCAACCCAAACATTCAGGTTTTTTTCTGAAATAAATCAGTTTCTTAAAAGCCCTTCAAATCCAGGTTGGCGCTTTCGATCATGGTGACCCATTTGCCCATCTTTTTCTGAATAATTCGGAAATGATGCTGATCTTCAGGAGTGACGAAGGATATAGCTTCACCGGGATTTTCGGCACGTCCGGTTCGTCCGATTCGGTGAATGTAATCTTTTGGCGAGCGCGGTAACTCATAGTTGATTACGCAAGGCAAAAACTCTATATCGATGCCACGAGCCAGCAAATCGGTAGTCACCAGCACCCGAAGTTCGCCCGACTTAAATTCCTGCAATGCTTCTGTCCGGGCACCCTGGCTCTTTTTACTGTGAATCGAAAGAGCATCGATTCCATTTTTGCAGAGTTTATCGGCCACGTTATCAGCCTGAAATGTTGAAGAGGTGAAAACCAACACTTGCTTTAAGTCGTTGTTTTTGATGATGTAACGTAATAATGGGCCTTTCTTTTCGAGTGTGACGAAATAGCCCGTCTGTTCGATTAAATCGATGTTGTCTTTCTCCGGTTCGATCTTTATCACCACCGGATCGTGAAGGATTATCTGATTGATGTCAGCAAGCTTATCGCTCAGAGTGGCCGAAAATAAAAGGTTCTGGCGCTTTTGGGGCAACAGGTCAACGATCCGTTTCATCTCTTCCTGAAAACCCAGGTTGAGCATTTTATCGGCTTCGTCCAACACCAGGGTATCGATTTCGGATAAGTGAACCGCGTTCGATTCAACCAATTCGAGCAACCGCCCGGGCGTAGCAATTAAAACCTGAACACCTTGCATACCCATCATTTGCGGGTTGATCGAAACACCGCCAAAAACAGCCAAGGTTTTGATCCGCTCCGGAAGCGCTGAACCAAAAAGCCGGAATACTTTTTCGACCTGAGCGGCAAGTTCGCGCGTTGGCACCAACACCAAAACCTTGACATACCTGTTTTTTGCGGTCGATTGGCCCTGCAGATTTGTTAAGATGGGCAACACATAGCTGGCCGTTTTACCTGAGCCGGTTTGAGCGATGCCTAAAACATCTTTTCGTTGCAGAATGGCTGGTATAGCCTCTTGCTGAATGGGATACGGCTGGGTGTAATTCTGGGCAGCCAAAACTCTTAAGATTGCGGGCGATAAACCGAAAGATGAAAAGGGCATATTGATACGTATAAATTTCTGACGGCAAAGATAGAGGAATTAATTTTTGGAAGAGGGAAAATCAAAGCCACAGATTCGAGTATCTCATTTCGGGAAATTCAAACCTTTCTTAGTCTTAACAGCTGGTTTTGGAACAAAATCATAAGGTAACAACTCGGCAATTCGGTCTTGTGCCATTTTTCCACTCCACGATATGCTATAACAATCAGGATAATAGCCGTTTTTATAAACATGTATGGTATCTGTAAACGCAATTCTACTTGTATATGTGTTTGGACGATAGATATTGGGATGCTTAAAAAGTTCCGGATGATTATCCGTATAACTTATAAAAATAGGATTAATTCGGTATAAAGTAATACTATCAGCGTTAACTGCCAGTCGTAAATCATTCTCCTGAATTGAATTCGTTACTATTTTTTTGCCACATGAATCCAATCCGATATTGCACATTTCAAATTTCTCCTGACTGAGGGAATCGGTAAACAATGCCCTAAGAAAATGCATTCTGGAACCATAATAAGCAATTAACCGGTTCAGATTTGTCCTGGAGTTTTTTCTTTTTTGATTGGAAACATCCTGAAAGTAATAATTACCAGAAAACCGTAAATGCTTGTTGTTGAAGTTATAACTGAAGTTCTTAAGATCGTAGATAATCTTATATCCTAATGCTGAATTGGTAATTATCAATGGATTAACAGAATAGGCTATCAATTCAACTCCATCTGATTTTCGGTAAACAACCAGATCTTTCGAATTTTCTATAGTACAATAGGGCGAGTTATCTGTTATCCCAATAAAACATTTCTTAAATTGATCATAGTTTTCCCGACGATTTTTATCCTTGCCTTTTACAGTTATTTCACTGATCAAAAAAGTACGTTTGCTTAGTTTGAAATTTATTTTTTGATTGCCAGATTCGGTTGTTATTATCTGTGAATGAGATTTATAACCAACACAAGAGGCAATCAGTTCATAAGTACCAGCCTGATGAATAGATAACGAATAAAATCCTTCCTGATTTGCCAAAGAACCTACGGTTGTTTTCGACAAATAGACACAAGTATTTGGTATTGGAACATTTAAAGAGTCAGTAACGACACCTGATAATATAGTTTGAGCCTGAACCGCAAGATTCAATAGAAAAAGGAAAGTTAACCAGCTGATAGTCTTCATTTATCTGGATTAATTGATTGCTTTTAGAAAGAGCGGATTAAATGGGAAAACATAACAATAATCACACCAAAACAATATGTTTTAATGATTACTTTCAATCAAAAAATAGGGTGGAATGAAAATTCCACCCTTTCGTATTTTATTGAAAAAGATTTTTATCTGAAAAGCTTTAAATAATTATCAAACACATATATGCGCCCTCTTTGTCCTCCGGTAAATTCTCTAAGTATTTCAATGCGCTCCAACTCTGAAATGAGTTTGTAAGCCGAAGGCATTGATATTTCAGCTATTTCGCTTACTTTTTCAACTTTAATTACGGGTCGCTGATATAGATAATTGGTGACTTTCTGTGCATTTGCCGCCCTACTTCCTAAACTTTGAATTTTCAGATCGTTTTGTTTTTGCAATTGCAATATTCCGTCGAAAGTTGAAATCCCTTTTTTCGCTGTTTCAATGATTCCAACCAGGAAAAATTTAAACCATTGGGCAATATCGTTTTTTGCTCTTACATTCATCAGATTCTCGTAATACAATGCCCGGTGATTCTCCATAAAATCAGACAAATACAAAATTGGTTTTTTCAAAATTTTCTTATCTACCAAATAAAGTGGAATCAATAAACGACCGACCCGGCCATTGCCGTCGAGAAAAGGATGAATTGTTTCAAACTGGTAATGAACTAGCGCAATCTTTAGTAATTCAGGAAAGAAGATCTCTTCGTTGTGTAGAAATTTCTCGATATCGTTCATCAACTCAGGAACAGAAGTATGCACTGGAGGAATGAAAAGTGCATCATTCAGGGTTGCGCCGCCAATCCAATTCTGACTGATTCTGAATTCTCCCGGCTGCTTCTTCTCACCCCGAACACCTTGAAGCAAAATCCGATGGGTTTCCTTAATCAGCCTTGATGAAATGGGCAATTTTTCTAATGCAAGTACCGCCGATTCCATCGCCTTGGTATAATTCTGAACTTCCTCCCAATCGTCTCGTTTGTCGAGCGGAATATCTTCACGATCAAGCAAAGCCTCATCCATATTGGTCTGA
>Ga0302293_10001575_pt1 | contig 11119 bp, 7 predicted proteins | sample III_Fen_N2_2_FD_198758 | JGI IMG/M metagenome (GOLD analysis project Ga0302293, IMG submission 198758) | Peat permafrost microbial communities from Stordalen Mire near Abisko, Sweden - III_Fen_N2_2 | ecosystem: Environmental > Terrestrial > Soil > Wetlands > Permafrost | place: Sweden: Abisko... | reverse complement strand
TTTGTATACTAATTCTTAATCGTCATAAGGAGTTTTACTTTTATGTATGAACCGGTAGATCCAAAAGTCAACTTTCCCGAACAGGAAGAAAAAATTCTCTCATTCTGGAAAACAAACGATATATTCAAGAAATCGATTTCCAACAGGGAAGGTTCCACCGATTATGTTTTTTATGACGGGCCGCCCTTTGCGACCGGATTGCCCCATTTTGGACACTTCGTACCGAGCACGATAAAAGATATTATTCCCCGCTATCAGACCATGAAAGGCAAAAAAGTCGAACGGCGGTTCGGTTGGGATTGCCATGGCCTTCCGGTTGAGAACCTGATCGAAAAGGAATTGGGACTCAATTCAAAAACCGATATCGAAAAATTCGGTATTGCCAAATTCAACGAGGCGTGCCGCGCGAGCGTACTTCGCTACGTGAACGAGTGGAAGCAGACGATAACCCGTCTTGGCCGTTGGGTTGACTTCGATCACGATTATAAAACCATGGATCCCGATTACATGGAATCGATCTGGTGGGTAATGAAAAGCCTCTGGGAAAAGGGATTGCTCTATCAGGGGCAATACATACTTCCTTACTGCCCGCGCTGCGCGACGGTTCTCTCGAATCACGAACTGGCCCAGGGTGGCTACAAGGACGTACACGATCCCGCGATAACAATACGCTTCAAGGTAAAATCATTTTCATCGGACGCATCGCTCGCTGACGGAAAAACCTTCCTGCTTGCATGGACCACCACGCCCTGGACGCTTCCGAGCAATCTCGGACTTACCCTTGGTCCTGACGTCGACTATGTGCTTGTTACCGACGGCGAAGAGCGCTATATACTCGCAGAGGCTCGGCTCGGCGCTTACTACAAGGATCTTTCGGCCATCAAGATTATCTGGAAGAAAAAAGGCTCGGAGCTGAAAGGCATTGTGTATGAGCCGCTCTTTCCATATTTTGCATCTCTCGAGAAAAATGAAGACGGTACGCCGGGAGCGTTCAGGACATTCCTCGGCGACTTCGTCACGACAAGCGACGGTACCGGCATCGTGCATACCGCACCCGGTTTCGGCGAGGATGACAACAAGGTGTTCAAGGGCTCGGGAGTTCCGAGCGTATGCCCGATCGACGCGGAATGCAAATTCACTTCCGAGGTCGGCGACTATCAGGGACGTTTCGTAAAGGATTGCGACAAGGACATTATGGAACGGCTCAAGGCGGAAGGGAAGCTCGTCAAGCGCGAGCAGATACTTCACGCGTATCCGCACTGCTGGCGCTGCTCGAGCCCGCTCATTTACCGGGCGATCGGGAGCTGGTTTGTCAGCGTGGAGAAAGTCAAAGAAAGCATGCTCAGGGCGAATTTCAAGATTACCTGGCAGCCCGAGCATATCAAGGAAGGCCGCTTCGGAAAGTGGCTCGAAGGCGCGCGCGACTGGGCGATAAGCCGAAACCGCTACTGGGGAAATCCCCTGCCGATATGGAAATGTCCCGACTGCGGAAAAACAGTGTGCGTGGGAAGCCGCGATGAACTGAAAAAACTTTCAGGCGTTTATGCCGACGATCTGCACAAGCATTTCGTCGATCAGATTACGATACCCTGCGCGTGTGGCTCGACCATGAAGCGCATTCCCGAAGTTCTTGACTGCTGGTTCGAGTCGGGTGCTATGCCCTATGCACAGCAGCACTATCCTTTTGAAAACAAGAAATACTTCGAGGATCATTTCCCCGCCGATTTTATTTCGGAAGGCCTCGACCAGACGCGCGGATGGTTTTACACCCTGACGGTTCTTGCCGCAGCCCTTCTTGACAGGCCCGCGTTCAATGCGTGCATCGTGAGCGGCCTCGTGCTCGCATCCGACGGAAAGAAAATGTCGAAGTCCCTCCAGAACTATTCCGACCCCAACAAAGTCGTGAATGAATTCGGCGCCGATGCATTGCGCCTTTTTCTCATGCATTCCGCCGTGGTAAAGGCAGACGACCTCAAGTATTCCGACGAGGGCGTACGCGACGTGCTTAAAGGCATCTTGATACCGCTTTGGAACAGCTACAGTTTTTACGTGACATACGCGAACATAGACAAAATCGAGCGCCCTGCGGTCGATTCGTTCGAGGCGAGCTCGAACTCGCTTGATCGCTGGATTCTTTCAATCACGGAAAAAATGGTCAAGGAAGTCGGAGACGCTCTTGAATCTTACGACCTTTCGCGCGCGATCGACCCGATCATCGGCTTTATCGATCAGCTCAATAACTGGTATATCAGACGCTCGAGAAGGCGTTTCTGGAAAAGCGAAAACGACGGAGACAAGGTTCAGGCGTACGACACGCTCTATCGCGCGCTGAAGAAATTCGCTCTCGTCGCGGCTCCGGTCGTGCCTTTTATAACCGATTCGATCTGGCAAAATCTGCGGAACGATGGTGATGCCGAGTCGGTTCATCTTGCCGATTACCCGGTATACGACGCGAGCCTTCGGGACACGGCGCTTGAGTTCAAGATGGAAACGGTGCAGAAGGCAGTCTCCATGGGACGGAGCCTTCGCTATCAGTTTAACCTCAAGACACGCCAGCCGCTCAAGGCCGTCGAGCTCGTGACGCGAAATCCGGAAGAAAAAACCGTCCTTCTCGAAATGGAAGAAAGCATCCGGGAAGAGCTTAACGTCAAGGAAGTCATATTCCACGCGAAAGAAGAAGAACTCGTGGAATATTCCGCAAAAGCTAACTTCCGCGCTCTGGGAAAAGAGCTTGGCGGAGCCATGAAGATCGCGGCCGAGAAAATTGAGAAACTTTCTTCGCTCGAAATACAGTCGATTCTCGATGGTTCTGTGCTGAGCATTGAAGTCGAGGGCAAGGCCGTCGAGCTGACGCTGGAAAAAATAATCGTTAACCGCATCGAGAAAGCAAACCTGAAAGTCGTGAATGAGGGAACCCTGACCGTCGGACTCGACACTGAAGTAACCGAGGATCTTCTTCTCGAAGGCTGTATCCGCGATCTTGTGCGCGGTATACAAAACCTCAGAAAAGAACGCGGGCTCGACGTCACCGATCGCATATCGCTGACCGTTACCTCAAACTCCGAAACCTGTAAAAAGGCTTTCGCTCATTTCCGCGAATATCTGATGAGCGAAACCCTCGCGGTAGCCGCTTCATGGGTCGATGCTTTCGATTCGGGAACAAATCCTTCGATCATAGAAGCCGATGACGAGAAATGGGAGGCAGACCTTGTTCGCGCATAGTGAACGCCGAAGGGAAACGTCATTCGCTGGTTCACCTTTTTCGTCGTTTGCCGTTGGGATTGTCCTTATGGTTTTGCTTTCGCTGACGATTTCCCTTGCTGGTTGCGCGAGCGGTACCGCTATCATTCCCAAAGATCCCCTTTCGGTGATCGGAAAGGGCGCGTCGTATTATGTCGTTTTTCCCGTGAAGCAAAATATTGAACTGGTGAAATTGTTCGCCGGAAAACAAAAGGACGGTGCGGCGCTCCTGCAGGCCGCCGATCGCACGGATAAAGTGTACGCTGGAATATTCGGCTCGGACCTGAGGCTGATGGCAACCGGTTCATTTCCTAAAGGCGCCGCATCGGTTATTTTTCCCGGAATAAAAGGTTGGAAAAAAGTTTCGGAAAAGGGAACAGGCAGCTGGTATACGTCCGGATTGACTAATGCCGCGATACCCCGCCAGAATGTGGTACTCACGACTATAGGTACGACTACAGGCACGGGAATGCAAGATATGCTCCGTAATCTCGGCGTTCCTCCAATACCTGTCGCGTCACCCGATTTCACTTCATATGCGGCTCTTGATTCGCTTGACGGAAAAATAGGTATATATATTTCAGATGTTCACTCATTTGTTGCCATCTTGCTGGGTCTTGATATTTCGCTTCCAGTCCAATATGCGGAGATTTATGCGATTCCTCAGGCGAAAGCCGAAAGCGGTGATGCGTTGCGGTATTCCGTATCAATTCACGCGGTACTCAAGGATTCGCGCTCATCGAAAGCCATGACGACGCTTCTTCGTCTTGCGTTGCCCCAGCTGGAAGCGAAAATAGACGGAACGGACTTGTATATTTCCAGCATCGATATCACGGCGGAAAAACTTGTCGAATTGGCCGGGAATATGTATTTTACAGGTAAATGAAATAAATTTGAGAGGTTTTCAGAAAATGCCTACATATGAATATGCCTGTGACAAGTGCGGCAATAATTTTGAAATCGTCCAAAAAATGAGCGATTCGCCTATTGATATTTGCCCGAAATGCGGCAAAAAAGTACGAAAGGTTTTATCCGGCGGAATAGGGATAAGCTTTAAGGGTTCAGGTTTTTACGTGAATGACGCAACAGGCAAGAAGGAGGGTTCTGGCAAAAAGGAATCGACCGGAAAGAGTCCGGCTCCTGCCGCTCCTGCCTGTACCGGCTGTTCTGAAAAATGAGCGGCCATAACCGAAAACCCAAATTCTTTTGCGAATCATGCGGAACGGAAGTAAAACAGAACGCGAAGTTTTGCCATCACTGCGGAAAATTTTTTTCGTCGGTGAAATGCCCGTCATGCGGATATTCGGGCGATTCGCCCGCTTTTAAAACGGGGTGCCCCGCGTGCGGCTATGCCGTTCTGCAAAACGAAAAAAGCAGAGGTCAGACGGGCGTTTCGCGAAACAAACATGTTACCGATCCTCTACCCGTGTGGATGTATCTCGTATCGATTGTTTTGCTCGCAGGCCTTGTCGTGTTTATACTGATCCGGAAATAAACGAACCGATCGTTTCTACTTCTGTTTTTCTGAGATCGAGCAATTCCAACACTATCAAAGAATCATTTTTTCGTATCCTGCACTTGATCGAAAGAATTTTTTCATGCAGTTTCAGCGAGCATTGATCCATGATTTCCCCGATCGCAAGCTCCGCTGTCATTGATGGCGCATCCGGTTTGAAGCAGATTTCTTTTGTCGAAAGGCCTTCGATTTTGCCGGTGATAATCGCGTCATTTAGGTGATTCGTAAAAAGAAAGACTGCGTTTTTTGCTATCGAAGGGTCGAACCCCGGATAATTCATTTCAATGTGTCTGTAGCGCGAAAAAATTTGTAAAATTTGCTTTTCGTCATTCGCCTCGGTGAGTGTCTCGTTAATAATCGCCTGTACGCCGATATAGACGGCCTTGTTGGCATCGTCAGAAGTAAAGCGGTCTCCCGTCAACAGAATTATTATAGTACGGTCTTTGCCCGTGTCTGCGCGGATAAACTGGACGATCGTTTTCCAGTGGCGGGGAAAGTCGCTCGTGCTGATAAACACAGCATCGGGTTTGATTTCCTCGATATTATCGATTGCCTTCAAGGCGGAACGATAATGGATAATATCAAATCCCCATGGACTGATATAATCCGTTATTTTCCGGACTGAGGCGTCGGTATCCGCAATCAGCATCGCTTTCATTATTTTATTCGGTTCCTTTTTTATTCCGTGCCGAGATTGTCGACGGTATAGTCATACACGCGCCATATGCCGTTTCGGGACGCAAGATAATAAGTATACCTTTTTTTCTCGCGGAATGTCTTGTAATCAAACCATTCCAGCACGGAAACCGTTCCCTCTGTATCAGAATATGAAGTTTTTTCTATTTTAAATTCGACAGGGATAATTGATATCTCCTTGTCGGTCTTTTCCCGTTCCAGTTCGTTTTTATAGTTTTCGATCATCGTAAATCGGCCGTTTTCGCTTTCGGCGCGATACCGTCTTCCTCGGCCTGAGTCCCGGGATATCATCTGCTCGAGGTCAATATAAAGGAAAAATTGATCCCATGAGGATTTTTGCCGTGCGGTAAGCAAATATGAAATTACCTGATCGGGTGGGATTGCTTGGGGTTGAAGTACCTCGCCGGATGAAGGGGATAGGGGTATGAGTTTTGGGGCCGCAGCGCCGACCGTAGGCTTTATTTCGAGCGTCAGCCGGTTTGAATTTATAGAAGATTCCGAATCGTCCATCAGCTGCTTAAGCTCCGGATAAAATGAACAGTCGAGTATATACATGCCGGGATTGGCAATCGTGACGTAGTCTTTTACGTTTTCGGTGAAGGAATACGATTCGCCGCTTTCAAGGCTCAGTTCGCGGAAAAATACCTGCCGGTTCGTGCTTCTCTTGCGCGTCCAGTTATCGGTATGCTCAAGAGCCTGATTGCGCGTATTCATCGCGGAAAAATCCAGACTGAAAAAGTGATCGTCGGCGAGCTTGAAGCGTAGCGTTCCCGGTCCGCTATTGGTAATGGTAATCTGGACCAAAATCGGCTCTGAGGGGGAATTTCCCGGATAATAGACGGTCCGATTGTAAAACCGTATGGCAATGTCGGCATTCGAGATGGGGTTGGTTCCCGGGACGCTTTCGGCAGTACCGGCAAAGATGGCGCCACACAGGAACGCGCAGAGGCAAACTGAAAACAGATGTTTCACCTGAAATTCTCCCTTTTTCAAATTATCGGTCTTTTTTAGTTCGCCCATTAGTGCTAATATCTCCGTCAGTATGAACAGCACAATTCTCCAGAACGCAATACACCGGTGGCCAGCCATGTCCGGTGTTTTATCCCGTTTAAATACAAATACCTGGCCTTACGAGATAGAGGGGATACAAGGCGGGCTCCATGGTTTTTTCCTCTCGGAATATGTGGGCGCATTCCCCGGACTTCTGGTTATTGTGGTTCCTACCGAAAAAGATATCGAATCGCTTAATGCCGATCTGGACCTTACGGGTCTTGATTACGAAGTCATGCCCTGGTGGGGAACGATGGCTTATAGACCGGTGCCTCAGGGTGCCGTCGTGTTCGGTCAGCGTTCCGCCCGGCTTGCCGATCTCGTCAAGCAGTCTATGCAGAAAGGAACGTCCGGTCCGGCGGTTTCAGGCATTCTTGCCACAAGTATCCTTGTAATGACCCAGCGGGCTTTTTTGACGCCCGTTCCTCCACCCGAATATTTCAGAAGCCTCCTTACGACTATAAAAAAGGGTGATTCTTTCGATTCTCTTCTTCTTGCGGAAAAATTGTCGGCTTATGGTTATACCCGCGTTCCGCGCGTTACCGTTCATGGCGAATTTGCCCTCAGAGGCGAAGTATTCGACATTTTCATGAGCGGCGAGACCGATGCGCACCGCATCGTATTCGAGTTTGATACCGTCGAACAGATCAAATCGTTCAATCCTGCCGACCAGACATCCGTATTCAACTTGCAAGAACTCGTAATTTATCCCGCGAAAGAAGTAATATGGGACAAAATCAGGATAGATGCGCTGAAGACGAAACTCGGGACGCTCCCTGAATTTACCGCAGGCGCTCCGGCGCTTATCGAGCACCTCGAGCTACATGGAACCGTAGACGGCGAGGAACTTTTTTTCCCCGTGGCCTTTGAAAAACCCGCATCGATCCTCGATTATCTTGTTTCCGAGGGAAAATCGCCAGCGACCGTTTTTTTTCTTGACTATGACCGTCAGGTAAACGCGCAGGAAAGCCTTGAGCGCGAATATCTCGGCCTCTATCGAAAACTGCGCGGCAACATCAACAGGGAATCCACGGAGTCTCATTTTCTCGACGATGTGAGCATGAATCCGCTTCTGGCGGAAGTTCCCGAGCCACAGCGGGAACTTTTTAACTTCAAGGATCTCAGCGCGAGCTACGAGAGGCGCCTTTTGTTCCGCACCATCCACGGGGATGAATCACAATCCACGGAGCGCCTGAAGCTATCCTGCGACCCTCCGCGGAGCTTTTTCGGCAATATCGTATATCTAAAGGAAGAGCTCGCTAACCTGATAAAAAACAGCTGGAAAATCTGCGTGTTCGCGGAAAGCGAAAATCAGGCCCTTCGCGTGGGCGAAATACTGAAAGACTTGAAGATAGAGATTATTCCGCTGAACCTCTCGTCGGGCTTCGGTTTGCCCGAGCTCAAAGTGCTTGTCATACATGAAAACGAGATTTTTGGGCGCAGAAGGCATATTCCGAAATCCGTAAAACATGCGAAGAGCGCGGTTATCGATACGTTCGTCGAGCTTAACCCCGGCGACTACGTGGTTCACGTGAATTACGGAATCGGGCAGTTCAAGGGAATAGAGCGCGTCCGTGCTTTGGGAAACGAGCGTGATTACATCAAGCTTGAATACGCCGAGGAAGAAACGGTTTTTATTCCGATCGAGCAGGTTAACCTGATTCAGCGCTACATCGGAAACGAGGGCGAGAATCCGCGTCTTGACCGGCTTGGCTCGAAGTCATGGGAAAACCGGAAGAACAAAGTCAAGAAATCGGTCGAGGATATCGCGCAACAGCTCATCGATTTATATTCGAAGCGAAAAGCCGCACAGGGCTTCGCCTTTCCGAAAGACGGCGAGTGGCAGATGACATTTGACGCCGCGTTCCCGTATGAGGAAACCGAAGATCAGCTGACGGTCATCGGCGAGATCAGGGCAGACATGGAAAAACCCGTTCCGATGGACCGGCTCGTGTGCGGCGACGTCGGCTACGGCAAAACCGAAGTCGCGATGCGCGCTGCCTTCAAGGCAGTCATGGGCGGCAAGCAAGTCGCATTTCTCGCGCCGACTACAATCCTCGCCGAACAGCATTATGACACGCTCACCGAGCGATTCGAAAAGTTTCCCGTCCGTATCGCGCAACTCTCCCGTTTTGTCACTCCCGCCGACCAAAAAAAAGCCCTCGAGCGCCTCGCCAAGGGCGAAGTCGACATACTGGTCGGAACGCACCGGATCATCCAGAAGGACGTCAAGTTCAAGGACCTCGGGCTGATGATCATCGACGAAGAGCAGCGCTTCGGCGTCAAGGACAAGGAACGGCTCAAGGAAATGCGGACGAATATCGACGCTCTAGCCCTGAGCGCAACCCCGATCCCGCGCACGTTGCACATGAGTCTCCTGAAAATCCGCGATATGAGCCTCCTGACCACCGCGCCCCAAAACCGACGCCCGATCGAGACAGTGATCGGGGAGTTTAACGGCGACCGCGTCGCGTCCGCGATCAGGCGCGAAGTCGAGCGGGGAGGGCAGGTATTCTATCTCCATAACCGCGTGGAGAGCCTTGAAGAAACCCGCCTGCTCGTCGAGAAGCTCGTGCCCGAAATGCTCGTAGACACGGCTCATGGCCAGATGAGCGCCGTCGAACTCGAAGAGGTTTTCCGCCGCTTCAAGATGGGCGGTTTCCACATTTTGATCTCGACGACGATTATCGAAAACGGCATCGATATCCCGAACGCGAATACCATCATCATCGATCGGGCGAACATGTATGGAGTCTCGCAATTGTATCAGCTCCGCGGGCGCGTTGGCCGCTCGGACCGCAAGGCCTATGCGTATCTTTTTTACCCGGACGGGAAGGCTATCTCCGAGATCGCGATGAAGCGCCTTCAGGTCATATCGGACTTTACAGAGCTCGGCTCGGGATTCAAGATTGCGATGAAGGACATGGAAATCCGCGGTGCGGGAAATCTCCTCGGCAAGGAACAGTCAGGCGATATCTATTCGGTTGGTTTTGACCTCTATCTCAAGATGCTTGAAGAAGCCGTGCAAAAACTCCAGAACACCGATTTTATCCCGGAGGCCGACGTCTGGCTCGAACTCGAGTATACCGGCTTTATCCCGGACACCTACATCGAACTCGCGCAGACTAAGATGGAAGTGTACAAAAAGGTCGCGTCCATATCCACGGCTGACGAGCTTGAACGCGTGTATGCCGAGCTTCAGGACCGCTTCGGCCCCATCCCCGACGAGGTCCAGAGCCTACTTGCGCTCGCCGAGATCCGCATTATATGCCGGAGGCTCACGATCGCGAGCCTCAAGGAAAAAGCCGGCCGCGTACACATCGAATTCTCGCGCGTTTCGAAAGTCTCGGTTGACCGGCTTCTCCGCATGATGAAAGAATCCGCGGGCCGGGTAAAACTGGATCCGCATCACGCGAATATTTTGATACTTGAAACGGGCAAAATCGGTTTGAAAGAAAAAAGCGAATTTATACGCGAAAAGCTTGAACAGCTTGCGAACTGACCATTTAAGGAGTTTTTGTGATCAAGGCAATCGTATTTGATTTTGGAAACGTGATATCCGAACCGCAGGATATTACCTGTTTCACTCGCATGTCCGCAATGTCGGGAATCAGCGAAGAAGCTCTTGTGGCCTCATTCTGGAAATACCGGCCCGATTTTGACCGGGGAACGATCCGCGGTCACGAAATGTACCTAAAGATACTCGCAGAGGCGGACATTACGGGAAACGAGGCAAAACTTGACACTCTGGCCGAACAACTTCTGGCCGAAGATCTCGGCGCATGGTTCCATATTTCCCCGACAGTAACCGAGTGGGGCTTAAGCCTTCAAGAATCAGGTTATATTTTGGGAATTCTTTCGAACATGCCTGTCGATTTTTTGGAACATTTCGAAAATAAAATCGAATTATTTTCAAAAGCCGACGTATCGGTTTTCTCCTGCCGAGTTGACCAAATAAAGCCAGAACCGGCGATTTATCGGACACTTATTGACCGTCTCGGCTGTAAACCGGATGAAATAGTGTTTTTCGACGACATTCAAGCCAATGTTGACGGCGCTTTGAAGGCCGGTATCAGGGCATTCCTGTGGACCGGACTCGAGCAGGCAAAAAAGGACTGGAAAAGCAACCATTGACACAAAGGGTACACTTATTTATATTGCAAAAATCATCTGAAATTTGAGGGAGGTGTAATAAAACTAATTGGACAGAGAAGAGTACATAAGTGATGCCGAATGGCATCGATTTCTCGAGTTCTCGGAAGAGCTCGAAACACCCTGTTTGGTAATTAACCTGCGGACGATCAAAAAGAACTACATCAAGCTGCAGAATTCCTTTCCTTTTGCGCAGATTTACTATGCGGTCAAAGCCAATCCGGCGCCGAAAGTAATCTCCCTTCTGGCCGAACTTGGATCCAACTTCGACATCGCCTCGCGGTTCGAACTGGACAAACTCCTGAACCTCGGCATCGCTCCCGAACGATTCAGTTACGGAAACACCATAAAAAAAGTCAAAGACGTCGCTTATTTTTATGAAAAAGGCATCCGCATGTTCGCGACCGACAGCAAGGAAGACCTAAAGAATATCGCAAAAGCCGCGCCTGGTTCTCGTGTCTATGT
>Ga0302293_10001571_pt1 | contig 11135 bp, 5 predicted proteins | sample III_Fen_N2_2_FD_198758 | JGI IMG/M metagenome (GOLD analysis project Ga0302293, IMG submission 198758) | Peat permafrost microbial communities from Stordalen Mire near Abisko, Sweden - III_Fen_N2_2 | ecosystem: Environmental > Terrestrial > Soil > Wetlands > Permafrost | place: Sweden: Abisko... | reverse complement strand
TTCTCCACTGATACTCGACAAAACTACCGGAAAATCAGTCGGCACAATGCTTCTTTTCAATGAGTTATACCAACACTTTTCAAAAAAAGATAATTCCGTAATCAGCGACTTAGGTGTAAATTGGATCCTATTCACAATTGATCAAAGAGCACAGAATAGCAACGGTTAAGATACTTGATTTTCGGAAGTAGCCTGTAAATCGGCGTTCTCATTCCATCTAAACACCCGGAAATAAGAAGCCACCGTTAAAACAAGTCCGATTACATAAACAATCAACGGAAGTGCAAAAGTAATCGACATACCGGTCATTCTCATTTCCGATATCTGATACAAGAGCTCAAGGTAATCAATGCACTGTGGTAAGAGAAACAGCAAACAGCCAAACCCTACAATCAGCCAAGTTTTCTTGCCTTTCGGAATGAAAAAAAGAATGTTGGCAATCAATAAAAGAGAAGCCAGTTGCACGACATGGTACAACCATTTACCCGGAAGCGGGAGGTTGTGCATGGATGCATGATCAAGTGTATCGGTTGCCCAATAACCAAAGAATCCGGCAGACAACAGGTAGGCAATCAATAACGCAATGTACCTGATTTCACTTACCGATGTAGACAGAAGTAACAGTTTCTTTAAAAAGGACTTGATGAAAACCATTAAACTCATCACCAAACAGTATACATAAGCCAAAAAGCAAATCAGGTAAAAAAGGTATGCCCATTCAAACAAACCGTAATTGTATAAAGCACTGAAAAAATAGGTTGGCATATCTATCAACCACTCGGCAAGCCCTATTAAGCAAAGGAAAGCTACTAAACTGGCCCATCTTGGTTTCCAAAACAATCCGATGACAGACAACGCCAGCAGGTAACACAACCATTCTGATACATTAAACCACGTTTGCATGGAACTCCCACCCGGCCTCCAGCTAAATGCAGCTGTCAACTTTACAATCCACAGCGAAAAACAGGCTACAAGCAGGTAAGCAATTACAAGCGATGATCGGATGGCAAGACTACGTTTCATGGTTGATGTTTGAACGAAAATAAACAATAATCCGCGAAATCGACCCTGTCTGAGTAATTGTTTGCGAACAAAAAAAGCAGGAGTATGAAGAACAAAAAAACGGAACCGCCACTTTCGCAACGATTCCGCTTTTAGTTAGTAGAGTAACCTTACCGCGATTATTTGATCACTTTGTAAGAGCTGCTTCCCGTTGAATTGCTATAGTTCACATAATAAACGCCATTCGGGTAGTTCGTAAAGTCGAAACTGTGATTGCCGTTTACGTTTTCGGTGTGTAATACGTTACCTGTGATATCGACCACTTTTGCGGTGGTTGGTTCATCAAATACCACCACGCAGTTCAAGATGTTCTGAACAGGATTCGGGTAGATTACCGCAGCGATCGGAGTGTTTTCGTTGATGTTCAATTCATCACCTGCTCCTACTGCAAACTGTCCCAGCGAAACAAGGTTTTCTCGTTCCAATTGGTACATATTGCCCACAGGTGTTGCCACAGACCCTACTTGATTACTGGCATCCCAGTTTACACCGTTGTAACGCATGATGTATGAATCGTTTCTGTCGAAGGTGTTTACCTCGAAGATGTCTTGCCACATAGTAGTCAAGTTCATATCGAGCGCTCCGGCACTAACCGGCTGAACATTCCATGTGCGGCTCACAACAGTCTGGTTGTCGGTTACAAAATCAATTCCCGAAAGACCGTTCGACCATACTTCGTTGATGGAATTCACTTTAAAATATCCTGCGGTTCCGGTGTTTTGTTGTAACCCAACCGGGGCATAACCTGCATCTGTTCCAACAGCATACATCGTGTAGGGCGCTGCTACTTGAATATTCAGCACCAAACTTCCCGTACCATCAATCATGACATAACGGCTTTTATTTGCTCCGGTAATGGCTCCGGTAGTGTTCAACCAGATCTCATTGTCCCAGATATGCAACCCACCGGCGGTCATTAAAATATTCTCTGCATGAAGATTACTAGCCACCATTAAATCACTTGAGTCTGCTGCGTTGATAGTGATATCACCAAATGTATTGTTGGCAGCGCTGAACCAAACCGTATCGCCTACCAAAGAATCGGTATTGAATGTGATATCGGAATTGGCATGCCCACCAAACCATCCGTCGGAAGTAGTTTCCAATGAACCATCGAGTGTCAAATCAGATCCGTTTAGTTCCATTCCACCGTATTCGAGGTTAAGTTCACCGTCTACTGCAACACTATTGGAAAGGTATACTGCAAGTGTTTCGTCATCCATCATAACTGAAAGGTCGTTAAGTCCCAATCCTGTCAATTCCAATCCACTCATCGCTGAAACAGTTCCGTCGTAAGTAACATCGTAAAGATTATCACCATCAAAGACTCCACCAGAGCTAACCAACTGACCATTCGTTACTACAATTTCACTGGCTGTTTGCATGGTTAAGGTATCGGCTGCCATCGAGAAATTACCGTCTTCGAGCAACAAGGTACCGTTGATGGTAAGGCTGCTACCCAAGTAGGTCGTTGCGCTGTTGCCAACCATATTGATGGTAAGGTCATTCAGCACATCAGCATCTTCATCAAACATCAACACACTGCTCAGCGAAGTACCGTGTTGAATACTCAGATTGGAAGTTGGGCTTCCGATAAAGAAAACACTTGACACTGCCGAATAGTCGCCTATCAACGTCAATGTGCCGCCGTTCAGGTTGATCATGCCTTGGTTGTGATGCACAACTCCTTCGATGTTGACATTCCCAACGATGAACACCTTTTGAGTATTGTCATCGAGGTTTATCCAAACATCTGTCAATCCGCTGCCGGCCAATTCAATTCCGGTATTTTTACTGGAACCTACATACAAGACCGAATAGGCATTGCCGTTGTTCAGCAATCCGCCCGAAGCAGCTAACGTACCGTTCTCAACCCGAATCACAGTGCCCGTCGTAAATGTCAATGAACCGGTTGAAAGATTCATTGCACCTGCATCAAGGAACAAGCTGTCGTTTACCACTAAGTCTGAAGCCAGATTGAGTGTCAAGCTGTTATTCCACAGTTTATCTACGTTGGCCGTTCCTGAAAACGTCATTGTAGCCAAGGTGCCGAAACGTAGATTGTGCATTGTCAGTGAACCAGAACCCAACAGTACACCACCTGTCATGTCCAAAAAATAAGACGATGAGGAAGACTGAAGACTGCCATTCACTTCTAATGAAGTTAAGATCCCTGAAAACTCGACATCCATATCCAGCATTACATTGGCACCGGCATTAATGATGACATTATCAAGTGTGCCAAGGCTTGCCCCCGGACTTACACCACCTGCCCAGATGGATGTATTAGACCATAATCCGGAAGATATGGCCGTGTACGTTGCCGCACTTGCAGAACCTGCGACCGCAAAAAGGGCCACAAACGTGCAATTTTTAAACAATTGAGTAATCGATGTTTTCATAATAATGTGTGTTAAAAAAAATGAGAATCATATAAGCTAATCCAACTAGAATCAACGGAGCATTGAAGTCTTCCATTGCGGTAACATCTACCGGACCTCACAATGTTACCTCTATTAAACACACCCATATGTTAAGGAAGCCCAATCGGTGTTAATAATTGGTAATACCCTGTAAATGTTTGACTTAGCTATTTTAGTTGAACATTGGCAGAATCGACCGCAAAACCTTTGCTACTGTTGATAGTCGTTTGCAGTTACATAAGCAAGCATTTTCGGTTACATGAATTATTCTTATTATTGACCCGACAAAAATGACAATTTAACAACCGATCCGCCGGCAGTTTGAACAACCACTTAACACGTGAAGTTTAATCAACCTGGCTCAAAAACATCATAAAACAACACAATCGTATGGGACTATTTGACTTTTTCAAAAAGAAAGAAGGCACTGAAATGCCAAAATCAGCAACACCAAAAGTGGACGCGTCGAAAGTAGAGACTCCGAAAAGTGAACTGTATTTGGCTATGAGTAAGTACAACGAATACATTGTGCGATTTATGGGTATGCAGCATCAGGGAAATTATGCACCTATTTCGGCCTACGAAAAACCAACTGGAGAAATTGTAGGTTTTCTCTATGTAATGGGCGATGATAATTCTTATACGCTTTCTGCCGAAGAGGTGGTGAGTAACATGGAAACTAATTTTGAGCAGAAATTAGCGAACGGTGAAATCAGATCGTATGTCATTCTGTATCATTCACAATTTGCGAACGATGGCAATCATCAGCTTGCAGATAGCGACGATGAACTGAAAGCGATCACCGTTTCTTATCACTTCCAAACCGGTGAAAAAGGAAAAATTGGTCTACCCTATCATTTTGAAGACAACACGGTAACCTATCGCGGATTTCAGAATTTTAACCAGGAAGAAAACAACCTCATTTTCGGAACCCAACTTAAAGAGGGTAAAGATTATTTTCAGGACCGGGAAGTGATACAGATACCTCTAATTGAAAATGAAATTGGTCTAAAAATTAAAAAAGCCAACAACTTTGATCTGAGCAATACTTGGGGCGGTATTTTTGGATTTGAAAGCTACCGGAAACCAAACGGAAGTCAGGCACTGCGTGAGCATTTTGCTATGGCGCTTACCAAAGATCCTGTGTTCACCAAAAACAATGTATCGGTTTCGCAATTAGCCTATGAAGCCGTTATTTTGAAGGGAATAAGCCTCAACGGAAATCCTACCACCATTCTGCCGGTTATAAAAACCGATTATGTGATTGATGTGGTGAACAAAGAAATTACCGAATGGGAAAACGTGGATAATTTGGAAGCGATCATAACCGGAGGCGGAAGAGATACATTTGGACTCTCCTATTTTGCAACAGATTATGCCGAAAACAGAGACCTTTACCTTTCAAAAAAAGAACTCAACATCAAGATCAGTGCAATTGTTTTTGTATTGGATATCAGTACCATGGACAAAACAGACATCGAGTTGAATTACAGTGAAGACTTTACGATGTACATGCCGAATAATGATTTACCGAATTATGCCTGTTTTGACTTCATCGGTCAGCTGGAGGACTTCAAAGAAACACGTTTACTGGAAGACAATAGTTTGAAAGGTTACCTCATGAATGTGCGACTGATTACAAATGCCGATGTGCCCAACTTCTTCACCATTGACATGTTTGTAACACCAGAAAATATGAGGTTTCAGGAATTGACAAAAGGAATGAAACTAACCGGAATGTTCCAAATGCAAGGACAAATTGCACATTAAAACGATCCATCGTTATTGGCTAAGTAAAAATGGATTAGACCTTTTGTACTTAAGAAGTTTTGCAAAACCAAAAGATGACCGAATGCGGTTATAGAACCTGCTAAGCTCTGTTTTCGTTCAAAAGAATAAAACGTCGCGTCCATTCCTAAACCCAATTGGCTATTCCTGAATTTCTTTTTTAGTTGAAAATACTTCATGATAAGTTTGGTTATAAATAAATAACCAGTTATGAAGAGATTAGTATTAATCACATTTTTTAATTTATTTTTAATAATCGCCTATGGGCAAGATTTTTCGTGGGGAAAAGCAGCCGGAAGCACAGGTAGCGACTACGCAACAAGTGCTTATGTAGATGAATACGGGGCTGTCTATACAGTTGGAACCTTTGTAGGTACTGTTGATTTTGATCCGGGAGCTGGTGTTTCAAATCAGACTTCTGCCGGCGGTTCAGATGGCTTTATCCAAAAATTAGATGCCAACGGTAACTTTGTTTTCGCTTATCGATTTGGAGACTTAGGAACCGAAGTTGCTTATGACGTCACCGTGATTCCTAATGGTCAAATCTACATTACAGGATTTTTTACCAATACAGTAGATTTCAATAGTGGACTGGGTACTGCAATCTATTCTTCCAACGGATTACAAGATATTTATGTGTTAGCATTGAATAATGACGGAACTTTCCTTTCAGTATTAGCTGTTGGTGGCCCGTCTAGTGATTATGGATTAACCATTAATGCTAATAGCGGGGCACTTTCGATCGGAGGAACATTCCAAGGTACTGTGGATTTTAATCAAACTGCGGGAGTTGCTAATTTAACAACTGCTGGAACAAGTGGTTATCTGGCCCGCTATGTTATTTCCGGCTCTGTTATGACCCATTCCTGGTCTTACATTCAAGGAAGTTCGGTCAATGGTTCGGCAATGGATGCTTCCGGAAATATCTATACTACCGGAAATTATTCAGGAACATTCGATTTTAATTTTGGAGGCGGAGTAAACAACCTTACATCTGCAGGTGGAGCCGATGCTTTTGTTTCTAAAGTTTCAGCAACCGGTGCTTATGGTTTTGCAAAATCATTCGGAGGAGCCACAAGTGATGCCGGTATATCACTCAAATTTGATGCAAGCGGAAATTTGTACAACGGAGGATATTTCACCGGTACGGCTGATTTCGATCCATCTGCATCTACATCGAATTTGATAAGTGCCGGTTTGAATGACAGCTATGTTACAAAATTGGATGCGAGTGGAAATTTAATCTGGACCAAGGGCTATGGAGGTACGGGTGATGACCGAACAACAGCGGTTGATTATGACGCAGTAGGAAATGTTTATGCTACGGGATATTTTTCAAATACAGTCGATTTTGATCCGGGAGCAGGTACAGCTTCACTTACATCCGCCGGAGGGTTAGACGGTTATGTTTCTAAATTTTCTTCGACAGGACAATACATTTGGGCCAATAGTTTAGGGTCAACAGCCGATGATGCTGTCAACGATTTGAATACGAGCAGCACTGCGGGAATCTATTTTTCAGGTTATCAGGGTGGGACTATTGATGTTAACCCAACAGCGACAACAACTAATTTGACAAATGCAGGCTCGCGCGATGTGATGACTGTAAAATGGTTACCGTGTACTATATTACCTGTAGTAGCGAATACCACACCTGTTTCGAATTTAACTATCTGTCAAGGAAATTCAACCATATTATCAGCGAGCGGTCTTGGTACAATTGGCTGGTATACTGCAGCAACAGGTGGTACGTATCTTGGTGGAGGTGCTACATTAGCAACTGGAGTTATCAATACAAATACCAGTTTTTACGTTCAGGATAGCACATGTACCGCATGCACAAGAATTCAAGTAAATGTGCAAGTGCAACCTCCTATTGCCAATCAAACAATCGCTGGTTCAGTAGCATCGGTTTGTGTGGGTCAATCTGCAACCATTACTGTTGCAAGCAGTGAAACAGGCAATCAATACTACTTAAGAAATGATGCTGACAATTCAATCATTGCCGGACCAACAGCGGGTACTGGATCAGCCATTAACTTTTCTACAGGTCCAGTCAATTCAACCACAACTTACAATGTAAATGCAATTGCTCAACCTTCTAATTTTGCGTTGGATCTGGATGGCACGAATGACTATATTAATTTAGGTACCGGCAACCGAAATATCACGAATGCCATTACTGTTTCGGCTAAAATGCGAACTACCGTAACGGGCACCTCTCAATTTATTGTAGATAAATACCTCAGTGCTGGTATTGGTTATTACTTATTGGTTGATGCTACAGGAAAAGCATCTTTTCAAGGACGTGATATTGCTGGACCAATAAAATCTTCCGGATTATCCACTACGATGGTTGCCGATAATCAATGGCATGAAATTACAGGTGTCCTAAGAAACACAGGTTGGGAAATTTGGGTAGACGGTGTCATGGAAAATTCAGGCACCTATTCTATAGGTGCAACCGGATTAGGAACTACCGCAGGACTTTTAGTTGGTCAATTCAATTCGACTTATTCTCCTGTAGATATTGATCGTTTAGCAATTTGGAACGCTTCACTTTCACCGGCTACCATTGCTCTTAATGCAACATCTTGTTTAACCGGCGGTGAAGCGAATCTGGTTGCATACTTTACGTTTAATGAAGGTAGTGGTTCTACAGTAACCGATTTATCACCATCAGCAACCAATGGTAGCTTAGTGAACATGACAGCTCCTGCTTGTTGGATCAATGGAAGTGCAACGGAATGTGCCAGTTCATGTCAACTTGAAATGGGAAATACGGTTACAGTCAATACCATTGCTTCTCCGTCACAACCAACCATTTCTGCCAGCGGATCAACCATGTTGTGTTCAGGAGGTTCAGTAACATTGACCTCATCGGCTGGAACTTCTTATTTGTGGTCAAACGGGGCTACAACGCCTTCGATCACTGTGTCTACTGCAGGAACGTATACTGTTCAAGTTACAAATGCTGCAGGTTGTCAATCAGTAGCAAGTGCCGGAACAACGGTTATTGTTGGAACTTTACCAAGCCAACCAACTATTAGCGCTGGTGGACCAACAACGTTCTGTGCAGGTGGTTCGGTAACGCTTACTTCTTCAGCAGGAACTTCTTATTTGTGGTCGAATGGAGCTACAACAGCTTCTATCAGTCCAACAACAGCAGGAACATACACGATTCAGGTTACCAACGCTTCGGGTTGTCAATCAGTAGCAAGTGCCGGAACAACCGTAACTGTAAATGCACTTCCTTCGCAACCGACAATCAGCGCAGGTGGATCAACAGCATTCTGCTCCGGTGGTTCGGTAACATTGACTTCTTCAGCTGGAACGTCTTATTTATGGTCGAATGGCGCTACAACAGCATCTATTTCTCCAACAACTGCCGGAACTTACTCGGTTCAGGTAACAAACGCCGCAGGTTGTCAATCGGTAGCCAGCGCAGGAACAGCTGTAACGGTAAACACGCTTCCGTCTCAACCGACAATCAGTGCCGGCGGATCAACAACTTTCTGTGCAGGTGGTTCGGTAACACTGACTTCTTCAGCAGGAACATCTTACCTTTGGTCGAATGGTGCTACAACGGCATCGATTTCTCCAACAACTGCAGGAACATATACGGTACAAGTTACGAATGCAGCTGGTTGTCAATCGGTTGCTAGTGCAGGAACAGCCGTTACAGTAAACGCACTTCCGTCTCAACCAACAATCAGTGCCGGCGGATCAACAACTTTCTGTGCAGGTGGTTCGGTAACGTTAACCTCATCTGCAGGAACGTCTTACCTCTGGTCGAATGGTGCTACAACTACATCGATTTCTCCTACTACCGCGGGAACATATACCGTTCAAGTGACCAATGCTTTCGGTTGCCAATCGGTGGCCAGTGCAGGAACAACAGTTACGGTAAATGCGTTACCAAGTCAGCCAACAATTACAGCCGGTGGACCAACAACGTTTTGTTCAGGTGGTTCAGTAACCTTGACTTCTTCAGCAGGATCGAGTTATTTATGGTCTGACGGATCTTTGAGTTCTTCTATCAACCCGTCTTCTTCAGGAACATATTCGGTACAAGTTACCAATGCAGCAGGTTGCCAATCGGTAGCTTCGGCTTCAACAGTCGTTACAGTGAATTCTGCGCCAAGTCAGCCAACCATTACAGCTGGAGGCGCAACAACATTCTGCGCGGGCGGTTCTGTGACATTAACCTCATCTGCTGGAACGTCTTATTTATGGTCGACAGGTGCTACAACAGCATCTATTTCACCTACAACTGCCGGAACATACACGGTTCAAGTTACGAATGCTGCAGGTTGTCAATCAACAGCAAGTAATGCAACAACAGTAATAGTAAATACCTTGCCTGTGATTGCACAAGGAACGGTAACCAACCCAACATCATGTACCATCGACAACGGTTCTGTTGAAATAACAGGAAGTGGAACCGGTGATATATCTTGGAACGGTACCTCAAGCGGAAATTTAACGGGAATAACGCTTCCGGTAACCATTTCAGGTCTCAGCGACGGATCGTTCAACATTACATTTACCAACGCTTCAGGTTGTTTGTCGAATACGATCAACAGTTCGTTAACGGCTCCATCAGCTCCGGCTGCGCCAACAATCACCCCAACAGGAACCACAACTTTCTGTGCAGGTGGTTCGGTAACGCTTACTTCTTCTAACGGAGCAGGTTATCTTTGGTCGAACGGAGAAACAACAGCTTCTATCCAAGTATCAGACGCAGGAAGTTACACAGTGAGTATCACCGATGCATCCGGTTGTTCATCAGCATCTAGCGCAGGAACAGCAGTAACGGTGAATGCTTTACCAGTCATTGCTACAGGAACCATTACCAATCCATCATCGTGTACGGTAGACAACGGTTCTATTGAAGTAACGGGAACCGGAACCGGAGATTTATCATGGACAGGAACGGCAAGCGGAAGTTCAACAGCAATCACACTTCCTTCCACTATTGGTAGCTTGGGTGACGGATCATATGACATTACGTTTACCGATGCCTTGGGTTGTACGTCTTTGCCTTTGAATTCTTCCTTATCATTGCCTGGAACGCCGAGCGCACCAACCATTTCGGCTTCGGGAGCATTGACTTTCTGCGAGGGTGGATCGGTAACACTTACTTCTTCAACCGGAACAAGTTATTTGTGGTCGAACGGAGAAACAACTGCTTCTATTGATGTTGTTGCGGATGGCACTTACACGGTTATCATTACGAATGTAGACGGATGTACATCACCTGCTAGCTCTACCACAACTGTTGCCGTAGATCAACAACCGAACGTAAGCGTTACGGAAGTCAACAACACCATCACAGCAACTCAAAACGGCGCCACTTACCAATGGATTGATTGCGGAAACGGAAATCAGTCGATTGCAGGAGCAACAGGTATTTCGTTCTCACCAACAGTTAACGGTAGTTACGCTGTTGTCATTACATCCGGAACATGTTCTGATACGTCTGTTTGCACGGTAATCTCAACCATCGGACTTAGCGAGCAAACATCGGTAACTATCGGTGTGCATCCAAATCCAGGTTTTGATGTTGTAAAAGTGACTGCAAACGGTGAAATTCAACACATTGAAATCTATGCCGCAACAGGTGAATTGATTCGCAGTGAGCAAGACGCCACATTCGACATCAGCAATATGGCACGCGGAATTTACCTTTTGAAAGTAACAACCAATCAAGGAACCGGAATGGTTCGATTGGTAAAAGAATAATCAACAATTTGGTTACTTAGCGCCCGATAACCGGGGTTCACAAAAAGAAAAGCATGAGAGCATTTAGCGATCATGCTTTTCTTTTTGTACTTCATTCTCGTTCTGTTTCTCATTCTG
>Ga0302293_10001569_pt1 | contig 11140 bp, 8 predicted proteins | sample III_Fen_N2_2_FD_198758 | JGI IMG/M metagenome (GOLD analysis project Ga0302293, IMG submission 198758) | Peat permafrost microbial communities from Stordalen Mire near Abisko, Sweden - III_Fen_N2_2 | ecosystem: Environmental > Terrestrial > Soil > Wetlands > Permafrost | place: Sweden: Abisko... | reverse complement strand
GATATTTGCGAAGCAAAAAAAGAGGCCGATAACCGCGAATTCGACGAACCCGAAGAACGCGGGTAAATACCAGGTTTTCTCGTCCCAGAAAAGTCTGCCGATCAGCGCTTCGATTTGCGCACTGAAAACAAGAAGCAGTGCGAAACATACAGCCCCGAGAATTACCGCGGCGAAAAGCTCAAAAAAAGAATAGTCAGAACTCTCACCGGTTGCCGCAAGTGCTATTTCGCCATTCGTCCTTTTTTCCGCATTCGCGACGGCATCTTTTATATCTGCCAAATCCTTTTCCGAAAGCGAAAGCTTTCGCATCAGTTTTTTGGCCGTCATTGGAACGATACCGTCGGCGCCTTGGATGCCGCCTCGTCAGCCGTGAAATATTCCTTTGTCCGGAAACCGTTCATATTGGCTATGATCGACTGGGGAAACTGCTTGATGAATACGTTGTATGATTTCACGATGTCATTGTAGCTTTTGCGTTCGACCGCTATGCGGTTTTCGGTTCCCTCAAGCTGATCCTGGAGCGCAAGGAAATTCGCGTCGGCTTTCAGTACTGGATAGTTTTCGGTTACGACGAGAAGTCTCTGGAGCGCGCCCGAGAGTTCGCTCTGAGCCTGTTGGAATTTCTTGAAAGATTCGGGATTGTTCAGTACTTCGTCCGATACCTGCATCACGCCGCCTGCTTTCGAGCGGGCTTCGGCAATCTGGGTAAATACCTCGGATTCATGCATGGCATATCCTTTGACAGTTGCGACAAGATTGGGAATGAGGTCCAATCTGCGCTGATACACGTTTTGCACCTGTCCCCACTGGCTTTTTACGCTTTCGTCTAAAATGACGATTTTGTTGTAATTTCCGCCAAAAAACGAATACAGACCCATGCCGATTACCACGATAACCGCCACCACGATCAAAAGAGTCTTGATACCCTTGCTCATCAGTTTCCTCCAAAAGAAACATCAATACATATGCGTAAATGGTACTCAAATTGACGGCCATGGTCAATAAAAGTCATGAATTCAACACGTATACTTGTCCGCACGGCTCCCTGTGCGCTAAAGTGTGTTTATGGAAAATGATTTGATTTCTGCCGTGCGTTCTTTTGGCGCAAGCGATGTTGCCCTTACCATTGTTGACGACGGTCCGGCAAGGTTGCCGTATGCGATATCGCTTGTCGTACGCCTTTCCGACGCGATTCTTGACGAAATTGAGGATAGACCGACGTATACCTACTTCAATCACTATCGAAGCGTCAATTACTGTATTGACCAGATTTTGCTCCACACCGGACTTTGGCTTCAGGAACGCGGAGCTCAGTATATAACAGTCGCCGCATCGCAAAGCCGTCCCGACTCTGCCTTCGAAGCCCGCTATTCTCACAAAAAAGCGGCCTCTCTTGCCGGCCTTGGCGTGATGGGAAGAAACGGTCTTTTTCTTCACCGACAATGGGGTGCGCGCGTCCGCCTTGGAACCCTTTTCACCGACTGGTCGGGGTGCGAAACACTGGTAAGGGAATATCGGGCGCAAATTGCGACCAATCAGCCCCTGAGCACACATCCGGGTCTTGCAATACTGTATGCCGACTCGTGTGCCGATTGCGGCCTATGCGTTGATGCGTGCCCTGCCGGCGCTCTCGGTGAGACCGGTGATCGCGGTGATCGCGTCGGGGTTGACGTGGCGAAATGCAGTTCGTGGATGAAAAAAAACTATCAGGATATCGGGCGGGGAGCGGTGTGCGGGATCTGTATTGCAGTGTGTCCGTATAACCGGGCGGCGTCAAGGTCCCAGGTGTAAGCAATCTGCCGGGTGACAGCTTGCTTACGCCCGGTTATCAGTTTTTATCTTATTCCGTAATTATCGACGACAAAATCGATGTCCTTGTCTCCGCGGCCTGAAAGGTTGACGAGTATCGATTTGCGCGGATTTTCCTTGGCGAACTTCATTGCGTATGCGACCGCATGAGCGCTTTCGAGCGCCGGGATGATTCCCTCAACCTTCGAAAGCGTATAAAACGCGTCAAGGCATTCTTCGTCGTTCGCGGTGGTATACTCGACGCGTTCGGTATCCTTGAGCATGCAGTGCTCGGGGCCAGATCCGGGATAGTCGAGACCGCTCGCGATTGAATACACCGGAAGCGGTTCGCCCTTATCGTTCTGGAGGAGATAACTTTTAAACCCGTGCAGTACGCCCGGTTTTCCGTAGGAAAGGCTTGCCGCATGGTCGCCGATCTTGAGCGACCTGCCGGAAGGTTCGACGCCTATCATTCTGACGCCCGTATCTTCGATGAATCCCGAAAAAAGACCCATCGCGTTTGATCCGCCGCCTACGCATGCCGTAACCGCATCGGGCAGCTCGCCGGTCATCTCGAGGAATTGCGCGCGCGCCTCGACTCCTACTACGTGCTGAAAATCGCGGACCATCATCGGGAAGGGATGCGGACCCACGACAGACCCGATGCAGTACATCGCATTCACGGGATCCTTGAGGTATGCCTCGAATGCGGAGTCAACCGCTTCCTTGAGCGTTTTGAGTCCATGCGTCACGGGCACGAGAGTCGCGCCGAGGAGTTTCATGCGGACGACGTTCGGATGCTCTTTTGCGATATCAACCTCGCCCATATGAATTTCGCACTCAAGGCCAAAGTAGGCCGCGGCGGTGGCAAGAGCCACTCCATGCTGGCCGGCTCCGGTCTCGGCTATTACTTTTTTCTTTCCCATGTGCTTGGCAAGGAGCGCCTCGCCCATGCAATGGTTCAGCTTGTGCGCACCGGTATGATTCAGGTCCTCGCGTTTCAGATAAATGCGACCTCCGAGACGGTTTGAAAGATTCCGGCAAAAAAACGTCGGGGTTGGACGGCCCTGAAAATGCGTGCGGATGCTCCGGAGTTCGGAGATAAAGTCGTGGGACTTGCTGATGGAAAAATACGCATCGGTAATTCTGTCCATTTCGGCCTGTAATTGGGGAGGGACGAATGAACCGCCATATTCGCCGAAATAGCCTTTTTCGTCCGGAAAACTCTTCAGATATTCTGCCATAATAATTCTCCTTGAAATAACAGGATCGCACCTAATTTTGTTTCTGTCAATAGAAACATTGTTTTCATTTACAGATATGATTAGAATAGAGTATAGTTATTATACGTATCAATTTTTTGGGGGTTGAATGGACATCTCGCAGATTCGTGAAAGCATAAAAGGATGCAGTTCGGAGACCGAACGAATCTTTACGAGGATGGGCAATTGTTTTCCGTCCCTTCTTTCAATCACATCCGGTTCAAACGCGAACGCTTCGAAATCCCCAAGCGCGGATTCCTCCTCTCTCCTGATACTTTCTTCGATATTTAAACACCTATCCGACGGATTGGCGAACTACAAACCCGAAGAGGTTCATTTTTTTGAAAAATACAATACCAAAAACGCACAGCTTTTTTCCAGCCTGAACGAAAAGATGGTCGCGCTTGATCGCGTAAACGAACGCGTTTCGGCCATCCGTCTGGATTCCGAAGAACTCGAGATCATTTCGCTCAACGCGATGGTAATCTCGATCAAATCCGGCGAGAAGGGTCGGGCTTTTTCCTGCATTACCGAAAACCTGAAACGTCTTTCCGCAACGATGATCTCCCTTTCAAACGCCCTGATGATCGATGAAAAAAAACTGATTGCCCAAAACGATGAGCTCAAGGTATCTTTTACGGAAGTTCTCGAACTGCAGAAAAATGTGCTCGACTCGCGACTTTCGGATAAAAAAATGGGCATACTCCCCATACTTTCAGAAGCCTCCCAATCGCTCGATTCGATGGGTGCGCAAGCCCTTGGCGTCTCTTACCCGATTCAGGAAGCCATGTCCGGCATTCAGCTGCAGGATATTATTCGCCAGTCCATTGACCAGATACTGCTTGCGCTCGCCGAGGTAAACCCTCTCACGGCCGCGGGAACGCTCGAGGAAAGGCTTGATCAACTGACGCTCGATATCGAGCTTGTCGATATCTGCAATAAAATATCGAGCGATATCACTATGAATCTTGATACCTCTATCCGGAGTTTTTCCGGCAACTGGACAAAGGTTCACGAAATTCTCGATATGGTCGAAAAAGACCGTCTTGTCTTTATTTCCGACTATCTTGATTCCTTGAACAAAAAAGGGAAATCCCTGCCTGTGATACTAGAACAGATGGCCGTCGGTTTTACGCAGTATATGTCCAATATCAACAAGTATCAGCGGGGACAGCGGAGCATGATCCGCGACAGCGTGAGTATCGTTACCGAGGTCAAGCATCTGCGGAATCTTTTCGATACCATCAGGCCCATCATATCGCGGCTTCAGCATGTGCGGATCACGCAGCAAATAGAGGTCGCGAAGAATCCCGCGATCGCGGCCGTCAAGGATACCGTCGAGAATATGAGCGTTCTTATCATGCAGGCGGATGCGCGGGTCAAGGAGACGCGAACCGACCTGGATACTTTTATCAAGGATATAGAGGAATTGACGGGAACCTTTTCCGTCAATGCCGAAAAGGATAATCGCGAACTGGAACAGATCAAGGACGAGAAATCGCAGTTTTTTAGCCGGATGATAAGCTCCAAGGATGACCTGGTTCACGCCGTGGCGAATCTTCGCGTATATCCTGAATCCTTCGGATCCATGTGCGGCGAGATAGATCACCTGCTTGAGAGCCTTAAATCGGTAAATATCGGGATGCATGCCTGTGCTGTTTCATTTGAAGACAGCCTGACGGTTCTCCGAAAAGAACGTGACGGCCTATTATCAAGTGCGGGCTTACCTGAGTGGAATCTGCATAATGACCGTTTCCGGGAGCTTGTCGAACATTTTACCATTACTTCCCACAAACAGGCGGCCGGAATGATCGGCGGTTTTGAGGTCGAAAAAGACGGACTTCACCCGTTTGAATCCGGAGACGTAACGCTTTTCTTTTAGGATTTTGAGGGATTCTGCTTGATCAGGGTAAAACCTTCCTCTTTCGTAAGTGGCCGGGTAATCGACAGCCCATACTCGCTTGTTTCGATAATCTTTGGTTTTCCGTCAGCTTTTATTTCCCCGTTAATCTCGACGATCGGGTATTTGGGATTTTCGGGATTGACGTCGATAACCTGCCCTATTTTATTATTTGATAAAAGAACGTATATTCCGATTGGATACAGCGATACCGAGTAAAGAAGCGCGCGCACGATGAGATCGTCATATTGCTTTCCCTGATTTTTCATGATATCGATAATTCCCATATAAGCATCCCTCGCTTCCTTGTAGGGGCGGGGTGCCGTTACGGCTTCGAATGAGCAGGCAACCGCGATTATCTTGGCATAAATCGAAATCTTGTCTTTTGAAAGTTTCCGGGGATATCCTTCGCCATTCTCGCGTTCATGGTGCTCGAGCACTCCCAGGCAGATATTCAGTGGAAAGGAGAATTCGCGCAGAATATTATAGGAAATTACCGGGTGGGTCAGAATCGCGTTTTTTTCGACCGGCGTGAGCACTTTATTTCCCATATACAGTTGGGGCGGCAGGCGGATCATACCGATTTCGTGCAGGATGCAGGAGACTCCGAGCTCAATCAGTTTATGGATGGGGAACTTGAGCTGAAGCCCGATAACGAGAGCGTACACCGTCGATCGCATGGAGTGCACGACCAGATAGTTTTTATCGCGGTTCTCGCTCGATGGCTGGATGCGAAGCACGTATTTTTTGTTAAGTTTCATGAATTCGCAGAGATCTTTCACTTTGTCGGAAATCGTCTGCAGATTAAGTTCTTTTTTCGTGGCGTAACGGGTATAGATTTCCGAGATAAAGTTCTGATATTCCATATAAGTGCGTTCTATCTGGATAAGAAGGTCTTCTTCCGTTAATGGTACGGCGTTGGCCGTCTCGTCTTTTTTTGCTTCGGGTTCTGCGGGAATCTCGGCACTTGTCATATTGGGGCTATTTCGAACAACGGACTGCTCGCTTAAGTGCCCTTCGGAATAGATCTTGAAAAAATCCCAATCAATAAGCGCTTTTTTGAAATCTGCCGCAACAGGGATTCCAGGGGTAGAAAGGAGGAATTTTTTGTCGAGATATACATCTTCGGTGAAGAAAAAACCTTCTGTGAGGTCTCCTGTATTAAATGTATTCACTTATCTTTTCCCCTGTAGTACAATGATTTCCATTTGTAGGAGCTCTGCATGAAATTTAAAGTACTCTTTATCACTTTTAATATCGTCCTTTTTCTGTCATTTCTTACTATTTTTTTATTACCTTTTTTTATTCTTGACGGAAACTTTATGATGGAATTTTGGTCAAAAAATTGGTATTTCGGTTTTATCTTTCTCGCTATTTTGGGAATCGTGAATGCCGCTTTCATAAGTAACTGGAAAATGCTTTCCTGTCTCGAGCGGGAAGATTGGCCTGCGCTGTCGTCCTTTCTTGAATCGAAGATTATCGGGAAAAAGCGTTATAGCAAGCGCCATGTTCGGCTTTTGTGCGATTCACTCCTCCTTCTGGGAGATTTTACCACAATTCGGTCACTTGAGGCGCAGCTTCGGTCAGAAAAACCGAAACTTCTTGTTTCTCTTGCCGTCCGTTTTGCCGCGGCGAAGCTTCTTGCGGCGGATTATGCCGCACTTCATCAATTTGCGTCCGATATGGCCGACAAACCCGGAGCAGATCATGACTGGCTTGCGTTTTATGCGGCGTTTTCACACCAAATGGCGGGGAATAATGCTGACTGCGCCGGCGAAATGCTTCCTCTTGCCCGAGTTGCCCGTGATCCGGTGGTTACTGCCATTTCGGGTTACGTGTGCGGTGTTTTATTGATAAAGAAATTCTCCGGAGCGAACGAGGAACTGGTCCAAACCGGAGTTGATGCGAAGAAACGCATTCTTTCCAGGTATACGCGCCAAAAATGGGACAGTATGATCGATGAGTCAAAATCCGACATGTATGTGGTGATACTTACGAAGATTATTGATGAAACAACGCTCTGGTTATACGGAACTCAGGAAAAAGTTTAACAAAAAGGGCAAAAAAAAGACCGTACCACAGTGATACGGTCCGATCGATTGCATGTAAACGGCGTCTGGACGTCAATCACATACGCCGTTTTGCATTTCAACCAGCATTTAAAATATCGGCCCCGCTTCCCGAAATCTTTACTTTTATTTTAAAAGGCTTTCGATATTTTTCTTTACGGCCAATCCGATCTGCCGGTATATTGCTTTTGATGGACCCAGCGCTCCTGAACTTGCTTCGTTGCCGTTTTCCGTAAATACCATTGCAACGATTTCCTTTCCCGGATGACTGAGGATTTTTCGGTCAATTTCGTCGAGTTGTGCGAGAATTGATGTGCTCGCACCCTCATCAACGCAGGAATCGCATATTTTCATTCCTTTATCAGCGAGATTTCCCATTTCTTCAAGGGCACAATGCAATTCATTCAATGCTTTTTGAAATTGTTCAGGATTTCTTGAGCCGATATCGGCTTGGTCTTTTTCAAGAATCTGGCTGAGAGTTTGATCAATAAAAGAGCGTTTTTGCTCATTGCCGAGGATATCCTCCAACCGGGCGATCGAAAATCCCGGGATTCGCACGCCTTCGGCCGTAAGTGTCGCCGTTTTATGTTCCGGATACAGGGAGAGCCTGCTTTCAAACCACCATGCATACAGGATTAGCCGTTTGTCGGTCAGGACATAACCACCCCGGTAATCCGGTACCGGATAGGGGCCTGCGCCGTACAGAGCGAGATATCCGGCGGTTTCCGAGGGAGAGACTCGCGATGAAACGGTATGCGTGCGATCTTCAAAGATGCTTCCGGTAAAATGCGTTTTACGGTCCGGGAATCCAAGATCCAGACCGGCCATGAAGATATTTTGTGCCCCGAGATGACGGGCGAAATCCCATGCCGTAGTCGAAACTGACCCTCCGGCTCCAAGTTCGCCCCTGACACCCGTGCGTTCTTCCAAAAACTTGCCCAGGGGAAAGAGGGATGAGCACAGATAGATTGCACGGCATTCAAAGCGAAAAACGGCGGGCCATGCAGCCGATTCTGTGATGAGAATGCTGGAAGGGGAAACAACGCCGTCAAGATGCCTCCAGTTCCAGTATTGCGGATCCACAAGGACAATAAAGTCCGGTTCCACCCCCGAACGAACGCAGGCACGCACGGCCGTATCAACGGCGATGATGACGCATTTTTCGCGAAGGGCCGGTAATGACGGTAAAATACGGTCAAGGCTTGGACCTGCTGCGAGAATCACTACCGGAATGTCGCGAAAAAGTCCGGCAAAGCCTGCGATACCCGGTCTGTCGCGCAGTTCGCTCAGGTTTTTGCACATATTGCCGAGCCAGAGATTGCCGAATTTTTTCAGCGTGTTCGCGTTTATTTCCCTTTTTTCCCTGTTTCTTTTCATGATCAGATCGAATTCGTCGAACCATCCCTTGTTTGCCGCCTGTATTCCGGCATTCGAGTTGACGGGAAGGTTATGCAAATTCAGTTTTTCGATCAAAGCGCACGCGTCGTGCGCAGGTGCTCCGACGATTAAAATCAGTTCGCGGTGAGAGAACAAGGCATCGAGCTTCCGGGAGGCGAGACAGAGCAGAAAAAGGTAGATATCCGGTTCGATAAGAACGATAGTCGAGTCGGGAAATTTGCCGGCGTAGAGTTCGGGAAAATAGGCGAGGGCGAGACCGGCGAAAACGCAACCTGCCGGGGTAAATGCGGCGCCTTCGGACCTGTCGGCCGATGAGCCCGAGAGAGCGCGTTCCGCGTCATGAACGGGATTATACTTCGAGTGGAGATATGTTCCCCTTACCGAGACGGTGGGGCATCCTGAAGGCGTTTTGGCGAGGGCGTATTCGGCGGGTATGGATGAAAAAAGGGAATGGGCCGCCGGAGACGAATCAAGGCCGATGAGGCGTGCAAGATCCGGAAAGCGCTTTGCGAATAAGGCTCTATTCGCTTCGAATAGGGATCGATTGCTTTCAAACACGTCACTGTAGATGGAGTTCAATCGTCATTCCTTGCTCGATCGCCGTCCCGGGGAGCGGGTTTTGCGATGCCACATAGCCGTCCCCCTCGATGATGACCGTAATGTCAGTTCTCGCGAGTAAGTCCGTGAGCATTCGTTTTGAAAGACCGGTGAGGTCAGGCATTACGGTTCCAATTTCCACGGGGCGGTTTTGTTCGATGGGGATTATACCGGTGTGCCTGACCGAGGTCGCTTTAGCCCTGCCGAGCCCGAGTTCGTCAATGATCGCGTTGGCAGCCGTGGAAATCACCGGTGCCGCGATTCGTCCGCCGTACGTTTCGCCTACTGGCTTGATAATCGCGATATAGAGAATCACCTGCGGATCATTTGCGGGAAATATACCTATGCAGCTCGAGATGAAGTCGGTCGAGCTGTATCCGTTTTTTTCCTTGTTAAGCATTTGGGCTGTCCCTGTTTTTACGGCCATCGGCACGTCCCCGACCGACGCTCTCGTGCCCGTTCCCGATTCGGATGTGGTCTGCATGTAGCTGAGCATTGTGGATGCGGTGTCGCTCCTGATTACTTGCGCAAGTTCTTTTCTCTGATGCGTGTAAACGGGCAATCCGTCCTTTGTGTAAATCTTCGAGAGTATGGTGAGCTTGACGGTTTTGCCGCCGTTCGCGAGCGCCGTCGCCGCCTCGACCATCTGGAGGGCCGAAACCGATAGTTCCTGGCCGATCGCGATCGTCGGCTTCGAACGAAGCGACCAGGTATCGCTCGAACTGAAAATTCCGGTGGTTTCGCCGGGCAGTTCGATTCCCGTTTTGGAACCAAAACCGAAATTCCTGAGTTTGCCCTCAAAAATAGCCGAATCGGCTTTTTCCGCTATCTGGGATGTGCCGTCATTGCATGAGTATTTGATGATTTCGCGCGGAGTTACCCAGCCGTGTTTGTCAAGGCACTTGATGTTGATCGTCTCGCCCCGGGCCGTGGTAAACGTATAGACTCCGTCGCAAAAAAAGATATCCGAATCCTTGACGACGCCAAGATCGAGGAGCGAGGCGATCGAGAATATCTTGAAAACCGAACCGGGCTCGTATGCGTACAGGGCTGGCATATCGACCCGTGCTTCCTCCGGTCCTTGTCCGTATTGGTTGAGGTTCGCGGATGGCTCGCTGATGTATGCGAGGATTTCTCCTGTGCGCGAATCCGCCGCTATCATCATTACCGCCTCTGCCTGCGTCGAGGTCATCGTATCCCGCGCGATTTTTTCAAGCTCATACTGGATGTTTCCGTCGATCGTGAGCATTACATTGTATCCGGGAACGCTTTTCGTCCCGTCGGCCGGCGGTGAAAGTATGTCCTGGAACGAATATTCAACGCCTGATAGCCCGCTCCCGTCATCCCCGAGAAATCCGATTATATGCGAGGCCAGTTGATTTTCGGGATAGGTCCGGCTCATTACCGGCTCCAGGCGGATTCCCTTGAGCCTCCCCTGTTTTATCGTGTCGGCAATGGCAGTTTTCTCGCTTTCGCTGATTTTCTTCTTTAAATAGAAAAAGTCACCCTCAGTCTCGTTCAATCGCGCGAGTATTTCGCTTTCGCCCATGTTCGTAACCGGAGAAAGAAGGTTTGCGCAGGTTGCCTTGTCCGTCACCGCAGTCCTGGTGATGGCGATGTTGTAAAGAGTTGTCTGGACGGCCAGTATTTTTCCGTTACGGTCGAGGATTGACCCCCGTTCGACGGATATCCGCGGTGTCGAGTCGTCGTCCTGGGGGGAGAGCATATGTCGGGCGTAATTGAACAGGATGGCGAATAAAAAAAGCGAGAATAAAATGCCGAGGACAATGAGCCGTTTTCGGGAAATAAAGGCGGCTATTTCCATAAAGCTTTTCCGCGGATGCTGTCAATCGAAACGAATCCATACTCGCGTGAATCCCGGGATTCGGCCATATTGTCTCCAAGCGCGAAAATCATCCCTTCAGGCACATATTTCGCATTTTTCAATTTTTCGTATTGATCTCCGGTCAGGGGAATTTCCCGATTGTCGATTTTAACACTATATCCGTTTTCAGCCGAAAAAACCAGCGGAGTCAGCGCAGTCGCGACGCAGCGTTTTACGACGTATCGGTCCAGCCAGGGATAAATGACGATCTCTCCCTCTTTCGGCGAGCCCCATCTGGCGA
>Ga0302293_10001564_pt1 | contig 11164 bp, 6 predicted proteins | sample III_Fen_N2_2_FD_198758 | JGI IMG/M metagenome (GOLD analysis project Ga0302293, IMG submission 198758) | Peat permafrost microbial communities from Stordalen Mire near Abisko, Sweden - III_Fen_N2_2 | ecosystem: Environmental > Terrestrial > Soil > Wetlands > Permafrost | place: Sweden: Abisko... | reverse complement strand
ATCGGGTGAAGTATTCGCAAGGGAACTATCCGTTTACGGACTCCTTGTTTTGCGGTCAGGGTGTTGATTTTTCCACTGCCGACATGTGCGTTTTCTGCAATGTGCTTTCAATTAAGGGCTTAAGACCTACTTTTTGGACGACGTACGACGATATTGTCTATTTTCTGGCGCCCATCGACTCCTATGGTGATGCCTTATTGCTGGCGCATCTGAAAGGCTACACGTTTAAACTGAATGACGGTGGGCTCGGCATAAAAAAAGAGAACGGAAAGTTTTACATCAAAGCGTTGAAAATTGTTTTGATCTGCGATCCAATTCAAACGGACCAGTTTTTTTTAGAAATTGATGAGGCTGGAAAAATAAAGGTTATTGACCAAAAGTTGTATTCCAAATTAGTGGGTGCTTGTATTTAAAAAAAAATATGAATAAACGTTTCTTGCTCGGATTGCTTTGTTTCTTCCAGTTTTGTTTGGTCCACGCAGTCATGCAACCTGCCGTGCCGGTTGACCTGCGGTGTGGTTTCCGAAACAATCCTGTCGGAGTTGATGTTCCTGCACCGGTGTTGAGTTGGTCGTACGCGGTCAATACGGCGGTTCGCGGGCAGAAACAGTCAGCTTATCAGGTGTTGGTGGCTACGTCGCCAACGCATTTGAATAGGCAAGATGGTGATTGTTGGAATTCGGGCAAAGTACCTTCGGATGCCATGGGGCAGATTCTGTATGCCGGAAAACCGTTGGAATCGAGCCGGTCGTATTTTTGGAAAGTGCGGTCCTGGGATGAGCAGGGTCGTGTTTCAGCTTGGAGTGCAAGTGGAACTTGGTTGATGGGCCTGTTGGATGCATCCGAATGGAAATCATCCTGGATTTCGGCTGCAGGAGCGGAAAACTATGCGCACAATTATGTATCGGCCAGGTCCGATTTCAACCTGAGGCGTGATTTGCCGGAGATGCGGGCATACATGCCACGTCCGGAGATGCCGAACTTTTCGTCCATGTTGTTGCGGAAGGAATTTCAGGCGGAGAGGCAACTCGTTCGAGCCGTGATTCATGTCTGCGGTTTGGGGCAGTATGAATTGACCATCAATGGTTGTCGGGTGGGGGACCAGGTGCTTTCACCAGGCTGGTCGGACTATCGGAAAACCGTTCTGTACGACAGTTACGACGTGACATCATACATTCATGCAGGCTCGAATGCGCTCGGACTTTTTTTGAGCAACGGCATGTACAACATCCAGCCGGATTCGGTGCGGTACGTGAAATTTCTCCTTTCGAACGGGTCCTTGAAAGCCAAGGCGCAATTGAGGCTGGAGTATTCGGATGGGACATCCAAGCTTGTTGTTACCGATGCCTCCTGGCAGGTTTCGCCTGGACCGGTGACCTATATGAACGAATTCGGAGGGGAAGATTACGATGCTCGGCTGTATCCGGTTGGTTGGGATACGCCTAATTTTCAAGCGGATGGCCGATGGGCGGGCGCTCTGGTACTACCTGAAACCGGTGCGGTTTTGAAGGGCTTGTCGTGCGCCGCACCACCCGTCAAAGTCATGGAAACGTTGGTGCCGAAAGCAATCAATCGCTTGAGTGCAAGTGTTGTTGTCTATGATTTGGGGCAGAATGCCTCCGTGATTCCCGAAATCCGGGTACGTGGAGCCAAGGGTTCAGTCATACGCATCATTCCTGCTGAATTGTTGAAACCGGACGGTACGGTGGATCGGGCTTCCTGTACGCAGGATGGTATCCGGCCGGCTTGGTGGCAATACACCTTGGCGGCAGATGCTTCCGTTACTTGGTTTCCCAAGTTCTTTTATCAAGGTTGCCGCTACCTTCAAGTGGAAGTATTCCCTGCTGAAGGCGATACGCAACTGCCTACGATTGAGCAACTCACTGGAAAGGTGGTGCATTCCTCGGCGGAAGCCATCGGTACTTTTAGCTGCGGCAACGAGCTTTTCAACCAAATCTATTCGCTGGTGCGTTGGGCGCAGCGGAGCAACATGATGAGCCTGCTGACCGATTGCCCCCATCGCGAAAAGATGGGTTGGTTGGAGCAATACCATTTGAATGGGCCTTCGCTACGGTATAATTTCGATTTGTTGAATCTGTTTGGCAAGAGCATGAATGACATGGCTGACGCACAGTTGGAGGATGGTTTCGTGCCGAACATCGCGCCTGAATTCTTCCACGCCGGGGCTGAAATAAAGAACAACGGCTTCCGGAACTCGCCGGAATGGGGCAGTTCCTTCATCATCGTGCCCTGGCAGCAATACCTGTTTAGCGGGGATGTGTCGTTGATTCGTGCCTATTACGACCGAATGAAGCGTTATCTGGGCTTCCTCGATGGCATGGCGAAGGACAATATCCTGAACGTTGGGCTGGGTGACTGGTACGATATCGGGCCGAAGCCGGCATGGGGTTCGCAACTCACGCCGGTGGCATTTACGGCAACGGCCATCTATTTCTACGATTATCAGGTCATGGCTGAAATGGCTGGCCTCTTGGGCAAAAAAGAGGATGCTCTAGGCTTTGCGACAAAGTCCGTGACCATTCGTCAAGCCTTCAACAAAGCGTTCTTCCATGCGGATACGGGCATTTATTCGACCGGTTCCAACACGACTCAAGCCATGCCCCTGTTTTTCGGATTGGCTGAACCCGATTTTCGTAAGCATCTGGCTGATACGTTGGTGGCAGATATTCGTGGTCGTGGAAACGCTTTTAATTCGGGTGAAGTGGGGTATCGTTTTCTGCTGAAAGCGTTGGCTATGGAAGGACATTCGGATTTGATTTACGACATGAACAATCAAACCGAAAAACCGGGTTACGGCTACCAGATCCGCAAAGGCGCCACGTCGTTGACTGAGAAATGGGATGCCGGCGTGGGCAGTTTTGGTTCGCAGAATCATTTTATGTCCGGGCAAATCAATGAGTGGTTTTTCAACGATTTGGCAGGAATCGGCGTGGATGCGAAGGGTGCCGGTTTCCGTAAAATCATCATCAAGCCGACAATTCTTAACAGCTTGTCGTGGGTGAAGGGCTCGTATCGTTCGGTGAGCGGAATGATTTCGACGGAATGGAAGCGTGACTCGATGGGGCTGTCGCTTCAGGTGATCATTCCTCCAAATACCTCTGCCACCGTTTATTTTCCCGCAACCAGCGTCGATGCGGTGAGGGAAGGTCAAATAAAAGCTAAGAACGCAACTGGAGTGAAGTTCTTGCGAATGGAATCGGGATGTGCGCTGTTTGAGGTTGGCTCAGGTGAATATAAATTTTTTAACTAATTCCGTATGAAACACTTGGAAACGAGCTGGAAATCGGCCGATGGGCTGACCCTATTTGCACAGTGTTGGGAACCTGATACGCTGCCCATCAAGGCGGTGGTGTGCCTGGTGCACGGCATTGGGGAACATTCCGGGCGGTATGCCCATGTGGCGGAGGCTTTCGGCAAAAAGGGCTATGCATTGTTTGCCGCCGATTTGCGTGGACATGGGCGGTCGGAAGGGTCGAGGGGTCATGCGCCTTCGTTGGAGGCATTGTTGCTGGATTTGGACACCTTGTTGGAAAAAGCGGCTGAACGCTATCCAAACGTTCCACTCTTCTTGTACGGCCATAGTTTGGGCGCCATTCTGGTGCTACATTACGGATTGAAGCGGAAACCTGCCGTTAAAGGCATACTGGCGACAAGTCCAGCCTTGCATTCCTCGTTGGAACTTCAGGCGGTCAAAGTATTGGCGGCTAAAATATTGGGAACGTTGGTGCCGAGCTTGGCTTTGGCCAGCGGGTTGGATGTAAATGCGATTTCGCACGATTCCGCCGTGATTGAGGCGTACAACATCGATGTGTTGGTGCATGACAAGATCTCGGTGGGGTTGGGCAAGGAGTTGCTGCGGGTTTGCACGTACAATCTGAAACACGCCGGTGAGTTTCCATTGCCTTTGTTGCTGATGCATGGGAAGGAGGATGCCATTGCTTTTCCGAGCAGCAGCATTGAATTTGCTGAACCGTTGGTAGGCCGTTGCAAGCTGGTGTTGTGGGATGGCGGATTTCATGAACTACACAATGAACCATTTAAGGATGAGGTGTTTAAGTCTATGACGGATTGGCTGGATGCCTTGTAAGTTTCGAGTACGTATTCAAAACCCGGTTCTAGTTGAAGATCCGGGTTTTTTGTTGGCAAAAAATGTTTTAAAACACAATTTTTCGGCTTTTTTTCAAGAGCCAAAAAGGGTATCTTTGAGTTCAGAGTGCAGGACAGGACAGCATAGTACAGTATATTTGCTAAGTGTCTGGAATTGAAACGAAAAACAAACGAAAAACACAAGAGTCAGGATGTATAAAAAGATCATTTTGGTTATTTCCTTGTTGGTTTTGACCGGATTTTCAAGCCGATTGACTGCGTCTTCCGACTGGAAGGCTGGTATTGTTACCGACGAATTTATTTTCACCAAAGCGGCATTTCCAGAAAGTCATGCCGCAACCATTGCTGAAACGCCTGAAGGCATGGTTGTTGCGTGGTTTGGAGGCATGAAGGAACGCTACAAGGACGTGTGCATCTATGTGAGCCGTCGGGAGAACAATTTGTGGACCGAACCGGTCAAGGTTGCCGATGGGGTGTTGAACGACAGCATTCGTTGGGCGTGTTGGAATCCGGTCTTGTATCAGATTCCGGGCGGCGACTTGTTGCTATTCTATAAAATTGGGCCGGATGTGGCCGGTTGGACGGGTTGGATGAAGCGTTCAACCGATGGAGGCAAAACATGGAGTTCAGCCATAGCGTTGCCGAAGGGGTATTTGGGGCCTATCAAGAACAAACCGGTTCGCATTGATAATCAGTTGGTTTGCCCATCGAGCACGGAAAAGGACGGTTGGAAGGTACATTTTGAAATGACCGACGACAGTTGTAGGAATTGGTCCATGGTCGGCCCGATTAATGACGGAAAGGATTGGAACGTGATTCAACCGTCGATTTTGACCTATCCGGACGGACGTTTGCAGATTCTTTGCAGAACGCGGAACAGGTGCATTGCTTCGGCATGGTCGAAGGATCGGGGTAAGACGTGGTCGGCGTTTGAGGCGTTGAGCCTGCCCAACAACAATTCGGGTACGGATGCCGTGACGCTGAAGGATGGCCGGCAATTACTGGTTTATAACCATGTGTTGCCGCCGAAAAAGGAGACCAAAGGGCCGCGCACGCCGTTGAATGTGGCGGTTTCCAACGATGGATTGAATTGGTCCGCATCGCTGGTGCTGGAGGATTCGCCCATTGGGCAGTATTCGTATCCGTCTGTGATACAGGGTTCGGACGGCATGATTCATATGGTGTATACGTGGAGACGGGAGCGCATCAAGTATGTGAAAATTGACCCGTCCAAGTTGATGGAAGTGCCCATCAAGAAAGGCTTGTGGCCGGGTACGAAAACAGCGGTGGTCAAGAATGAGGATCCGCCTCGGTATCGTGTTTCGGTCTGTGATTGGATGTTGTTGAAACGGCAGAAGTTGGGTGCCATTTCGTTGGCCAGGGTGATTGGTTGTGACGGTTTGGAATTGGACATGGGGTCTTTGGGCAAAAGGCCGACGTTTGAGAATGCGTTGAAGGATTCGGCGGTGCTTCAGCAGTTCAAGAAGGAAGCAAATGACGTGGGGATCAAGTTCAGCTCCGTGGCCATGTCGGGTTTTTATGCCCAGTCGTTGGCGAAACGGGAGGATTTTGTGACGCCGATCCAGGATTGCATCGATTTGATGAAGGCCCTGAACGTCAAGGTCGGATTCCTTCCATTGGGAGTGGAAGGGGACTTGGCGAAGAATCCGGAGCTGAAACCGGAACTGGTCAAACGGTTGCGGGTGATTGGGCAGATGGCTGAGAAGGCTGGCGTGGTGATTGGCATCGAGACGGCATTGGACGCCACTTCCGAGAAGGCGTTGCTGAAGGAAATCGGCAGCAAGGGCATCCAGATTTATTTCAATTTCCAGAACCCGTTGGTGGGGGGTAGGGATTTGATCCGGGAACTGCAAATATTGGGCATCAAGCATATTTGCCAGATTCATTGCACCAATACGGACAAGTTTTGGTTGGAAAACGATCCTCAAATTAATATGCCCTTGATTAAGAAGGTATTGGACAAGATGGGATACTCGGGTTGGCTGGTGATGGAGCGTTCCAGGGATGCCAACGACTCGAGAAACGTCAAAGGCAATTATGGAGCCAACGCGCGGTTTTTGAAATCGGTCTTTCAACCGGAATAGTATGAAAAAGGCGTTTTGGTTGGCTTTGTTTTGGATTGCGGCATCGCTTTTGAACGTGCATGCAGCCGAACTGTGGGTTTCGCCCGAAGGGTCGGATTCCAATCCGGGAACGGCCGCACAACCGAAAGCGACGATCCAAGCAGCTCTGCGACAAGCGCGCGAGTTGCGCCGACTCAACGATGCCTCCGTGAAGGGAGGTATTGTTGTTTGGATGCGGGGAGGGACGTATGAATTGACTACTCCTGTTATTTTAAGGGCGGAAGACTCGGGAACGGCTGAAAGTCAGACAATTGTACGGGCAGTTGTTGGCGAGGTGCCTGTTTTAAGCGGGGGTAGAGCGGTTAGTGGCTGGAAAAAAGCAGGAAAAGTGCCGGGTTTGCCGAGTTCGGCAGTAGGACATGTTTTTGTGGCGACGTTGCCGTTGGTAAATGGTAATATACCGGAATTTAGGCAGTTGTGGGTGGGAGACCGTAAGGCGGTTCGGGCACGGGATGTCAATGACGAGCAATTGCCACGGATATTGAGCTGGGATAAGAAAACGGGGACGTTGGGTATTCCTTCCCGCTGGATCCATCAGTTCGTTAAAAAAGATTTTCGGCACGTTCAATCGGTGGAGATGGTCTTGCACGAAATGTGGACCATGAACAATTTACGCATTCGCACATTGTTGGAAAAGGGCGATACGGTTTTTGTCACGTTTCAGCAACCGGATGCTAGGCTACAGTCGGAACATCCCTGGCCGGCGCCCATGATGACCGATTCGCTGCGTTCGCCGTTTTATTTGACCAACGCCATGGAGTTTTTGGATGAACCCGGGGAATGGTATCTGGAGGACGGAAAGCTGTACTATTGGCCGCGACCGGGTGAGGACCTGAACCAAGTGACGATGCCTTGCATGGAATCGCTGTTGGAGGCAAGAGGCACCTTGGACGCGCCGGTTTCGCATGTTCGTTTCGAAGGCATCACTTTTGCCTACACCACTTGGATGCGGCCTTCGCTTGTGGGCCATGTGCCCTTGCAGGCTGGCATGTATTTGTTGGACGGTTACAAATTGCGTCCGCCGGGAACGCTGGAAAATCCGAACAAGGGACTGGACAACCAAGCCTTTTTGGGTCGTCCTCAGGCTGCCGTCACTTTAAGTGGTGTGCAACATACGGCCTTTTTGAACTGCACGTTCACGCATTTGGGCGGCAGTGGATTGGATTATGCGGAGGCGACTTCCGACGATATGGTACAGGGTTGCTTGTTGGAGGACATCGGCAGCAACGGCATTCAGTGCGGACGTTTCGATGCACCGGGCATGGAGGCGCATCTGCCGTACAATCCCGTGGACGAGCGTGAACTTTGCCGCAAGCTGACGCTACGGAACAATTTGATTCGGGAGGTGACCAACGAGGATTGGGGGACGGTGGGCATCGCTGCCGGGTATGTGCAGGGCATCACCATCGAACATAATGAATTGGCGGAAATTTCGTACACCGGCATCAGCTTGGGATGGGGATGGCAGAAGGCTTGCTGCTGCATGCGGGACAATGTGGTCAAGGCCAATTACATCCATCATTACGCCAAGCACATGTACGATGTGGCGGGCATCTATACGTTGTCGGCTCAGCCTAAAAGTTCCATCTTGGAGAATGCAGTGGACAGCATTTATCATCCAGCCTACGTGCACGATCCGAATCATTGGTTCTACCTGTATACGGACGAGGGTTCGTCTTTCATTACCGTGAAAAACAACTGGTGCCCCTTGGCAAAATTCTTGCAAAATGCGAACGGTCCTGGAAATGTTTGGGAGAACAACGGCCCGATGGTGGCCGATTCGATTCGTTCAAGAGCCGGTTTGGAACTGGAATTTCGTTACTTAAAAACGCTGAGACACTGATGCGAAAGACCAATTATTTGCTGAACGATTTGCTGGACATTCCTTCGGATTCCCAAGGCTGTGTTTGGCGTGCCTGCCGGCCGACGGCCTTTGACGAGGTGGATGGCGATGTACTGTTGACGGTGCCGTTTCAGAAATACTTGACGGGCAAGGAGTTGTATGTGGATTCTTCGAAAGCTCGAACGGATTTTGTTTTCAGACTGCGTGCGTACGGGCCGGAGATTTTGCGATTGTCCATCGGGTTGGGTTCAGCCATTGAAGCGGAATCGGTGATGTTGGATTGGAGGGAGGATTTGGTGGTTGTGCCCTTGAGGGTTGGTTTTACCGACTTGGAATGGACGGTGACGGACCCGTTTGATGCAGTGCGCGCTAGGGTTCATTTTGCACCGCTGGCCATCGATTTTTGGAGTTCGCTGCTGCCTGCGCCGGAGGAAACGTTTGACATCACGTTTTATCCTGAAGCGGGCAAGGAAATACGCATAAGCGCCTATGACCAGTTTCAGCCGAACAGGCATGACGCGCTGGGGTTGGCTTTTGTGGAGGAGAACGACCAGCATGTGCGGGCCACGATGTCCTTTCATGCGGAGCCGGACGAGTGTTTTGCCGGAACGGGGGAGCGATTTGCCAAGATGGACTTGTCGGGTAGGACCTTCCAGTTGGAGAATCAAGACGCGCAGGGGGTGAACAACCCGAGGGCGTACAAGAATATTCCTTTTTATTTGTCGAGCCGGAATTACGGGGTTTTCGTGCATACGTCGGCGTTTACCAAACTGTCGCTGGCCGACCAATCCACGCGTTCCACCCAGATCGTGGTGGAGCAGCCGCTGCTGGATGTGTTTTTGATGGGCGGCGCGACGCCGGAACGGGTGTTGTACAATTACCGCAGCCTGACGGGTTTTCCGACGACCTTGCCGGTATGGAGCTTCGGCATTTGGATGAGCCGGATGACGTATTTCTCGGAAAACGAGGTGAACGGCATTTGCGAGCGGTTAAGGACGGAGGATTTCCCTTGCGACGTGATTCACTTGGACACGGGTTGGTTCCGCACCGACTGGCTTTGCGAATGGAAATTCAACGAGGAGCGGTTTCCGGACCCTTCAGCCTTTTTGAAACGCTTGAAAGACAATGGTTTCCGTGTGAGCCTTTGGCAATTGCCCTATGTGGCTGAAGGCGCGGTTCAGCTTCAGGAAGCCTTGGACAACCGGTACATCGCGACCAACCAGAACCGCATTTCGGGCGGTTCGAATTTCAGCACGACGGATTATGCCGGGACCATCGATTTCAGCAGTGAAAAAGCGACGGCGTGGTACCAAGGGCTTTTAAGGAATTTGCTGGAAATGGGCGTGGTATGCATCAAGACGGATTTTGGCGAGGATATTCATTTGGATGCGGTGTATGCGAACGCGACGTCGGAACTGTTGCATAATGTGTATCCGCTTTTGTATCAGAAGGCGGCTTGGGAGGTGACTAAACAGGTTACCGGAGATGGCATTGCTTGGTCGCGGTCGGCTTGGGCAGGAAGTCAGCGGTATCCGCTCCATTGGGGTGGGGACGCGGCTTGCAGCTGGGACGGCATGGCGGGTTCGCTCAAGGGCGGGTTGCATTTTGGGCTTTCGGGCTTCGGTTTCTGGAGCCACGACGTGCCGGGCTTTCACGGCGTGCCCGATTTTATGAACTCCGTCATCTCGGACGAACTCTACGTGCGATGGACCCAGTTCGGCGTGTTCAGCTCACACCTGAGGTATCACGGGACGTCGAAGCGGGAACCGTACAGTTATCCGGGCATCAGCTCGATCGTACGGCGGTGGTTTAAACTGCGGTATGTTTTGATTCCGTATTTGTTGGAACAGTCCAAACAAGTGGTGTACAACGGCTATCCGGTGCTGAGGGCGATGTTGCTGCACTGTCCGGATGACAAGGTGGTTTGGCACATCGACGACCAGTATTTTCTGGGAGACGATTTTTTGGTGGCACCGGTGATGAACGCGTTCGGGTGCCGGGATGTTTATATCCCAGCAGGAAGTTGGGTCAACCTTTTTACAGGTTTTCGCACCAATGGTCCCTGCTGGCTTCGCGATTTTGACTGCCCGCTCCAAGACATGCCTGTTTGGGTACGCGATGGTGCTTCGATTCCCGTTTATCCTGAGTCGGTGGCCTGTACAGACGAAATGGACTTTTCGAAAGTGGTGCAACTGCATATCAATGAAACCTTTAAAGGCATAGACGAATCGGTTTTGGCCGATTTGCTGCATCAATAATATGAATACACTGAAAATCAATTGGGCGCAGTCCCGACAAAACTACATCGACTGGTGGGCAGGCAAAGGCACCGTGATTACCATGTGGGAGGCCGTTAAAACAGCGCATGCAACGTCATTGCCTCCCTACGAATCGTTGGATCAGCTTTGGTTTGACCCCTCGTATCGGGCGGAAGCGATTCACGAGTTCCTGCATACGACGTCATTGAAGGGCGACATCCTGCCGGTTGCGAACACGCAATTGGGGCCGGGTTCCATGGCCGCCATTTTGGGTGCTTCGCTGGAGGCTCGAGAGGATACGATTTGGATTCGACACAAGGAGGATTTTGACGGGGTTCTTAAGTTCGATCCTCAAAACAAATGGTGGCAACTGCACCTCCAACTATTGAAAGCTTGCAAAGCTAAGGCGCAAGGACAGTATTTCGTCGGTTGCCCAGATTTGATGGAAGGCCTCGACGTGCTGGCTTCCATCCGGGGCAACGATTCCGTGCTCATGGACATGATGCTGGACCCCGACGGCTTGGAAGAACAAGTCCGCACGGTCAATGAAATTTACTTCGACGTGTTCGACCAACTTTACGACATCATCCGGGAGGGCGATGAAATGGCGTTCTGCTATTTTTCCATTTGGGCGCCTGGCAAGTGTTCCAAGTTCCAATCGGATATTTCCGTCATGATTTCAGAAGCGGATTTTAGAAGGTTCGTGCAACCGTATTTGCGGGAGCAGTGCCGTCGCATTCCCTACAGCCTGTATCATTTGGATGGCGTGGATGCCATTCGCCATTTGGATG
>Ga0302293_10001561_pt1 | contig 11171 bp, 11 predicted proteins | sample III_Fen_N2_2_FD_198758 | JGI IMG/M metagenome (GOLD analysis project Ga0302293, IMG submission 198758) | Peat permafrost microbial communities from Stordalen Mire near Abisko, Sweden - III_Fen_N2_2 | ecosystem: Environmental > Terrestrial > Soil > Wetlands > Permafrost | place: Sweden: Abisko... | reverse complement strand
TTATTCTGAACCCTTATGAGCAGATAGCCGATTTTCGCGGCGGAGTGTTTAATTTCAGCTTCCCGGCCAGCCTGCAATGGATGGAAGAGAGGGGCAAGATCCTGTTAGGGAACCATTTTTCACTAGTCGAATCTGACTTCGAGCTGATCTACAAACTGCTGGTTTATGCCATCGGTGATCAGGAAAATGCGGCCCATCACGGGATCAGTCTGAGAAAGGGAATCCTCCTGACAGGCCCGATTGGATGCGGTAAAACCTCCCTGATGCAACTGGTCGGCTACTTTTTCCCAAGAGAGACCCAATACCTCGTTAAACCGACCAGGGAGATCAGTTTTGAGTTTGAAAAAGATGGATTTGCGGTGATCAACCATTACAGCAAAGGGTCATTTGTCAAATATGCCAATATGCCTTTCCTGCCAAAAGTGTATTGTTTCGATGATTTGGGATTGGAGCAGACCCCAAAATATTTCGGTAATGAATGCAATGTGATGGCCGAAATCCTGCTAAACCGATATGATCTGTTTGTCTCCAAACGCATGATGACCCACATTACCACCAATCTTTCAGCTTCAGAACTGGAATCCATCTATGGTAACCGGATTAGAAGCCGGATGCGTGAAATGTTCAATTTAGTTGCTTTTGACAGGGACACCAAAGACAAAAGGGTTTAGGATAAAGAGATACAAAGATAAACCCAAGCAAGGTATTAGACGATATTTGGTTAGTTGGTTCTGCGGACTGTTCGCGCTATGGCTCCGCCAGGGCGCGAACAAGCCTCGATTCAGCATGGAAGAGTGATCCAAGCCGGTTTAAAGCTCAATTCCTGGCATTTCTTGCCTGAATTGACTTTCACCGAACTTGACCACACTTCTCGTTTTTTTTAGGTTTTCGACTTTTAAAAGTTCAAAAAATTGTAAGGATGTTATTCCTTCTCCCCACGTACTCCGGCACATTCGCTTCACTCGCTTATTCGCTCCCTAATCCCGTTCGTGCCTCACCGGAACCGGTCGCTCACACCGCTCGTTCAGCTCATAAGCCGGATTTGACCCCACGGCAAAAGTGGTTCCTTACCTTGCATTATGCGATTTCCTGCCCAAATTTCATTTCGCCTGCTCCGGTCTTTCCAAAACGCACAATCCGAAGCACAAAGTCCGGAAACAAGCTCCATTTCATCCCATCCAATCGCTCCATTCCAGTGCAGTAAACACACTTGCCTATTGCCCACACGCTTTTGTAAGGTTACAGTAATTGTTTTGTAAGCTTAGACTCCTCACGCCAAGCCAAAAAAGAAACTCAAATTTAGCCGGTCTCCCCACAAGGTGTGCGCACCGTAAAACTGCAAGGCCAGTGCGAGTGTTCCGGCTTTTTATCCGTTTTCGTTTGTTTTTCAATCAACATCTTAAAAAGCTAACCGGAACAGCCTTGCATTTTTGCCACAACCGGCAATGCAAAGGACTTTCTTTTTCTTTTTTGTCGTTTTTTCTTCCTCTTTTGAAAATAATTTGGCTTGTTCAAATTCAAACAAACAAAATCAGAGTCAATTAATCTGAAGACTTTGCTTAACAAAGCTACCTCCAAATTCAATCAAAACAGATCATATTAAATAATCATATCATAATTTAGTTAACCATATAAAACACCCAAGGTGGGAACACCTTGGGTAATTTATAATTTTCGATACTTCAATCTTGTGGTGACCGGTTTCGGAAAAGTGTTCCATGATCATGATCTGATCAAGGTCCGTTCCGGGAAGAACAACCCAGTATTCACCTTTAAAATTGAAGCCTTATGTTTGGATTGGACACCATCAGTTGGACCAAATTTACCACCATACTTTTTCTGCTTTGCAGCGTCTATTACGCCGCAGTTTTCATCCGGGCCTGGCTCAGCCGTTCTGGCCGGACATCCGGTAATCTGTTCGAGAATGCCGATGAAACAGATATCCACCCTGAACGGATGCTTCCCATTTTGGTCTCAGCCTCCGATTATCCTGGAGAACTGATTCCTTTTAATCCCATCGAACCTATTGACCTGAAAGTGGAATTCTACCGAGATAATGGAATAGATGAAGGTTACAATGTCGAACAATTTTATGAAGACCATCTTTCCCACAACCCGGAAATCCTGGAGAACATCCAGTTTCAGTCATAAGTCATCCTTAATTATTCATTCTTAAAAACTCAAAGTTTCATGAAAACAAAAGTTCAGCGTTTTTTCAAACGGGCAGAAGCCCTTGTTGCTTTGCTTATTTTTGGTGTTTACCAGACTATGGCTCAGTCAGCCGCAGGTATTGATCAGGCCACTGCTGAAGTGAGTTCCTACGTTGACCCGATCTCCAACCTGATTATTGCTATTGGAGCAGTAGTTGGATTGATCGGTGGGGTCCGTGTTTACATCAAATGGCAGAGCGGTGACCAGGATACCCAGAAGGCCATCATGGGCTGGTTTGGTGCTTGTCTGTTCCTGATTTTGGTTGGAGTCGTAATCAAAGCATTCTTCGTCTGATGCTGGGCTATCCAGTCAAAAAGGTGGATACCCGGTTGTATATCAAAGGGCTTTCAGGCCCTTTGGTATTCCGGGCACTGTATGGCATTATTGCCACCTTCTTTTTATTCTCTGCACTCTACATTCTGGCCGGGGTTTTTCCTGCCGTGCTGATCGGAATTCCAGAAGAAATATGGACCTGAAGGATGGGGCAAGAAACAGACCGCCCGAAAACTGCCTCAATTCATTAGCTGCAAACGACGAATCCATCAAATTTCTTAAAGATGAAGATCAAGAACCTTGAAAGTACACTACCTGTAATGGGATTTAACGGGGATGTTCAGGTCTCCAATAACCTTGATTTGACCATTGGATTCCGGCTTAGGCTTCCCGAAGTACTGTCGTGTAGTACCGAGCAATTTTATATGTTGCACGATACCTTTCAGCGGATGATCAACCTGCTGCCTGCCGGAAGTTTTATCCATAAACAGGATTTTTTCCTGATAAAAGAATTTCAACCACAGGAATTGGAAGATCAAATCGGCACAAACAATACTGACAGCCTTAATGATTCTTACCTGAAACACTTTGATGGACGGCATTATCTGAAACATGATTGCTGCTTTTACATCAGTCTGCTGAATAAAGGCCTTCTGAAAAATTACCTCGAATCCGCTTTGATCTTTTCCCGAAAGGAACGCAACTTGGAAAAATTGCAGTACGACAAGATCAATGAACTGCGAAGTAATGTGGTGGCCATTTTTAACCAGAATGGAATCGGTTGTGATCCTATATCAAGGAAAGAAGCCATAGGCGATGAACATTCACTTGGAATGATCGAACGTTTTCTGAGCCTCAATTTTACCGAGAACCACCCTGCATTGGGAGGAATTGATTTCCGCGACAGGTTGAAGGTCATGGATCAGTTTGTGGAGGTATTGTCATTAAGCGATTATTCCCACATCCCGGCAGAACTCAGGCCAGCTTCGGAACATCCGCAGACCGGACTGCCCGTATCACTGGTCTATCCTGTAAGTTATCACCTGCCATTTTCGCACATCACCAACCAGTTTATTTACATTCCGGATCAACAGGAGATCAAAGGATTTCTGGAAAGCAGCTATAAGAAGATCTTCAGCCTTTCCAAGTTTTCTTCCGAGAACAAGGTCAATGCCGGGCTAATTGAATCCTTTCTGGACCAGGTACAAACTTCCGGTGAAAAGATCGTGAAAACCCACTTTAATGTGATGCTTTTCGATTCAGCCCTGAAGGAGCTGAAGCAACACAAAAGCGAAACCAGTTCCGCATTCTCAATGATGAACTGTTTTCCTTACCAGCACACCCACGATCTGCCGATGCTGTTTTTCTCCTGTGTGCCTTTCTCCACGCAGCTACCGGAAACCGAACTGTTCATCACCCAGGTTCCGCAGGCTTGCTGTTTGACCAACTTTGAAGGAGAACTAAAAAGCAGCACTTCGGACTTTACCATTCGGCTTTCTGACCGGCTGGAAGGTTGCCCGGTAAAAATTGACATTTCGGATGAACCGATGCATAAGCATTTGATCCATAACCGTAACAAGATCATTATTGGCGGGTCTGGCTCCGGAAAATCTTTTTTTACCAACCATTTGCTGCGGCAATATGCTGAAAGCGAAAACTGTCACATTGTTTTGTTAGACGTTGGTCGAAGCTATGAACTACTGACCCATTACTTAAATGAACGGTTAATGGATCAGGGTGGAGCCATGATGGTAGAGTTTACTACCGAAAACCCGATTTCGTTCAATCCATTTATTCTGGAAGGAGAACTGGATATTGAGCGCAAGCAAACGATCCTTTCGGTTATCTATACCATTTACAAGGAAAACCTTTCGGAGATGGAAAAGGATGTGATTGCACATTCATTGACGGCCTTTTTTGAATCTGACTCAAACGAACGTTCTTTCAATGGTTATTATGAGTATTGTCAAAGCTACATTCCGGCACTGGTTACGGAGCAGTCAATCCAGTTCAACAGCAATGAGTTTTTCTTTATCCTGGGCAAATACTACCGGGGAGGGGAATATGACTATCTGTTGAATAAAGAAATGGATACCGATGTATTTTTTCGTTGTCCGTTTATTGTCTTCGAACTGGATAATATCAAGGATCATGCAACGATTTTTCCGGTCGCCACTCTGATCATTATCGACATTTTCATGCAGAAAATGAGGCGGTTAAAGGGGGTTCGCAAGGTGCTGTGCATCGAAGAGGCCTGGAAAGCCATTGCCACACCTCAAATGGCCAGTTATATCAAATACTTCTACAAGACCATCCGCAAATTCTTTGGAGAAGCGATGGTTGTCACGCAGGAAGTAGACGATGTGATTTCTTCACCAGTGATCCGCGATGCCATTATCAATAACGCTGACACCAGAATCCTGCTTGACATGAGCAAATTCCGTAACAAATTCCAGAGCATCAGCGACACCCTTGGATTGTCGGAGTTCCAGAAAGACCAGATACTTTCGATCAACAAAAACCTGCCATCAGGTCGAAAACTAAAGGAAGTCTTTATTGGCCTTGGAAGCTACTCACAGGTTTATGCACTTGAAGTAAGTAAACCTGAATACTACTGTTACACCTCTGAACAAAGCGAAAAGGAAACGATCCTGAAAAAACTTCAGGAAGGACAGAACCAATCCTTTGTCGAGATACTCAAATCCATGTAAAACATCAACAATTACAAACATGAAAACAAAAGCAACATTTTTGATCCTCGGGATAGTTGTTTTATCCAACATACTCATCCAAAAAAACACTTTTGCCCAGGCTCCGGTGACCGATATTGGGGCAGGCATCCAACGGGAAGCTTTATGGGAGCAGGAAAAGGGAATCCTTTCAGAAATCAACTGGTACAATGTGCTGATCAAAATCCTGAATGGTGACATCAAAGGACTGACCCAGGAACTGGTGGGGATTGATCAAAAGAAGCTGGCAAGCCTTCAAAAAGTCAGTTACCTGATCAAAGATTACAAGCGCATCAAACAGACCAAAGAGATGCTGGATAAGATCATCTATATCTACACCACCAAACTGCCTTTACTGGTTCAAGATGAGAATTTCACAACGAGACAAGCCGCAGTGATTGTCGAATCATTTGACCTGGTGCTGGATGACAGCCGTCAGTTGGTCACCACCATCTTGAACACCATAGTGGAAGACGACCTGTTTATGATGGACGACAAACAGCGGTATGACACCATCAACGGGATTTATAACGAAGTGAAAAAACACTACGGAACCATCTGTTACCTCTACAACAAGCTGGCCTGGGCTTCCTACCAATGTAGTTTCAATTCCGGACAGATCGAAAAATTTGCTTTTTACTACACCCTTTATGATTAACAATCAACGACTAAGCTCAAGACAAGCTATGAAAACAATACTTTTCATTCTCATCTTTCCCTTGGCAGCATTGCTGCCGGGGAAGGAATTGAAAGCCCAGATTTTTGATATAAAATCATGGAATGGGACTTATCCCGAAATGGAAGGAACTTACCCGCTTTCCTTTATTGCCTTCAAAGGCTGGTTAATCCCGGTACCCCATGTGTTTATCCGTACCTGGCCAACTCACTACTATATAGAAGTTGATGCGGCTTTGGTATATGACACGGAAGAATACGCAGGAATGCTGAAAACCAACCTGCTGAAAATCATTGAAAGGCTGATTGAAAAATCGCAGATGGAGAAAAGGCATGAGGAAACAACCCACATCAAAAACAACACAGAAACTCAAAGGGATATTGAAAAAAAAATCTTCGATGCCAATTCCGACCAACTGCCCGATGTGTACAGTTTAGCTTCAGGCTTTATCCGGCTATACATCAGTGTTGACAACCTGGACAAGCTGCCCAACTGCAAATGGCTCAGGCAGACCTACCAAAAGGAGGCTGATGAACTGCTAACACGGTTTATTTCAGTCAACCTGTTTTTGACCGACCACGGCAAAAAGCTGGAAGCCTTTGACGAAATCCGTTGCGAACTAAACAAGCAAATCGGAGAGACAGACTACACCTACCGAAAGGTGCTGCACTTTCAGGCTTTCAATAACAATGTGCCTCAGTCCTATGCTTTCCTGAAGGACTAACAATTAATTAATGATCATTAACCATTTAAAACTTGATTCATGCTTTTACAAGTAATGAGTACCCAAAGCTTTTTTCAATTTACTGATGTACTGGTCCGTGGAGGCCTGGACAACGCCCAGCTCCTGGTCAACATGGCTCGCGCTATTGGTGGTATTGCCGCCTTTCTGTACATCTCCAAACGCATCTACGAACAGCTGATTGCTGATAATCCCATCTCTCTTTTACCCTTACTCCGGCCTTTTGCACTGGTGTTAGTGATTACCTTTTGGACTCCTTTTGTTCAACTGCTTATGGTTCCCACCAAAGGGCTGACCAAACTTTCTGAAGCCATTTATGCCGACAAAAAGCACATCGTGGCCGCCAAACTGGAAGAAAAGCAGGATGCGATCCTGGTGGTCGATTTGCCTTCGTTTCAGGAAAACGAAGAAAAAGAGGCATCGCTGTGGGACAAAGGTGTTAACCTGCTTTTGACCACTTATAACATTGTTTCCGGAAGGGCTTTGCAGCACCAGATCAACTTCTACTTCATGGACAGTGTCCGGCAGCTTCTGGAATCCTTTTTTGAAGCGCTGGTTTACCTGATTGCCTTTCTCAGAACCGTCTTTTGCGTGTTGCTGATCATTTTCGGACCGCTGGTATTTGCCGTTTCCATCTTTGATGGTTTTCAGGAGAACTACCTGCAATGGATTGCCCGGTTCGTCAATGTGAACCTGTATCTGCCCATTGCCATGATCGTCCTTTCTCTGGTTCAGGAAGTATTGATTTATGTACTTGATCAGGAGATAGCCGCCACGAAAGCCTCACTGATCTACCAGCCTTCACTGTACTACGTTTCCAATATGGTTGTTCCGGTTTGTGGTATTGTGGGCCTGATGATGGTGCCCAAAATTGCATCGTGGATTGTCAGCGCATCGGGCACTGGAAGCGGCGGGGGACGGATGGTGAAAACAGCAGCCATGATGATGATCACCAAAGGGGCAATGAAATAATCCAACCTGACTTTTATTATCTCAAATAATCCAAAATCAAGATGAATAAAATATTTGATATTCAGCGCAAATTCCGCTTTACTGTTTACATTCTTTTAGCGGTTAGCTTGTTAATGACCGCCTTCAGCACCTTTGTTTTCACCCGTTCTATTGGGCTGGTCGAACGCTCACGCCAAAAAATCTATGTGCTGGATAACGGTAAATCCCTTTTACTGGCCCTTCGTGCCGACATCACGGACAACCGGCCTTCAGAAGCCAAAGACCATGTAAAACGCTTCCATGAACTGTTTTTCACGATGGAACCAGACAAACAGTACATCGAAAATAACGCAAAAGAAGCCCTCTATCTGGCCGATGGTTCAGCGATGAAACAGTACCAGTCCTACAAGGAAAATAACGTCTATAACCAGGTTATTGCTTCCGACATCAGCATGACCCTGACAACCGATTCGGTGCAAATCGACTTTTCCGCTTATCCTTACCAGTTCCGGTTTTTCGGCAGACAGAAGATTGTCCGCAAATCCAACATCACCATCCGTAACCTGGAAACATCCGGACGACTTCGGAACATCTCCCGGACTGACAATAACCCGCATGGATTTATGATTGAAGATTGGCTGATAACGGACAATAAAGATTTGGAAACCATGAAACGCAAGTCTTTTTAATTCTAAAAAACAACGATTATGAATGCAGAAAATAAACAATCCAAAAACCTGGTGACCCGAATCAGTGAAGCCATCCGCTTCCATGAATGGATCGACCGGTTGGACCAGAAGGATCAAAAACTCGACCCGGCCAAACGGAAGAAAAAGTGGACGGTCATCCTGTGTGCATCGTTCCTGATTTATGTGATTTCGTTCTTTATTTTCCCAAAACCGGCGATCACCTACGAACCCATTCAACCAGTCAGTGAAGGAAACCCGGATATAGCGAAAACACTGAAACACAAAAAATCCCTCTCATTTGAAATGCCTGTTGACTCGTTTGAAACCATTCTAAAACAAGAAATACATGAAATGAGCGGTGATTCACAATCTGTTCAAAGAAAATGAATGCCTTCTAATCACTGCGAATTCCATCCGTTGGAAACTCAAAAGAAGAACCAAGGCTAATACGAAAATTCTACAAATAACATTTGAAAAAATACACAGATGAAAGCATACCTGAAAAGAAATAAGCCACTGCTTTTCCTTCCGCTGATTTTGATCCCCTTTATTGTCCTGATATTCTATGTACTGGGAGGGGGCGAAAAGAAGGAAAAGGAAGAACAAAAACAAAAAGAGCAGCAAGCGGTAAAAGGTGCCAATTACACCTTGCCGGATGCTGATAAAAGCGTTGCGATTTACGACAAGATGGACAACTATTCCTCGAAAAAGGCAGTCACTACCAGTCGTAATTACAACATTGCAGGTGAGAGCGATTCAACCAATGAGGAAACTTTGGACGAAGAAACTCCCACCGAAGAACAGCTACTTTCCGGAAAGAAGAATCTGTATAAAAACGATCCGGTTCCCGAGTTGAATGCTGATGTTCCCACCGACCTGATGGCACACATCTGGCAAAAGGAAAAGAAAGTCAGGGAAGATTTGGAGAACAGCCAGGTAGAAGCAAAATCAAAAAATGAAGATGCCGCCTCAATTCAGGCAGGGAAAGACAAACGGGATTCCAATGATCAAAAAGGATCAGCTGCAATTGCCCCCACTGGCATCGAAGAACTGGACAAAGTTTTTCGACAAAACAGCAGATTGGCAAAACAGAACGATTCCCTGAACATCCGTTTACAAGAAACCTCCGCTAAAAATGAGAAGCTGGAAGCAGAAAAGAACAAACGTTCAACTCTGGAGAAAGGCGGTAAGTCTGGCTTTAAACCTAAAGAGACGGCCATTCCGGTGATTGAAGCTGAAGTTTACGAAACCACCACTGTATTGACCGGCAATCGGGTCAAGCTGAGATTGTTGGAAGAAGCCTGGATAAACGGGGTTAAAATCCCTATCAACACTTTTCTGTATGGCATTTGCGAAGTCAGCAATGAACGCCTTCAGATCGAAGTACTGCAAATTCCGGTTGGCGAAAAGTTTGTCCCGGTGGAAGTCACTGTTTGTGATCTGGATGGACTTCCCGGATTGTATGTCCCCGACAATGCCTCCCGAAAGGTTGCTAAAGAGGTTGGCAGTAGCGCGAACACTTCCTCTATGTTCGGTGTAAGCAACAATCCGCTGACTTATATGGGAATACAGGCAGCCGACCGCACAGCCCAATCCCTGTTAAAAATGATCCGGATCAAAAAAGTCACAATCAAGAAAAATACCCTCGTTTATTTAATCAATAAAAGCAAATAACATGAAAACGTTCTTAGTCATCCTAATTTCATTAGTAAGCAGCATTACATTCGCTCAAAATAGACTCACCGTATCCGATACCAAAACCAGCCACCTGGTTTGTCCCGATAAAGTCCAATATGTACAAGCCGGAGATTATTCGATTGTTCAGGCAGAGGTTGTTCCAGAACTTTCAAACCTGATCAGGGTCAAAGCCTTGCAGCCTTTTGATAAACCTACCTCCCTGACCGTCGTTTGCGCCGATCACATTTATTCTTTCGAATTACAGTATGGCAACGACGCACCGATCACGTACCCGATTGAAACTTTTGATTCGCAAAAAGCCATGACCTTTTCCGGGAAGATGATGCCTGATTATCTGCTGAAAGACCTTTGTGATCAGGTTCTGGACAAGCACAAAGTTCAGTTTCGCAAGCGAAAAACCGAAAAAGATGGGATTAAGATTCGGTTGAATTCCATTCACCTGAAAAACGATGCACTCTTTTTTGAGCTCCAGATCACCAATAAAACCAACATGGCTTACGATGTGGAAAGCTTCAATTTCTGGATTACCGATAAGAAAAAAGCCAAGGCAACTAATGTTCAGGAATACCAGGTTTTTCCGCAGTATCAGCAGAACAATGTTCAGCGTATTCCGGGTGAAGTCACTGTTCGAGAAGTATTTGTAATCGAGAAAATGACCATTCCGGATCAGCGTATCCTGAAGATTGAACTCAATGAAAAAGCACTGGGCAATACAGGACGAAAACTCAGCTTCAACTTGAAAAATAAGGATATCCTGAAAGCCAAATCCCTGAAGTAAATCGCAATTCAGGCGATTCTTTAGACAAAAGAAAATTTAAAACATGCTATTCAGAATCCTCCCAACAGGAGGGTTCTGAAAGGCTAAAAGCTCAAACCATGTCAATGGCCGAAGGAAGAGAACTGGAAAAACTGCACGAAGGGTTTCGGTTCTTCAGCTACCTGTTACTGTTTTTGTCCATGTACCTGAACCAGTTGGGTTAATTTACGGCGCATGGGATAGACATTCCTGCTTTTCATCCGCTGGTAGCCAAAATGCAAAACCTTACATTTCTGGTAAATGTATATAAATCCAAGACCGTTTGTCTGGTTTTTCTGGCTATTACCTGTGTCGGGACCAAAGCCCACAAAGACCGCGAATTAACCGTTTCTTCCATTGTCGGGCAGGTGATTGCCGGGTTGATCCTTTACTGGGGAAGCCTGAT
>Ga0302293_10001557_pt1 | contig 11189 bp, 7 predicted proteins | sample III_Fen_N2_2_FD_198758 | JGI IMG/M metagenome (GOLD analysis project Ga0302293, IMG submission 198758) | Peat permafrost microbial communities from Stordalen Mire near Abisko, Sweden - III_Fen_N2_2 | ecosystem: Environmental > Terrestrial > Soil > Wetlands > Permafrost | place: Sweden: Abisko... | reverse complement strand
AAGTCCGGACAAAGTGCAGATGAAAGATTCGATAGAATGCTATCTGGCGGATCAACGCGGAAAGTGGCTTGGATCGGGTATCGGTTCTGTAATGGAAATGCCAATATTATATCAGGAAAATGTTCGGTTTAACAAATCAGGAATGTACCGATATAAAATTATACACGGGATGCGTGATACGACATTGGCTGGCATAAACGATATAGGTATGCGAATAGAGAAAATTGTAAAATAAATAAAAGATACAATCCCTGTCGGATCAATTATTATAGCCGACACATATATATAATTGTATTCTAAAATTCAGCTAAGTAAAAAAGTGGGTAAAAATAAATTGGCGAAATTTGCCGATATGGAAGAATTTCCGCACGTATTTCAGGTTTCATCACATGCTATACGCGAAGGAATTGAATTTGACATGAAAGGAAAATGGAATGAAATGTTTTTTAAAAACAATCATCCCATTGTTTTAGAATTGGGTTGTGGAAAAGGAGAATATACAGTAGGTCTGGGAAAACTGTATCCCGAAAAGAACTTTGTAGGAGTTGATATAAAGGGAGCTCGGCTGTGGACAGGTGCTAAAGAATCATACGAAAAAGGGATGACAAATGTGGCATTTCTACGAACCAATATTGAAATGATTCATCACTTTTTTGCAGAAAATGAAGTTAGTGAGATTTGGCTTACTTTCCCCGACCCTCAGATGAAAAAAGTTACAAAACGCCTCACAGCCACTAATTTTATCAAATCATACCAGCAATTCGTAAAACCCGACGGAATTATTCATTTAAAAACCGACAGTAATTTTATGTTCACCTACACCTGTGAAATGGTGAAGGCTAATAATTTCAAGGTGGTTTTCTCTAATGATGATTTATACTCCTCTAATTTGCAAGACCCCATCTTAGGAATTAAAACCTACTACGAGCAACAGTGGCTTGAGCGTGGATTAACCATCAAGTACATTCAGTTTTTACTCGAAAAGAAAGAGCCGTTAGTAGAGCCTGATGTTGAAATTGAGCACGATGCTTATCGCAGTTTTGGCAGAAGTAAAAGACACAACCTGGACGTATAACTCCGAATTTGATTAAACACTAAACATTTCAAACAGAAAACTTGTTACAGGACATACTCGCCATATAAATAATATTGTGCAGTAACAAATAACACGTAAATTATTATGACTTTACACCCTCAGTTAATTCTTGATGCTTTAGTACACGTACGTTATCCCGGAACCGGAAAAGATATTGTTTCTTCGGGCATGGTTCTGGATAACATCCACATACAAGGAAACAAAGTAACATTTTCAATTTTTTTCGAAAAGCCGAATGATCCTTTTGCTAAATCGGTTGTAAAGGCAGCTGAACAAGCTATCCTCACATACATTAGCCAGGACATTGATATAAAAGGCAATATAGAAATTATCACAAAAGAAGCTCCAAAACCAAAGCCGACTTCTATTCTGCCCAATGTAAAGAATATTATTGCAGTTTCATCGGGTAAAGGAGGTGTAGGAAAATCGACCATTTCATGCAATCTGGCTATCTCTCTGGCAGCTTTGGGATATAAAGTTGGCTTACTCGATGCAGACATACACGGACCTTCGATTCCCAAGATGTTTGGAGTAGAATCGGCACATCCTGAAGTAGTTGAAACGGAAGGACGACATATAATTACACCCATAGAAAAATACGGAGTGAAAATTCTGTCCATCGGTTTTTTTGTAGACCCTGCTCAGGCACTGGTGTGGCGTGGTGCAGTATCGAGCAATGCCCTGAAACAGTTAATCACAGATGCCGACTGGGGTGAACTGGATTTCTTTGTAATGGATTTACCTCCAGGCACAGGAGACATTCACCTGACATTGGTGCAGACCATGGGAATTTCGGGTGCAATAGTTGTGACCACTCCACAAGAAGTAGCACTGGCTGATGCCCGAAAAGGTGTCAACATGTTTACCGGCGAAAAGGTAAATGTACCGGTTCTTGGAATTGTAGAGAATATGGCTTGGTTTACCCCTGCTGAATTACCCGAGAATAAATATTACATTTTTGGTAAAGAAGGAGGAAAAAGACTTGCAGAAGAATTGAATGTTCCGCTTCTGGGACAAATACCATTGGTGCAAAGTATACGCGAGGGAGGTGACGCCGGACGACCTATTTCGGTTGATGAAAACTCAATATTATCTTTATCATTTAGAGCTCTTGCCCAAAATGTGGTAGAAAGAGTGGATTACCGTAATAAAAATATGGAAGCTACCAAGAAGGTAGAAATGTCACAGTAATCACTTATTTTATAGAAAATTCCACCTGATTCATCCATACCTTTCCTGTGAAATAGAGTTCTTACCCTTGCATTTTGCTATATTTTATTGTACTAAACAATGAAAATAAGATAAATATGCAATAAATTATGAATTATTTTTATTAAGTCCAAAAATACATATATATCTATAAAACAAGTTATTGATTAAAGCAAAGAGTGGATTTGTAATAAAATGTAATATTACATAATATTACATCAACATTATTAAATAAAATATAATGTTATCTTTGACGCTCATATTTAGGAACTTCAGTAAAGCATCAAAATTATTCACTGAGTTTTAATCTTTCCAATCTACATGAAAAGATTTCAATTATTTATAATTCTACTTGTATTAACAGTTAAGGCATATCCGGAAAATAAACATTTTTCGCGATGGTCATTAGCACCGGAAGTCGGGTTAAATAAATTTGATGGAGATGCCGCTCAAAAATTAACCAGTGCATTTGTTACCACCAGTAACAACTTCACGGCCGGAGTTAATTTAGAATGTGCTCTGACACCTATTTGGGGAATCTCCTTTGATTATTTGTCACTTCCTTTTACAGGAATTTATTCCAGTCCGCAGGACACCTTCACTACTAAACTGAACAATATTGCCCTGAGCATGACGATAAACTTCTCGCGCATGCTTTTCCCACAAAATAATTCAAAGCTATCAGTTAATGGATCAGTCGGTCTGGGTTTTGCATCTTACAATTTCGATGTGCAGCCTATACCACAAGCAAACCCTGTCGCACCCATCACTCCTCCAAACGGCAATTCAGGCTGTATTCCTGTGAGCATTTCGCTTGAATACAATATTAGTAAAGCATTGGGACTTGGAGCAAAGGTAAGGTATATTACCTATACTAAAGATAATTTAGAAGGAGTAAGAACTTATCAGGGCGTAACCAATGACAGGATTATAATGGGAAGCCTCTTTCTTAGATACAAAGTAAATGCGATCAAAAAAGACCATCTACGAAATATCAGAATGAATGAATTCTCACCTGATGAAGGACTGGCTTTGGCTACCCTGAACTCCGACAGAATTAACAAATTAGACAAGGAACTGAAAAAATTAGATAAAAAAGTAGATAATCAGGGAAGAAAGATTGATTCTATAGCCCGATTCCTATCTAATGATGGTCCTGACTCCGATGGCGATGGTGTGCCCGATGTGAGAGACAGTGATCCTCACACCCCTCCGAACACCCCGGTAGACTTTTGGGGCAGACCTATGAAAAACATTGTTATAAACAACAATTCATCGTCTGTGAATAATTCTAAATCCCAAGTGAATAACGGCTTTGACGATACACCGACAGTATATTTTGATTTTGACAGAATTGATTTAGACAATGATGCTCTTGAAACTATCAGTAAAATAGCTTTCAAAATGAAGGCCGACCCAAGTCTGTATGTAGAAGTTCGTGGTTATTGCGATTATTTGGGAAAGAATCCGTATAACGAAACGCTGAGTAAAAAGCGCGCCGAAAGAGTAAAAGCCGAATTGGTAAAAATATGGAAAATACCTTCCGATCATATTATTGTAAACGGAAAAGGAAAAATTATCGAACCGCGGATAAAATACCGTCCGAACCGACGATGCGACTTCTTCTTTGACAAGCAATAGAATATTAAAAGACAATATTAAAAGAGCCTGCTTTATCGCAGGCTCTTTTGTGTGCCTACACCAGAGCTGTTATTCCTGCTCTACTTTAATACTGATTTAGTATCTTTGCAACACCAAGAACCCGAATATCTGCCGATGCAGAATTCTTGACAAAAACACAAATTTAATATCACAGATAAATGAGACCTACAATCATAGACCTTCTTAACAGCAGTGTAGAAAGATTTGCGCAAAATCCTTTTTTGTGGGAAAAAACAACAACCGAGTTTGTTCCTACAAGTTACCTTGAAACACAACAACAAGCCCAACAACTGGCTGCTGGTTTAATTGAGATTGGAGTAGAGATGTACGATAAAGTGGCGCTAATATCAGAAGGTAGAAATGCATGGATTATCGGTGAGCTGGGAATATTACATGCTGGCGCTGCAAATGTTCCCTTATCGATAAAACTAGAAGAAAGTAATGACCTTATATTCCGGCTTATTCACTCTGAGGCTAAATTTATTTTAGTTTCCGGTGGACAATTGAAGAAAATACGTGCCATAATAAAGTCGCTTCCTCTTATAAAGAAAGTAATCGTACTTGATGACCAGACAGAATATGAAGAGCTCGAAATCCCGATAAGCAAATTGATAGCATCTGGGAAACAACTTTTAAAAACACAGCCGGAAGCGGTACAGCACAGAGTTGAGGTAATAAAACCTGATGATTTGGCAAATATAAGTTATACCTCAGGTACCACTGCCGACCCGAAAGGAATTATGCTTACTCACCGGAACTACACTGCCAATGTGGAACAAGCATTAACATTAATGGATATCTCCACCTCTACCCGAACCCTTCTAATTCTGCCGCTAGATCATTGCTTTGCACATGTGGCGGGCTTCTACAGTTTCATGGCCTTAGGTGCAAGTGTTGGAACCGTTCAGAGTGGTAAAACCGGTATGGAAACATTGAAAAACATACCTATAAATATCAAAGAACTAAAACCTAACATACTGCTTAGTGTACCTGCACTCGCTAAAAGTTTTAAGAAAAACATTGAGGCAAACATACGCGCACAAGGACCCGTGATAAACAGACTGTTTAATATTGCGCTGAATCTATCCTATTCTTATAACAGAGAAGGATATAACAAAGGTAAAGGATTACAGATATTAAAGAAGCCGCTTATCGTATTGTTCGACAAAATACTATTTGCTAAAGTGCGCGAAGCATTTGGTGGAAATCTTGATTTTTTCATTGGAGGCGGTGCATTATTAGATATTGATCTACAGCGTTTTTATTACGCAATAGGCATTCCTATGTTTCAGGGATACGGACTGTCCGAAGCAACACCGATCATTTCATCCAACGGGCTGAAACATCATAAACTCGGATCATCGGGCTATCTGGTGAAACCGCTGGAACTGAAAATTTGTGATTCTGAAGGAAAGCAACTTCCAAATTACGAAAAAGGAGAAATCGTAATTAAAGGTGAGAATGTAATGGCGGGATACTTCAAAAATGAAAAAGCCACTGCCGAAACGATAATAGAAGGATGGCTGCATACAGGCGATATGGGTTATATGGACAATGATGGATTTTTATATGTTGTAGGACGATTTAAAAGTCTGCTGATATCAAGTGATGGTGAAAAATACAGTCCTGAGGGAATTGAAGAATCAATAGCCGATAATTCTCGATATATAGATCAGGTGGTGCTCTACAACAACCAAAACCCCTACACAGCTGCGCTGATAGTGCCCAACAAAGAAGCACTCAAACGATATGTAAAAGAAAAAAAACCTCAACTAAGCTGGGATAGCAATGAAGCTAAAGAGTTAGCGCTGAATAAACTTCAGAAAGAATTAAATGAATACAAAAAAGGAGGAAAAATGGAAGGATTGTTCCCCGAACGATGGCTTCCTTCAGCTGTAGCTATAATTGGTGAGCCATTCAGCGAACAAAACGGACTGGTAAACAGCACCATGAAAATAATGCGTGGCAAAGTAGAAGAACGATACGCCGCAAAAATTGAAAATCTATATTCCCCGGGAGCAAAGAGCATCCAAAATCAGGAAAATATAGAAGCACTAAAGTGATTCTGGATTCAAAACTAAAAAATGTCATTCTACTAATGAATGACATTTTTTCATTAAAGTGAACTGATAATTATTTTTGCTATTTTTTCTAGATAAATAACATCTGTTTCATCAAGTACGTCGTAGCGTTCACTATCGACATCCAGCACGGCGATTACCTTATTTTGTTTGTCAAAAACCGGAACTACAATCTCGGAAACCGAACTACTGCTACAGGCTATATGTCCCGGAAATAAGTTGACATCCGGCACAAACTGACTTTTTTCTTCTTTCCAGACTGTACCACAAACTCCTTTTCCTAAACGTATGCGCGTACAGGCAATCGGTCCCTGAAACGGTCCAAGCACCAACACATCGGTTTTTACAATATAGAAACCAACCCACCACCAACCAAATGATTCTTTTAAAACTGCCGTAATATTAGCCATATTGGCAATAAAATCAGTTTCACCTTCTATCAAAGCTGATAGTTGTGGCAGCAACGCCTCGTATACATTCTTTTTATCTGATCCTACAGGGATAAACAATTTTTCTGACATCGTGTTTTGTTTTACATTACAAAAGTACATTATTTTGAAGACCAGTTGCACGAATCTGTCGGTAAAAATACCTGTTTTTAGGGCTAAACAAGCGTGAAATCCTGTAGATTAATAAATAATTATCGAAAAACAATAAAATGATTTTGTTATTTCACTAATTATACTTTCCTTTGTAACCGATTTAACTGCAAATATTATTCTCTAATAAACTATCATCAATTCAAAAAACAATTCAATTATGAAAAAAAATCTTCTAAGGTTGTTTTCCTTAAGTTTGATGCTGATTTTGGCACTACACGCCGGAGCTCAACAGGTACAACCCATCCCACTTGATCCGAAAATACGCTATGGAAAGTTAGAAAACGGGTTAACTTACTACATTCGGGCCAATGCAGAGCCCAAACAACGTGCTGAGTTTTTCATTGCACAGAACGTTGGTTCTATTCTTGAAAATGATAATCAGAACGGTTTAGCGCATTTTCTGGAACACATGGCATTTAACGGCACCAAGAACTTTCCCGGTAAGGGAGTAATTAGTTTTCTGGAAAAACACGGTGTGAAATTCGGAGAGAACATTAACGCTTATACCGCCATTGACGAAACAGTGTATAACCTATCTGATGTACCAACCATTCAGGAAGGAGTGGTTGATAGCGCATTACTTGTATTGCATGATTGGTCGGGCTATTTAACCCTTGATGATAAAGAGATTGATAGTGAACGTGGTGTTATTATGGAAGAATGGCGTACACGATTTGGTGCAGACCGCAGAATGTGGAAAGAATCAAACAAAATTAAATACCCAGGATCGCAATATGGAATAAGAGACGGAATAGGTGATACAGCTGTGATTAAACACTTTAAGTATGATGTCATCAGAGACTATTATAAGAAATGGTATCGTCCTGATTTGCAGGCTATTTTAGTTGTTGGAGATATAGATGTAGATAAAATTGAAGCTAAAATAAAAGCTTTATTCTCTTCAATACCCAAAAAAGAAAATGCAGGAGAACGGCCAATATCCACTATTGCTGACAATGACAAACCAATTGTAGCTTTAGTTTCGGACAAAGAAGCTAACGTAACCCGCATTACGCTGGAATACAAGCATGAGAAACTACCAGCTGAAGTTCAGCTTTCAGTACAGGGATACGCTAAGGGTATTGTTGACAATTTGATTTCGGCAATTATCGGAGAACGTTTTAATGAAATCACACAGCAAGCTAGTGCACCTTTTGTGGGCGCCATGGCAGGTTACGGTGAGTTAGTAAAATCTAAGGATGCATTTACCATGCTGGCAGTACCTAAAGAAGGAAAAGAAGCAGATGGGTTAAATGCTCTGCTGTTGGAAGCCGAAAAAATCAAGCGTTTTGGATTTACCAATGCAGAGTTGGAAAGAGCCAAAACCAATATGCTAAAGCAATTTGAGACATCCTACAAAGATCGTGATCATCAGAAAAACAACAGTTTAGTAAGTGAATACGTTCGGAATTTCTTACACAACGAACCTGTACCCGGCATAGAATGGGAGTATCAAACAATTCAGGCTATTTTGCCGAGCTTAACAGCCAATGTAATTAATCAGGTAGCGAAATCATATATTACCGAGAAAAATTTGCTGGTAACTATCACTTCGCCCGAAAAACCAACTGTGAAGGTTCCAAACAACGATCAGGTACTAGCAGCAATTACAGAAGCAGGCAAAGCTCAACTAACAGCTAAAGCAGAAGAAACGCTTAATAAACCGTTGGTAGAGAAAGCACCCGTTGCAGGTAAAGTAATTAAAAAAGGACAAAACCCAAAACTTGGTACCACAGAATGGACACTGAGCAATGGCATACGAGTGATTTTTAAACCTACTACCTTTAAGCAGGATGAAATATTGCTGAGTGCATACAGCGAAGGAGGACTTTCTAAAGTAAAAGATATTTCGCTTCTGCCTTCAGCCACCTTAGCATCCAGCATTATTGGCAGCAACGGATTAGGCAGCTATTCACAAGTAGATTTGAATAAGATACTAACGGGAAAAGTAGTTAGCTTACAACCTCAAATCAGCAATTACGAAGAAGGCTTTGGAGGAAGATCTTCGGTAAATGATTTTGAAACTATGATGCAACTGGTGTATTTATACTACACCGCTCCCCGTAAGGACGACAATGCTTTTAGCGCATTAATAAACATGTATCGTACCAGTTTGGCAAATAGTGCTACTGATCCTCGCAAAGCATTCTCCGACACTGTAAATACTCTGGTTACCAATCACAATCCACGTACAGTAATTATGAATCTGAACACTATCACTAAGGTAGATCAGGATAAAGCATTGGCATTTTTCAAAGAACGATTTGCCAATCCGGCAGATTTTACGTTTATCTTCGCCGGAAATGTTGATCCGAACAACGTGAAAGTAAGCAATGCTATTTGTACGTACCTGGGTGGTCTGAAAACAACCAAGGTTCTGGAGAAATTTACGGACAATAATATCCGCAAGCCACAGGGAAAAGTTTCGAACACGTTCGAAAAAGAGATGAAAACTGCGAAAGCAAGCAATCTGGTACTGTATAATGGCGCAATGCCTTACAATATTGTGAATAACACACTGGTAGGAGCCATTGGCGATATACTGGATATACGATACACCGAATCCATTCGCGAAAAAGAAGGTGGAACTTACGGTGTAGGCGTTCGTGCAGGCATTAGCCATCAACCGATAGATAATGCAACTTTACTAATGCAGTTTGATACTGATCCTGTCAAACAAGCGAAGCTTATCGGAATGATTTACGATGAGGTGAATGAAATAGTGAAGAATGGTCCGAAAACAGAAGACGTTCAAAAGGTAAAACAAAACCTGCTGAAAACGTATAATGAAAATCTGAGAGAGAACGGATGGTGGTTAAACACAGTAGAAAGCTACTATCATAATCAGATAAACTATGTGGACAACTATAAAAACGCTGTAGAAGCAATCACTCCACAGTCGATTCAATCTACTTTAGCAAAATTAGCGAATCAGGGCAATATCATGGAAGTAGTAATGAAACCTACAAAATAAAACTTCGTATTTATGATAAAAGAAAGGCTGACTCTGAGATAATGAGTCAGCCTTTTTTATAAGCATGTTTTGTCCAATAGAATACAAAAGAATAACATTGATCGTTGAGATATGTTATCAATGTTGGTCGGAAAATTTATTGAAAGTCCTTTTCTTCCTACAAATTATTAATCCCACCATCATCATTCTGATTGGTCGCGACCTATCCTTAAAATGTCAAGAACCGAATTTCCGGCATGTAAATAAATGGCAATACCAAAAAAGAATGATTCCTACTTTATTCGGGTATATCGCAAAATAAGGTTAATTGACTATCCTGAGTCCGAGCGTGTTTGTGTATTTTGGAAGCTGCACGACCGGAGACTGGCGCTCTACGCCAGAGAACTATTGGATTATCTATAATATTGAATATCCCCATACAATTGTTTCAAATGGATTTATGGAACTACAGCATAATACTCAATTTAGCCTTGCAAGACTAATGCTTTGTAAATGAATTTATTTACCCTTTAGCGCTTCAATACTATTAAGAAATAGCTGTTGATCACTAAAATACTAAATCAAACGACCGCGTTATTTTTGCTTATGCGTTTATTGTTTGTTTAACTGTTTTGAAAAACAGATAATTAGCACTTGAAATAAAAAAGATCAATTCATTTTTAAATATTAACAATATTTAATTTGTTTTTTTACTTTTATAATATTTGTATTTTTGCACAAAATATACTTTAAATAAATTAATTAATATAATGATATTTATACAAAAAATTAAACATCCAATAGCGTTCACATTTATTTATCTGTTTTGTGGTATAATATCACTTTATTCTCAAAGTAATAATAAAGCCTCCATTAAAGCTGTTGGTATGGCCGACAGTTGCGGTTGTTCTATAAAACTAAGATGGACTTTGAGTGATCCTTATACATGGAAGTTGGCTAATAATTATGGATACTTTATCGATCGCTATACTGTTTTAAAAAATGGAGAACTAAGTCCATCTACTTCTAAAACGAGACTCTCTACTGTTCCAATTAAGCCAAAATTGTTGAAAGAATGGGAAACCATGTGTCAGACAGACGATAATGCGGCAATTATTGCTCAGGGAATATATGGGGAGGATTTTGAATTTGTCTAAGCTCTTTTTTAATAAAATACTTCGAACAAATTGTGGACTGGCTTATAATACAAGTTCAAGTATGAATAAGTCAATCAGCATTTTCAACCTGAGAGGAGGTGCATCAGCCGTTATTGCAAAGAAACACAATCTGAATATATGTATTATTTGGCAAAATAAAAGAAGTAGTATTGGAGTAGCTACCTCTACTTTTTTTACAGCTAATGCAGGATATGCATATTCATTTTAAAAACATTTGCGGGAAGGATTTAGAAAATAAAAAAGCTCAATCATTGATAATCAACTGATTGAGCTTTTAAACAGTACCCAGAGCCGGGATCGAACCGGCATGGAAGTGAATCCACTGGTGTTTGAGACCAGCGCGTCTACCAATTCCGCCATCTGGGCGATTGCGGTGCAAAAGTAAGGTATTTTTTGGAACTGGCAAAT
>Ga0302293_10001551_pt1 | contig 11209 bp, 7 predicted proteins | sample III_Fen_N2_2_FD_198758 | JGI IMG/M metagenome (GOLD analysis project Ga0302293, IMG submission 198758) | Peat permafrost microbial communities from Stordalen Mire near Abisko, Sweden - III_Fen_N2_2 | ecosystem: Environmental > Terrestrial > Soil > Wetlands > Permafrost | place: Sweden: Abisko... | reverse complement strand
GTTCCTGCATCGTCAAAAAATTGAATGCCATGCTTGTGACGAACTTCCATATTTTCAAGATCAATGCTCAAAATTTCGCGAATCAAAGTTCCGTCAGTACCATCAACGGCAAGCTGCAAACCCTTGCGCAAGAAGCGATCTTCGACTTCGTGAATATTTGTTTCAAGAGAAAGAATTCCTTCGCGACGCGAGCGTTCTGAGAAACCAACGATATCGGTAACTACCTTGGCAGGGTCGATGCGCGTAGGAATAAATGCATTCTTCACAATGGAGAACACAGACAGAAGAGTTGAAAGCGGGTAAGCAATGAACATTGCAGAAATCATGCCACCGATAGTAATCGCTACAGCACGAGCATCAATAAACATTGCAATCTTTGCGGGGTCCCCGATACCGAGTCGGATGATCAGGAAAAGACCCGCAACGATCCCACCGATAGTTGCGAAATCCATGGTTCCTTGCTCTTGAAATACGTGATTTTCTTACGAAAAGATACATTAATTCCAAACGCGCTAACCCATTAAGAATCAATGAGTTAACGCGATGAAATTTTACCGCTTAAGCGACACAATTTCTTCCAACATCGTATCACTGGTAGTGATCACACGCGCATTTGCTTGGTAGCCACGTTGCGTGGTAATCATCTGCGTAAACTGAGAAGCCAAATCCACATTCGACATTTCCAAAGCACCTGGCTTTAGAGTCGAAGAACTTTGCGAACCTGGCGCACCAAATATGGGGTCACCACTATTGGGTGATGTCGTATACACAGAATCCGACAAGCGAGTCAAACCACCAGGATTTGTGAAGTCTACCAACTGAATCTGTGCAAGGTAACGCGATGTTCCATTGCTGAATGCACCGCTGATATAACCATTTTCATCGGCAGAAATACTTTGCAGATTACCAGTGGTATAACCATCTTGCTTAGTCGCAGAAGCGGTTGTCGCAGAACTGAACTGCGTAAGTCCTTGGAAATTACCTGGACCACCAGCATTCAAATTGATCTTCAATAGGTTCGATCCATTGTTTGGATCCATCGTGAGCTGCGAAGAATTGTCATTAAATGTCCATGAGCCCACGGAGCCATCTTGCCCAAAGGACACTTGGCCTGCGCCACCCTTGGTGATGGTTTCACTTCCATTAAACTTCACGGACCAATCCCACAAGCCCGGAGTATCGGTATGCGTGAAAGTCGTTGTAAGAACATGCTCTGCACCGGTTTCATCGTATACGGTGATAGAGGTATCAAAGGTTCCGACAGCTTGTGCTTTCTGTTTTTCCGTGAATGACATATTCGCATTGAAGGTTGTAGGCGCTGGAGCAGAATTGTTTGAGTTCGTTGCGCTAATGGTCAAATTGGAAATGGCAAACGCCTTTCCTTTTGCACCGCGCACCACCATTGTGCCATCAGGAATTTCATCGTTTGAATTACCAGCATCGATACTGACGGTGGGGTTGTTGAGCACGGTGCCATCATATTCTGGAAGTTTTAACGTGTCGCGAACTTGCGTCAAAATCATATCGAGAGTTGTTGCGCTGGCACCAGTATCTACATAGGTAATTGGGTTTACGCCAGAAGTAGGATCGGCGGAGTTCACAGAGTCCGAACCCACCATGGCTGTCACATTGATGATGTCACCATTTTGAAGCCCTAAGGAATCTCCATTGGCATCATAGAGATTAGATAAAAGATCGCCTGCAGTATTTGTGGTTGGATCACCACCGTATGCAGGCCCACGAAGGGCATCGGTCAAATACGCTCCACCAGTACCCGTTCCACCACCAGCAATCATATGGGATGGTACGTTCAATGCCTTATTGAGGGTAGGATTAGAAAGTGGATTATTTGAAGTCACTTGAAGATTATCAATGCCACCAGCACCCAAGACATCAAAAGCAATCGCACCTGTTGCATCCAAAGTTGCGGTTCCATTTGGAGCTAGCTGAGCATTAAGTACTGTAACAAAGCCAGCCATGTCGGTAAAGTCAGTTCCCGCAGTGTATGTCACTGGTGCAGTAGCTACACCACCCACAGAATAGTTTACGGTAATTTTATCACCCGCTGTTATTCCAAGATCGCCACCTTTACTGTTGTAAAGAGAATAGACAGTATCTGTTGATTGCGCAGCATGGAGCCAACGTTGACTATATGTCACCGAACCCTTAGCATCTGAATCCGCATTTAAGTTGCGGGAATAACTGACAGCGGTTGTCGCTTTTGCAGGAGACTGTTCATTAAAGGGAACTTTAATATCACCCGTGATTGTTCCCGTTGGAAAAACACCCTGGCTATCGGCCATTTTTCCCTGTAGCACCATACCGTTTGTAGGCAACACCACGTTACCATTGGAGTCCATCTGGAAACTACCGTTACGAGTATAGTAGGTAGCCTTGCCATCGGAAACACCAAAGAATGCGCTGCCTTGAATCGCAAGGTCAAGCGTATTTCCGGTAGATTCCAAATTGCCTTGCCCTGTTTGGGTATCGATCGATCCAACCGACATTCCAAGACCCACCTGCAATGGATTCGTTCCACCGCCAGAACCCTCGGATCGAGTTGCACCCTTCATCAGCTGCGAGAAGCTTTCTGCAAAGGTAACACGCCCGCTCTTATAGCCCACGGTGTTGACATTGGCGATATTGTTACCAATAACGTCCATCTGGGTTTGGCTGTTTTGCAAGCCAGTAACTGCTGAGGATAAAGATCTTAGCATGGGAATCTCCTTTCGACCTTAACTCTGAGAATCAACGGACATGAGGTTATTGGTGGAATACGATTTGCCGTCTATGACGACATTAGATCCTGTACTGCTGTAACGAAGTCCTGTCACCTTACCCGAGACGTACACATAGCCTTCGCTAGTTTTGCCAGTACTATCTACGATTGATGCGGTATAATCACCAGAGGCAACTGCAGAACCATCATCGCCTTTGCCATCCCAAGTGCAAGTTGCGTCTTGAGTGGTGCCATCGGTTGCAAAACTGCGAGTGGCAATTATTGCCCCAGAGGAGTTTTTTACCTGCAAATATGCAGAGGAAACACTGTCGTTCAACTGAATATTGAATTTCATGGGAGAACCGAGATAGTTCACATCGCTATTGACTACGCGAACCGTTTTACCAAGCAAGTTTGTCGAAGAAGCATTGACAGTGCTTGCAGTATTGGCGTTCTGAGTTTTCATGAATGCAGTCATGTTGGTTGAAAGCCCTTCCACAGCAGTCTCTTCATTTTGCGCTGTTTCGAGCGTAGAAAACTGAGCAAGCTGAGCTACGTACGCAGTATTATCTTGCGGACTGAGTGGGTCTTGATTTTTCATCTGAGCCACTAAGAGGTTCAAGAAGTCTTGCTTACCGAGCGTTGAGTTCGCTGTCGCAGAAGTGAACTTGCTCGTATCACCCGCAGAGGTCACGGTACTAGTGCCATCGGTGCTTGTAGTGACAACGCGCTGCGTGGTAGTCGTTGGATTGGTGAGCTGCCCTAGGGAATACCCTGTGGTCGCTTTGCCGATCTCGCTAGTGTTCCATAATCCAGTTGACATGGCAATCCTCTCCTATTCAGACATATCAGGCATATTCAGGCAATGAGTTCCATAGTGTTGTAGCCAAGTCTCCGACCCGTGTCAGATGTGGAAGCTATCACAGATGTATCAGCAAAGCGTGTGCCGCGATTCCCTTGAGAAGATTGACGCTTGCCACTATGAGCCCCATCGCGACGTTGAGCATTCGGGTCACCTCGGCCGGAATCCACTTGCACCTCAAGGCGATCAAGCTTTATGTTGTGGCTTTCCATGGCTACGCGCAGATCAGAAACAGAGGATTCGAGCGCCTGCTTTACCTCATCGTTGTCCACGGTCATATGGACCTTCATTTCACCGTCTTTGGTCTGCACCTCAAGCTCGATATGCCCAAGTTCGGGAGGGTCAAGACGAAGCGTTGCACGGCCTTCTTGATTATTGACCATCCATTGAATGCGCTGCGAAACTTGCCGCAGGGCAACATGTTCCTGTAGGCGCTCTGCGTAATGAGACTGTGGAGTCAGTGTCGCTTGCGGAATCTTGACTGCTTGACTCGATGCATCAGTCTGAACATTACTGTTATCGTGTGCAGATGCAATTGCATCGGTATTTACCTTGCTTCCACTAGCTTCAACAACTTTTGGTTCTGCCGTGGCGAGGTTCGTCTGTGGAGTTGAATCCGTTGAATCATCAGCAACAGATGCTTGCGCATCCACTTGTTTCGCGGGAGTTGAGTCCACTTTGACCGCAACATTATTCGACGATTTTTCCTGGGATTTTTCTTTGTTGTGACCTTTGTTATCATCAACAGACTTCACATTTTGCGAGATGCTTGCGGTAGCATCAACCAATGTTGACGAAGCATCCTTTGCATTCTTTTCAACGGTTGTGGACTTTGACGAATCCGATGAAGGCGTGCGCACCGTGCGAGAATCTGCCGTTTGAGCAATCGATTGGGAAGCCTGCGCTGATGTTGCTAGCACTGGTGTGGCTGAGACTGAAGTTTCTGCAACCGGCTGTGCTGTTGTTTGATCTGCATTTACATTGGCCGAGGAGGTCGTTGCACTAGACTCTTGCGGAGTTGTTTGCTGCTGTGATTGAGTCAAACCATCACTAGTTTGATTTTGCGAAACGGCCTGTGAAATCAGCACTGGCGTGGCTTCAACGGTCTTTACATCTAAACTAACTAACGTTACTGGATTCGTTTTTGTACTAAATATATCAGCACTATTTGTTGATACAACATTATTCGTCGATGCAGAGTCTTGACTCTGATTCTCGGATTGATCTTGGAGAGGCGTTGAATCTGCAGTAGCCAAAGCATCTTGAATGCGTTGCAACAATTGCACAACGCTCTGTTCTAAGCTGTCAGCGGTCAAAGCTTGCGGCGCTTGGAGAGCCGAGTTAGGGGTTGCAATTTTTCCCAGCAAATTATCGAGTTTACTGGTGAGCTCTTGTAAATCATTCGACAACGATTGCAATACATTATTCGACGCAATCCCTTGTCCTTGCTGAGATGAATCGGCATTCTGTTGATCCACTCCACCCACGGCAAGAACAGGTTGAGCAGAATTTTCGACATTCACTTGATCCGTTGCAGGCGTAAGATCTTGAATTTTTTGCAACACGAGCAACAACGATTGCATCACAGAATACAGGCTATCAGAGCTTGAATCTGGCGCAGCGCCGTCCTTGCCTAGCACCCCAGTGGGACTATTTTCGTGCGCGGTTTCGATCTTTGTTTGGTCTTGCAGTGCAGAGGCTTGCAATTGAACAAGATTTTGATTTAGAGTTTGATTCACTGCTGAATTGCCTTGCACAGAATTTCCTTGTGCAGCATTCGCAACATCAAGCACGGACTGGAAAATTGAAGCAAAGCCTCCGAGCTGATTTCCTGCAGTACCATTGCCCACATCGAGCGAAGCAAAGCCCGAAGCGGCTGAATTTGCGGTTGCAGAACTCGAGCTAGAATTTGTGGTCGAAATTTCGATAGCCATCAGATCCCCTGTTTTTTCCATCCGAGAATCGTGGTAATTTCTGCGGCGCGTTTGGAATCCATTGCCCCAAGAGCAGCCATCAATTTGGCTTGAGACCGCGTTTCGGGGACGCGCTTGATAATACGCGCAATTGCCGTGTCCGCGAGGTTTAGAAGAATGGGCGCTGCTTCAACAGGCTTCATAGCCCCATAAACTTGAGCCAATTCTTCAACGCGTTGATCGGAAAGCTGTTTATTTTGCCCAACCATATCCTCGATGCGCTTACGATCGGTCATGGTGGAATCTTTTAGTTGGGCATTTTCTGCCTTGAGACTTTCAAGTCGGGCAATTTCTGCCTGAAGTTTGGACTGTTCTTCTGCAATCTCTGAGGCCTTTTTCTGATTGGCTTCAAAGAGTTTGGTCTGCTCTAAATCGCTTTGCTGCTGGAGAGGGTTTAGCTTCTCTAAATACCCAGCCAATTTCTCTTTAACGGCTGAATTCTCGCCAAATTCTAGGTGAGCAGTCCCCGAACCAAGCAGTACAGCAAAGAAGATCACGGGAAACAAAAGCACCGAGGCTAGTCCCACACCAATAATGTCTGTGATCTTCAAATTCATAGGCAATTCTCCCATAGCATGCGGAGAGGTTATCGCAAGGAGTATGCCAAACAAAAAGCCCCGCTACGGTAGCGAGGCTTTTTGTTTTATTGAAGTTCGTTAAGCGAGAGCTACAATGCGGCTCGCGATCTGGTCTACCACTTCGGGTGCCAAAGCATAGGATTGTGACTGCACCTTGGCCGTCACAGAAGTGAGTCGATCGATACGAGCTTTCTCCCAATTACTCCCTGTCTGGGAGCTGGATGCTCTTGCCATACGGCGAGCCTCGCTCGAGATTTGCACGTCATCTGTAACCCTTGGTTCTACGCCGCCAGCAGACTTTTGGATCAGCTTGCGAGCGTCTGGGTCGCGGAGATGATCCGCCACTCTAGCCACAATTGTCGTCTGCATAGATTTAACCTCATGTTGCCGGCCAACCTTTGGCCTTCATTAACTATATCGGCAACCCTATGGCAGAACTTGAAGTAATAAATTGAGGTTTTTCTGAAGCTAGATCATTTGAACTTAATTAGAGCTCAGGTGGATCCTTGATCAGCTCGTAAATCCTGTAAAAGCCCAACTAAATCAGGATCTTGTGGATAACGACGTACGCCTTGTTCTAGCACAGCCAAAGCCCCTCGCCCATCATTCAACATAATCATGGTCTGCCCAAGGGAAAGAAGTATGGTTGCGCTTGAATCTTGCTTTTCTGCAAATTTCAGGTTGTCCAAACATTCTTGATATAAAGCATTCTCAAAGTAAAGCGAGGCGAGTTTGATGCCTGCGACAGTTTCCCCTTTGCCAATCGCAAGAGCCATGCGCATGATTTCCACTGCGAGTTGTTGCTTGCCTCGATTCTTCCAATACTCACCCAAGTATTTGCAGGCCTTCACGCGCAACTGCTGATAATCCACAGGCATCAATGTCGGCTGTTCTTGGAAATACAATAAACAACCATAGTCCTTCACCGCTTCCGTTTCTTTTCCAATCATTGCACATAACTGAGCACGCAAATAAATCCCATTAGGCTGCAATGGATTACGGCGCACATACACCATCATCATCGCAAGAGCTTCGGCCTGGAAGCCAAGATTGGCGCGGCATTCAGCCAGCTTTACCGGAAGAATTTCTAGGATGTGCTTATCTTCACCAACCCGCTCAGCTTGTTCCATTGAGCGACGATACCAAAGCTCAGCTTCAGCAAAATCACCTAAATCGAAATGTGCATTGCCAAGTGCAAAATATTTCATGGCATTCACTGTCTGTGGTGAATTATCGATATCATTACGCATTAATTCAAGATTGCGACGCTGCTTGGTTTTAACGGTTTCAGGATCGGTATAACCCGTATGAATCACGCGCAGTGGTAAAAACTCGATGGGAATGCCAAGCGTCTGTAAGGACGGAATCACTTGCTCGTGAACCTTGCCCTGAAAGCGAATATCGGAGCGGTTGGGGAAAATTCGAATCTGATTAAAAACAGGTCCAGAGATTCCACCATCTTGACTGTTCTTGACCATAAGCCCATAGGCTTTACGAGGAATATTCGTCAACACCAACTGGCGAATTTGCTGGGTATCTATGGGCAAAAAGATATCGTCGGCATCGAGCCATAAAATCCATTGCCCACTACATGCTTCTAATGATTTATTTCGCGCAGCTGAAAAATCACCGATCCAAGGGAACGACAAAACACGCGCACCGGCCTGTTCTGCAATTTGCACCGTGCGATCTGTGGAGCCTGTATCTACAACGATTAATTCATCCCATAACCCATGGATAGAGGCTAAGCATGCTTCAAGATGTGCTTCTTCATTTTTCACAATCATCGCTACAGAGAGAACAGGCTTTGCACGGTCAGATACAGATTCACCAAAGGCTTCGGCCATGCGTCGCCGCACATCATCAATTTTATGTGCAGACCCATTTTGTTCGTGCGCATGCATTAGCGCAAACCATGCGTCACGATTTGCGGTTGGATTGGCTGCAATGCCTTTTTCAAACAAGGGTATGGCACCCTTTGCATCACCTAGGTTCAACAGTGCTTTGCCTTTTAAAATGGGCCCTTCCACCACCTGTGGATATTCTTCGCTGAACTTGGAAGCCCAGTCCAGCAAGGCTTGGTAATCCTTATCAAGAATTGCAATGTCGCACAAATACTTGTAGGAATACATGCGCATCACATCCCAATGCGAAGCTTGCGAAGAATGTGTTCGCTTCATTCCCAGTACTTTGATGAAGCGCGTGCGAGCCTCAGTATAGCGTTGCAGACGGAACATGGATTCACCGTTATAGAAGAACGGATCAATGCGGTTAGGAGTGCGTTCTTCGGCCTGCAAATGCCAGCGTACAGCTTCGTTATAATCACCCTTGGTCTGGTAGCACTTGCCGATATTGATGTACACCTCTTCAAAGGCATCGGGGTTCACAACCTCTGCACCAGGAATCGTGAGAACCTCTTGGAATGCTGAGATCGCATCATCGGGCTTTCCCAGAATCATGTAAGCATCGCCAAGCTGCGTTGAAATCACAGGATCTATACCACGATCAGGCTCTGTTAAAATCAATTCAAGATTGCGCTTGGACTTAGAAATACGCATCTCATCGGTCTCATAGCCCATATGGTAAATGGTCGCTTCGGTATAAATCATATACAAACCGAGCGAGCCAACCGAGTACACAATTTGTTCGTGAATGCGCCGTTCAAAACGAATCTGAGGATGATTCGGAAACATGCGCACTTGCATAAAGTGTGCGCCTACAGGCTGTCCACCACCCTGCGTATTGATGATCTGAAATCCAAAAGCGCGATCGAGCGGGGCGTGTTTCAGCTTGCTGAAATTAACGGCTTGCTCTGGTGGCACCACATCATCAGCATCCATCCACAAGCACCAAGTGCAAGTAGCTGCATCGAGACTAAGATTACGCGAGTAACTGAAATCGCGTTTCCATTCTGAATGAATCACTTTCACTTTCGGAAGTGTTTTTAGGATTTCCACCGTGCGATCAGTGGAGCCCGTATCGTTCACAATAATTTCGTCTGCAAAGGGCAAGAAACTACGAATAGCACGTTCGATTGTCGCGTCTTCGTTCTTCACGATCATACACACAGAAAGCGTGTTAGGCTTACCATGCGCCTTGAGTTCACCTTGAATTGTACCGAGGCGTTTCTGTAGTTCAAGCGGGCTTAAGCTAGGCATGGAGAGTGATTCCTTCCACGCCATTTACATGACCGCGTGCGAGGGTTAAAATTCCACGAGTCTCTTCTAAACGACCCGCATCTAGGCTAGTGTCTGCAAGGTTCTGATAATAATCAAGGCGTGAACCATCTTGCAAAATCGCTAAGCGAAAGCTTTCCCAGGCAGCACGAAATTCTTTCCGATAGAAATGCAAAACGCCTTGCAAATTACAAGTATCTGCATTCGACGCCCCCATTTGAAAAATCTTATCGAGAAGAAGCCCCGCTTCAGCGAGTCGTTTCGTTTCCAATAGGTCTTCGATTTCTTTATGCAAACCATTCAGATCGCTGTGATCTAACTGTTGCTTATCGGTCTGTTTTGGAACGAGCGGAGTGAGCACAATCAGCCATGATTCAATGAATATGCGTTTACGAGCCTCGGGCTGTTCGGGTAAGTAAACAGTGCAATCCCAGCCTTGAATCGAAGGCCAACGCGTCATTTCTTTGCTGTGATAAAGTCCATCAAAATTTTCTGTGGCTGATACAAGAGAGCAACCAAGAACCGGCAACGCTGATTTTACATCTTCTAGAATTGTAGACATTGCGAGTGGATAATCTTGTGGCTGTGGCCAAATTTCTCGCCCCGTACGCTTAATCACTTCGGTATAACACTCTGGATTTCGTAAGCGCACATACAACGATGCACCTTGCGTCATCAAGGCTGTGAGCCGTCTAAACAAATCATGCTCAGCCAGAATATGATTGCCAGCTTGATTGCAGATGAGTGCATCAAACTTCATTCCATCAATCGGCCAAGCATCTTGCCAAGGCGACAAAGCAAAGCAATCATCGGTCGTCTCAAAAAGCGACGATAATCCTATAGAAAAAACGACAGCCTTCGCATCCCATCCTAGACTACGGTAATGCAAAACTTCTGCAGGGCCACCTTGCACCACCAACAAATGGTTTTCACGTGCTGAACGTGGAGTAACCGTGTGCCATGCAGATTTATTTCGGAGATATGCCGTTGCGAGTTCCATCACTTAGCTTCCTCCAAAATTTTTGCGACCGCCGTCAAATTCGGATCGATCGACAAGGCATTTTGCAGCACCGATTTTCCTTCGTTGATGCGCCCTGTTTTAAGGCATGCGTCCCAATAGTTCACAAGACAATCGCCATCCAAGGGAGACAAAAGAATCGCGTGGCGGAAAATTTGATAAGCGTCATCGTAATGCTCGCGATAAAAGGCTGCGATACCAATGCCATTAAGGCATTCCACATTTTCGGGATAATCATTCAATATATCTGAAAAGATAAGCACCGCTGAATCAACCTTTTGTTCTTCTAGCAGTGTTTGCCCCAACTTAATTTGCTCGCGCAGTTTGGACTGCTCGGCGTCCTTACGGAAATAAGAGCGCAAACGTTCTGGAGTACGGTCTTCGCGGATTTCTTGTTGGATTTGTTCGAGTTCGGGAACCCCTGGATTTGCGAGCAAGGCTTTCTGTAGCCACGGCATAAATTCAGTGATTCGATTCGAAAGAAACGAGCAGTCATACAGATTGATTACAGCATCGACATACCAAGGATTCAGCTCAACAGCCTTACAAAACAAGACAAAAGCAGAGTCGAGTTTCTGTGCATACCAATCTAAAAGTCCAAGATTATTTAGGGCGCGATAATTATTTTCATCGCCTACTAAAATCTCTTGCAGCACCTCGCGAGCCTTTTCTACCAAGCCTTCGCGGATCATGTTCTCTGCAGCGACATTACTTTCACGCGCATAAATAATGCGATTCGAATCTTGCAAACCAGAACTTTTGTTCGCGCGAATTTCTTGCAAGGCTATGCGAACCTCACCCAAACTTGGGTCAAGGCTCAGCGCATATTCCATGTGCTTGATCGCATTTTGTGGAATTCCTAAGCGAAGCAGAGCATCGTAAT
>Ga0302293_10001549_pt1 | contig 11217 bp, 4 predicted proteins | sample III_Fen_N2_2_FD_198758 | JGI IMG/M metagenome (GOLD analysis project Ga0302293, IMG submission 198758) | Peat permafrost microbial communities from Stordalen Mire near Abisko, Sweden - III_Fen_N2_2 | ecosystem: Environmental > Terrestrial > Soil > Wetlands > Permafrost | place: Sweden: Abisko... | reverse complement strand
AGTTCCAATTACAACTTCATTTTCGTTGTAGAATTTTTTGGTGACATTTAGCGTGTATTGCTGTCCTTTATTCACTTCAAACTCGAACTGCCCGTCGATACGGGTAACACTTGATGCGATTGTATTTCCAGCTTCATTAATAACTGAAACGGTTGCATCCGACAGTACATCTTTGGTGTCGCGGTCCTTGATTACTCCACGGATGATAACCGGAATACGTTTGATCTTCATAAAATACAAATCGTCGTCACCTTTGCCACCCAGACGGTTTGACGTAAAATATCCTTTCACGCCAGTTGAATCAAGAGCCAATCCGAAATCATCTTTTGATGAATTAACCGGATATCCCATGTTTTCGATGCTGTTAAAAATGCCCTGTTCAGGAACAGAGAAATAAATATCCAAAGCCCCCAAACCACCATGCCCATCGCTTGAAAAGTAGAGAACCCCGTCGTTACTAATAAATGGGAAAAACTCGTTTCCTTCAGTATTAATTTTCGGTCCAAGGTTGAAAGGCTTGCTCCATTGTCCGTTAGAGAATACACTAAAGTAAATATCCGATTTTCCATAACCACCAGGCATATCAGAGGCAAAATACAATATCTTTCCTTCTTTATCTATCGAAGGGTGACCAACCGAATACTCATCACTGTTGTACCTAAAACTACCGGTTAATTTCCATTCACCTTCGTCCAGTTTCCCAAGGAATATTTTCAGGTTAACCACGCCTTCCCGGCTCTTGGAAGTTTTACCTTTTGCAAAGTTATTCCGGGTTAAATAGATTATGTTGTTTTTCGAATCAAAAGAAACCGGGCCATCATGGTAGGCTGTTTTCAATTTTGGGGCAAAGGGTTCTACCGAATTCAGATCGCCATAAGGACCTATTTTTGCTGAATACAATTTCAAATACGGCAATTCGTTCCATTTGTAGGTAGCACCCGCTTTGGTGCCTATCGAGGTTGACGAAAAAATGAGTTTGTCTTTATAGAAAGCGGGCCCCATATCAGAGCCGATTGTATTTATCGCGGTATTCATGATTTCGTAATTCGTTGAATCACGCATCAGGAACTTAATGTATTCGAGTAGCGAAACCTGCATATTAACTCGTCCGTCCTCAGGTCTCAGATCAGAGTATTCCTTTAGCCATTGTTCAGCAATCAGGTATTTTCCATTGCTTTTCAGTGCCTGTGAGTAATTGAAAATATCTTCAGGAATGGCAACTTTGCGGTCGATTAATTTTTTGAGCCAACGTTCAACCGCTTCTGTATTTCCAACATTCCGGTTCGACTCAGCCAATCTTTTTACAACATAAATATCGGTAGTGTCTTTCTCATAAGCATATTCGTAAAGCCCAATTGCCTCAACGTATGCAAATTCATCAAAACTTTTATCTGCAAGTTTAACGGTAAGCTTCTGACTGAAACTCTGTTTGGGCAACAAAAAGAATAATACTATTCCCCACAGAAATATGTTTGAAAGTCTTGCCATTGAATATTGATCTTTCACCTTGTCATAAGCCACTTCATCAAACGAATATCCTCAAACTTAGTACGCTCAGCCAATTCCCCATTGTGAGGAATATTTTACTGTTAGAAATATCTTGGTGACCTCACCCTGCCACGTCCAAAGTCGAAATCGAAGGTTACCATAATTTCATGTGTCCCATTACTATAGGCTCCCAGTTTGTTAATTGGAAGATCATAAGAATATCCAATTTTCAACTGGTTGGTCGCCTGAATCTGTAATAATCCTCCAAACGAATCACCAACCCGGTACATTGCACCTAACCAAAGACGTTCGTAAAATAAGAATGTACCAGTCATATCTAACGAAACCGGAGCATTCTTAACATATTTGGTTAATATGGATGGTTTAAATTTAACAATTCTATTTACATCAAAAACATAACCTGCCATAAAAAAAACATGTATCTGTTCTTTGCTGATACTCTGCGTAGAAACGCCATTTTCAGTGATTTTGTTTTCAATTAATTTTGGAATTGATAGTCCGAGATAATATTTTGGAGTAAAATAAATCGCTCCAACTCCGAAGTTTGGCAGAAACTTTCGGTTAATATCATTCGCAAAAACCGGGTCATTCGGATCGTTGGTTGTCAAGTCTGAGATGCCAGCTTCAAAAAAATTGACTCCGCCTTTTAACCCAAGAGAAAGACTTCTGCGATTACTAAAGCTCAGTGTATATGAATAATCGATATAAACTCCTGATTGTTTTACAGGGCCGACCTGATCACTCAAAAACGAAAAGCCTAAACCCATTTTAGTACCGTTAACCGGAGCATGAGCGGCAAAAGTCCGGGTAACAGGAGCTCCAGGTACTGAAACCCATTGATTGCGCGAAACAACCATCATGCTCAACAAATCTTTTGATCCAGCATAGGCAGGATTCAAGGTAAGCAGGTTTTCCATATATTGAGTATACATAGGATCTTGCTGAGCAAACGATTCGCCAGCACAAAACAACAGCACTGATGCAAGAACTATTTTGGCAAACAGATGCTTAAGGGTTCCTATGTATAGCCTGCTTTTCAATTTTTCAACTTAATATTTAATTTAGAAATATCAATTATTTTATTCAGTGAACTATTATTCCTCTATCTCCCCAGATAAATTGTCCCATTAATTTTTTCTTTACCATCCAATTTCAGAACGTAGAAATAGGTACCAGAAGGAACCTGACCTGAACCTGTACGAACCCCCTGACTTGCCGTTCCGTCCCAAAATCCGTCTTTGCCCTGACCTTTGCCATAGTTTTTAGATTGGTAAATCACATTGCCCCAACGATTAAATACCTCAATGTCAACCGTCTTATATTTTGTTAATCCTTTAATTTCAAATTCATCATTAATACCATCACCATTGGGAGAGAAGGCTTCAGGAATAAAGAATGGTAAATCGTTAACCAAAACCAACACTGTTGCCTGATCGCAATTTTGGAAATAGTCGCAAATGGAATAAACAAAATTATCGGAGCCAACAAAATATTGATTAGGTGAATACGAAACCAATGAATCGCCCACCACTGTTGCAATTCCATTTTGAGGTGAGGTTATAATCCTCAATGTGGCTGGATTTAATTTCTTTTTCGGAAGATCGTTGATTAAAACATTGATGTCAACAGCGAAATTCATATTGGTTGTGCTATTGTCCTGAACGGCCTGAACGTAAAGACCCACATTTACCGAATCACGGCTGACACAGCCAAAAGAGTCGGTTATCTTTAAATAGTATATGCCCAAACCACTAACCTCTGCCGTTGGAGTGGTTTCTCCATTTCGGATGATGCCATCTTTCGACTGCCAAAGATAGGTTAGACCAGTTCCGGTACTTTTATTTCCGTTGAGCAAAATGTTAGCATTGGGTGTCTTAACAAATACGTTTTTATCGGTGACTGCTTTAGGAGGATTGGCAACTACAATTAATACAGAAGTTGTATCTGTTTGTCCCCGACTATCGGTAACCGTTAAATGATAACGGGTTGTTTTGCCGACAACGAACCTTGGTTTTGAACTGGTTGCATTGTCAAGATAAATGGATGGAGACCAGTTAAAAACAAGTCCACCACCGCCTGAAGTGCTGGCGTCTATAATGTGGCCAGCAACATCGCAAGTGCCAAGAATTACAATTGCCGGGCCGGCAATATTGGCTGTTGGTTTATCGTCGGTCTGATCGACCACAAAATGCCAGGCTTTCCGGTTGGCGCATCCTGAAAGGGAATTAACCGTTACCATCAGGTAATAGTCGCCTGAGCCGGTCCATTTGACCTGAATTTCATTTTCACGACCTGTACCTAAGGGTGTTATGACCGCCTGACTCGCTACTGCGGGTGACACTAAGGTAACATCGGTAAATACCTGCCAGTTATAAGTGCCCCCAAAGGCTGATTTTGCAATGTTGTATTCGTGCACAGAACCACGATAAACCTTATAAGAGCTTTGTCCGGTCACAAAAGTAACCGACGAAACCCATAGGATTATCACGAAACAGATTCTATGTAGAATACTTATTTTCAATTTTTTCTTATCAGTTTAAAAACAAATCCATCTTGCCGACCTTTCCCTTATAGAGAATATCGGCAAGATGAGATTTTGTTATCTATTTAAATTTTCAGGATTTTAAAATCCTGAAAATTTCACTTTTTACCTCGAAGTTTTTACACTCCATTTAAGCCTTCAATAACAGGCAAAACTTCAATCCGATGTTTTACGGTGTCATTGGCTGAATTACTATCAGGCAGGTTCGACTGATTTTCAATTTGATTTTTGATTGTCAGTTTGACGTCCTGAGAGATTCCCGGAACGTTCTTTACTGCAACGGTCACTGTTACTTCATTATCGGTACCGGCAACTGTGAATAGATTATTCGTGTCTGCAACCAGTTTTCCTGAATTAACCCCAACAATCGAAACAATTGAGATACCTAAATTATAGGCCGGATCGACAGACAAAACAGGTTCGAACGACCAGTTGTATGTATCACCTGTCTGAGCTGTTAACTTATTATCTGTACCATTTACCCGTCTGACAATAAACTTCAGGGTAGTTGTACCAGCATCGTAAGCCGAAGCCAACGGGTTAAACCCATCGGTTGAAGCCACGGCCGGACAGCTCATGGTATTGTCAACCGGAATATTCTCCGACAACATGTCGAACTTGTTGATTTGTGGTGTAATCTGAATATTAATTCGATTAGAACACCCACCATTATCTGTTGCTTCGAGCCACACGTAATAGATGTGCGATGAAGCCCCAGTATTCCATTGAATTTGAGTGGATGCTAATCCATCAACCCCCACTTTTCCTTTTGCATTGATAATATCAAATTCACCAGTCAAACCATCATCATAGTATCCACTACCGTCGGCATTGGCGGTAATATAAAAATTGTACAGGGCTCCCACACTTATACCGTTGCAGGTATAAGCATGCCTGGCACCCTCATATGGTCGCCGAGCCGTACTCTGCGATTGAGCTGCCTGCCCGAAGGCAAACAGCATCATCGCAAGTATGATGAAAGGTTTTAATTGGGACATTGAGCACTACGGTAAAGTGAATGTTCCAATTACAGGAAGTGCACCAATTGTTTTAGTAGCCGCTGTACCATAGCCAGTACAACTAATAGTACCACCACCTTCGGCAGAAGCAACATGTAGTGTTCCTGCAGTTAACGTTCCAGCAAGGTCGACTTGTGCCCCAGCCGTTGTATTAAATGTTACTCTTATTATTGATACGCCTGAAGCTCCACTCACAACTGCGGGGTTGGCATTACCACCAGTTCCATTACTTCCTACATTTGTTACTGTATATGAGGTTCCATTAATATTTGCAGGACTTAAAGTTAAAGTATAATCATAGGTGTAACCTGAAGCTGCTGATGTTGGGGTAATCGTATAATCAATAGTATTACTACCAGATGAAGATGCAGCTACATTATTCGTTGTACCAGTTGTAACCTGGCAAAGATTACCTGCACTTGTGATGGCGGCTAAAGTGAATGTAGGTCTTGTTGCTGGTGCAATCGCTAAAGAAATATGGTTAGCACAACCCCCTGCTGCATTGTAAGTAATAGTAACGGTCAAATCACCTGCTCCTGTAGTTGCTCCATAAGTTACAGAGAAGGGTAAACTTTGTGCCGCACCTGCAGTTAATGAAACATCTGCTGGAAGTATTATACCACCTGCAGTACCTGAGTATGTAATAACGGCTGTAGCAGCACCGGTTAAAGTGATACCAGTAAGAGTATAAGAGTAAGTTCCTCCCAAATATGGGTGCTCTCTGTCACCTGGTGCAGCAAATGCACTTCCGGCCACTATGACCAGTGCGAGCATCATTACTAAAGAATAGAATTGTTTTTTCATAACATTGAAATTTTAAAATTTACGTTTTTTTTAATTAATTTGAATATTCTGATTTTATGTTGTTTGGGGGTATAGACGTAATGCATTACGTCTATACAATTGTACGTCATGGATCATCTCCGACAGGCGGTGAATTTGTTGAGATTTGTATTGGGTCTATCTTCATCTTGTTGTTTCAGATTTTTTTAATTAAATTTTCCCGGATCTGGAGTCGGATTCACTGTAACTGTAATTGTATATGGTGAACCAACACATAAGCCAGCGGTTGGTGTAACAATGTATTGAACTGTCCCGGCAGCCGTGTGAATTGGATTAGTCAATGTTTGATTGATGCTTGTTCCCGAACTTGCACTTGCGCCAGTGATAGAACCAGTGATTGTTCCAATAGTCCAACTAAAGGTACTTGTGGGAGATGCAATTAAACTTATATTCGGACCTTCACCGCTACAAGTGTTGAAAGTGTTGGCTGTTATTACTGTCGGGATCAGATTTACTGTCATGGTAACAGAATTCGATGATGCCGTTGTTGATGCTAAACAAGCTCCCCCAGTTATGGTAATATCGCAAGTTACTGCATCATTGATCTTCAATGCTGTCGATGAGTAAATATTTCCTGCTCCGCTTTGTACACTGGTACCGTTTACCTTGAAGTTGTAACTCACTGTTCCTCCACCTGTGCTGCCTGCCGTTGCCGTGAAGGTAACCGAGGTGCCTGAACAAATTATTGTCGCTGATGCACCTATTGAAACCGTTGGGGTCAGGTTCGGATTAACGGTCATCGTCATGGCATTGGACGATGCTGTTGTTGATGCTAAACAAGTTCCCCCAGTTATGGTAATATCGCAGGTTACTGAGTTGCCATTAGTCAAGGTTGTACTGACATATGTATTTGATGACGTGTTTTGTACGCTTGTCCCTCCAACTTTAAAATTGTACATAACTGTTCCCCCGCCAATGTTGCTTGCCGTTGCCGTGAACGTAACAGAAGTCCCAGAACAGATAGTGAGTCCGGGGTTGGCAGCAATTGAAACTGTTGGGTTCTGACCTGCATTAACAGTCATTGTTATGGTATTTGATGTAGCCGGACTTCCAGTCAAACATGGCGTAGCGTTTGAGATCAAAGCACAGGTAATTACATTTCCATTTATTAGCGTGTTATCTGTATAGGTCGGGTTATTGGACCCGACATTCGTTCCATTCTTCTTCCACTGGTATACTGGAGCTGTACCTCCGTTGGTTGGAGTAGCTGTAAAGGTTACCGAGGTGCCTGAACAAATCGTTGTGGCCGATGCTCCGATATTGGCACTGGCCGGAAGATCCGGATTCACCGTTGCCGTTGTTGTTCCAGCGGGGCTGGTACAGCCATTTACAGTTGCCGTAACCGAATATGTTCCACTCGCTGCCGTGGTGGCACCGGTAATCGTTGGATTTTGTAATGCCGAACTAAAGCTGTTTGGCCCTGTCCATGAATATGTCGCACCAGACACATTACTGGCAGTTAAACTCAATGTTGATCCTTCACAAACTGCACCTCCATTGCCGGCGGTTGGTGCTGTAGGAATTGCATTCACCGTTACCTCCAGCACATTACTTGCAGCAGCTCCGCTCCAGTCCGCGGAACAAATAACACGTGCCTGGCGTTTGTACCAGGTTGTTTGAGCTAAACCTGAGGGAATATCGTAGGTTAAGCCAGTTGCACCAGATATATCACTGAACCCCGAGCTACTACCCGTTATAGAGGATTGCCATTTGTACTCCAATGTTCCGGTATACCCGGTTGGCAAACCGGAGTTTGTAAAAGCAACAGGGTCGCCGCCTAAACAAATGGTTTGGTTTCCCATGATGGAGCCACCAGATGTGGGATTGGCGCATTGTAGCATAAAAGTAAGAGCCCCTCTTGAACCTCCAGCAATTTCAGCAACTCTAAATTCTATTGTTGAGGTTCCGCTCAAGACGTATGTTGTTGGAAGTACCTCAGAAACATTATTGTCCCAAGTCGGCGACGAACTTATTGGACTACTACCATCAATATATAACTGATAACTATCGTCATGTCCAACAGTTATTTGATACGTACCAGTGGGAAATCCCACCCTTTTGTATACAAAAGTGTGGTTGTCATGAGTTACCGGACAACCCTGATAATTAGAAGGATTAATAGCCTCATCAGGCGAACCATTTTGATTCCACCTATCTTGGGTTGAAAATGAAAAATTTGATTCCGTGTAATATCCTTTGTACGTAATTCCACTTAAATCTATATTACTTCCCTGATAGGCGTAAACATTCCATATACCGGCACCAAAAACGTCAGGGTCGCCAGAAATTACGCAACCAGCAGAAGGAACTAACTCCCCTGTTCCAAGCAATATGGGTGTACCTGGAAATCCGGTAAAAGTTATGCTGGACAGTTGAGCAGCGGTTAAAGTCCCGGATGAAGAGCCAAAAAAGATTTTGCCCGCTGTTCCCGAAGCGCCGCCTGTCCCGGTCCAGCCGTTAATGGTAAGCGTAGTTCCGGTCCAGGTTATAGCGCTGCTGTTGGCAAAGTTCAGCGAATGATTATTTGAACCCAAATTAATGCTTGAATTTGCATCAAGTTTTAAAGAGGCGAAATTCGTAATTGTTCGCCCTGAAGCTACTCCTGTGGTACTTAAGATTCCACCGCTAAGTATTATTTGTGTATTGAGGGTTATGTCCGAAGAAGGATTGAGCCTTAAAGCTCCGGCAGAAATGGTTGTTGCTCCTGTGTTGGTATTAATACCGGTAAGCACCATGGTTCCTGCGCCGTTCTTTGTTAAACCGTTAGGTGTACTTATTATACCGCTAATTGTAAGGTCAGCGGCAGCAGTTACATCGTCATATACATTAAAAATACGGGTTCCATCCAGTGCAACAGGACAGGAAATGGTGGCTCCGCTCGCTCCGGTTATGTCATTTACGGTAACATTTCCACCAAGATGCAAGACATGATCTCCGGAAATTGCGGATCCACTTGTTCCAATTTCCAGAATAACGCCCGAAGGAGCAGTTGTTGCACCCAATGTATTGGTTAGAGCCAGGTTGGAACCAGCATTAACAGTCAATACTCCGTTCATATTTGAATTGGCGCTCAGAGTTACTGTATTTCCCGGGTTGCTGATGGTGATATTTGCCGGTGTATTTTGACTTAACCCGTTTCCGGTTAACTGATTTGTATTCCCATTGTAAATATAACTTGCTCCGGAAGAATAAGTCCGGGCACCGGTTACCTGAATATTTCCGATTGCTCCGGAAGTCGATATACCATCTGGTGATATAATGCCTAAGGTGGCACCCGAAGACAACATAAAAGTATTGGTTCCTCCATTTGTTTGTGCTGATAGAGTACTGGGACTTGCTCCTGTACCCATCTGTAGATATGCAGGACTAATAACTGTAAAGTTAATGATATTGGCATTTGCTGAACTAGTGATTGTGCCTCCCGAAGTGTAGGTTTGCATTGCACCGGTTCCATTAAAATTTATATCGCTTGTATTAGAGCCGGGAGAAGAAGCCCTGGCATTTATTGTTCCACTTGCAAAGTTGAAATTACCGGCAACATTAAGAGTTCCATGCCAGGGATTAGTATCGCTGGAATTCATTAATAATTGACCACCAGTAATTGAAACGTTTCCAATAATATTTTGAGTGCGATTTGCATTATAACAAACTCTGTAAATTCCACCAGTTATTAGTAAATCCCCTCTTACTGTAATATCCTGATTAATTGCAAAATCATACACATTTGGATTTGGATTAGGTCCCGAATTATCCACTTCAAGATTACCAAGAATAGACATCGTGGTTGGACTCATTGCTACCCATGAACTTTGACCGGTACAATTCCAGGTAAAGTTTCCAAATGCCTGATTGCCCCCACCCGGAGCATTAGCTGTAACTCCTGTAATTAAGCAAGTTGAATTTACATCCCATGTTGCGCTAGGAATTGTACCTCCATTAAGTTTATGTTCATAGGTTCCATTGACCGTCAAATTGTTAGAAGATGGTGATATCGTTGTATAAACGGTATGCCCGCTTTGAATTAAAATGGAATGAGCAGCAACGGTAGGAGCCAGTGTCGCGCTAATCCAGGTTGAGCCATTTGCCGAACTTTCCCAGGTTGAAGCAGCATTCCAGTCACCCGATGTTTTAGAGCGAAAGTAATCCGATGCAGAAGTAGATGCTCCAGGGGTTACGGTTGTTTCTACTCCAGCGCTCCAATTTGTTCCATTGCGAGTGTAAAATTCGAAATAATAGGTGGTTCCATTGGTCAAATTGGTCACAGTTTGGGGTGAAGAAGTTCCTTTGTAGACAACTTTTCCTCCTCCGAAAGCAGTTCCATTACCAATAAATGAGAGATTTGCATTATAGGCCGAACCATCACCAGTTGGTGTGCCGGTTACCGAAGAATTCGCTTTGGCAACAATCATAAATTCGTTATAACAACCGATCGGATTTGTCCAGTTCAAGGTTGAAGAAGCATTGGCACCTGAGGCAGAATTGCCGCTCACATTGGCAGGTATGGTTTGTATGGTTTGAATGCCACCTGCAGTTGTACTGCCCAAAATTGTTCCTGACGAAAAGCTAAAATTTGAGGTAGCAAGGGCTCCTACATTAATTGTTGTTGCATTTATTGCAGCACAGGGGATATCGGCAGTAATAAATATATAACCGGTGTTTCCGTTGTTAATTGTCTGCGAAGTAAATGATGGAAATGTCTTTGCTCCAGCGGCTCCTGGATTATTAAAAGTACTTAATAAAATTCCTGAACCAGTAAAAGAGCTCGAAGTTTGATACCAAACTTTTAGATTGATGATGTCTGCTGAAGTGTAAGTGCCAGCAATAGTACAAGTCATTCCTGACAGAATGGCATCACTTAATGTAACCGCAAGAGCCGATTTATGCAACACTATATTACTGGTTCCTCCTGTAACATTGGCCGCTGTAACCTGAGTCCCATTGTCTGATATTGCAATGCTTGGCGTTGGCGCAGCTCCTGTCAATGCGTTCAAATATCCCGTAGCTCCAGTTGTGAAGTAAGTATCAGTTTTATTAGTGGCAACTGAACCACTACTTCCCCATGTGCCGGCAACTTGAGGAATGTCAGAAAATCTTAATTCGTTCACTTTTACTCCAGTGTTGGACACACTTGCTGTTGCTCCAGAAGTATGATCAATATTTAAAATGCCAGTCGTTAAGACCCCATTGGATGCAGTTCCAATAGTTTTTGCTCCGCTGCCCGAAAGTGTAAGGTTATTGTATGTTCCTGTAGCAATAGTTTGTGCTACCCCATCATATAATATTGATCCTCCCCAAGTTTTCCCT
>Ga0302293_10001539_pt1 | contig 11294 bp, 8 predicted proteins | sample III_Fen_N2_2_FD_198758 | JGI IMG/M metagenome (GOLD analysis project Ga0302293, IMG submission 198758) | Peat permafrost microbial communities from Stordalen Mire near Abisko, Sweden - III_Fen_N2_2 | ecosystem: Environmental > Terrestrial > Soil > Wetlands > Permafrost | place: Sweden: Abisko... | reverse complement strand
CTAAAAAAGGACAGTTCGGACCTGGTAATGGTCAAAAAGGTTTCAGACATGCTGGTTTCGCCGCTGGACAAGGTCGCGGTCAGATGATGGGAATGGGTCGTGGACAGATGGGTCAAGGTCGTGGACTGATGATGAACAAGCGAGCTCAAATGCTGAACGGCAGAGGTTTCCAAAACGGCAGAATGCCCCAAATGAACGGACGCCCTGCTTACAACAAAAAGAATGCCAAAGCCTTTATGCATCGTGCAATTAGAATGAACAAAGCACCGATGGTCAATCCTGAAATTCGTATCAAGAATCAAGTGGAACGCATGACCAAGCAGTTGGATCTGACACCTGAACAGGCTGCCAAAATCCAGGATATCCAAACAAAGCATTTCAAAAAAGACATTGCCAAGTATCAAAAATTTGAGAAGAAGCGTGATGCACAATTCAAGAAGAACCATGGCAACATCGATGAAATCAAAGCAGTACTGACTCCGGAACAAGCTAAAAAGCTGGACGCACTGAAAGAAAAGGCTCCGAGAATGGAAAGGCCGAATGGACCGATGAACGGACCAGCTGAAGGAAGAAACTAAACAACCCTGACCTTTAAGGTTTAAGCATCATTAATAAATAAACCCCGATTGTTTTTACAACTTTCGGGGTTTATTCGTTTATGACTTTGTTGCGTGGAATGCCAGTAACAATTCGGGCCAGGCTTCGTTCAGGTCGTTCATGCTTTCGAAAAGAAGGTCGGCTCCGGCGTCCAATAAGTGGTGGTCCTGAAGTTTACCCGTATTGACGGCAATGGTGAAAAGGCCGGCGGCTTTGGCGGATTCGACACCCAACGGTGCGTTTTCTACAACTACGGCGTTGTTGGTCTGAACTCCAGCTTTCTTCAAGCCTTGTAAGTAGGGCTCGGGATGCGGCTTGCCGATGGTGACATCGAAAGCGGTGACCATTCGGCTTTGGGTGAATTGGCCTGGGAAATGGAGGCTAAGTTTGGTGAGCAGCGATTTCTGTCCGGAACCGGTGACCAAAACGCGCATCAAGTGGTCCGCTTTCACTTTCTCAAGCAGTTCGAGGGCACCAGGCATGACAGGTGCAGGCGGAGCGGCTTCGAATAGTTCTGATTTTCTTTTGTAAATTTTCTGAATTTCTTCTTCCGTAGCTTCGCGGCCCAGCGAGCGCCGGTAAACGATGCCGATGGTGCCGCTACCGGTACGACCTTCGTGCAGGTAGCCTTCTTCTTCGGTAAATTCAACGCCCATTTCGACCAACGCTTTTGTCCAGGACTTGGCATGGATGGGCATGGAATCGAACAACACGCCATCCATGTCGATCAACACGGCTTTCAGGTCGATGGACGGGTAGTTGTTAAGGTGAAGGTACTTTTGAATGGCTTCGGCAAATAAGGACATGTGAATTGTTTTAAAGTGAAAGCCCCCTGACTTTTCAAGGACAGAGGGCTTTTCAGTATTAGAGTCTTTTTTTGATGGCTTCGGTTTCCTTTTCGAATCCGGGCTTTTCAAGAAGCGCGAACATGTTCTTTTTATACGCTTCCACACCGGGTTGGTCGAAGGGGTTCACACCCAGCACGTAACCGCTGATGCCACAGGCTTTTTCGAACATGAAAAGCAACTGGCCGATGTAGTATTCGTTCAGGGCAGGAATTTCGATTTTCAAGTTGGGAACGTTTCCGTCCACGTGGGCAATCTGCGTACCGAGTTCAGCCATTTTATTGACTGCATCGACGCGTTTGCCAGCCAGAAAGTTGAGGCCATCGAGGTTGGCGTCATCGGTAGGGATGACCACTTCGCGGTTGGCAGTGCCAATGGTGAGGACGGTTTCAAAGATGATGCGTTCGCCTTCCTGGATCCATTGGCCCATGGAGTGCAGGTCGGTTGTTAGGTCCACGGCTGCTGGGAAGATGCCCAGGTTGTCCTTGCCTTCGCTTTCTCCGTACAACTGTTTCCACCATTCAGCGATGAAGTGCAGTTTGGGGTGGTAGTTGACCAGGATTTCAACTTTCTTGCCCGATTTGTAGAGTTCGTTGCGTGTGGCTGCATAGACTGCAGCAGGGTTGGCTTCGAAAGCGGTATCCAGACCACAGAGGTTTTCCATGGCGAGGGCGCCAGCTACGAATTGACGGATGTCATGTCCGGCTACTGCGATGGGCAACAAGCCGACCGGGGTAAGTACGGAGTAACGACCGCCAACGTTGTCGGGGATCACGTAAGTCTTGTAGCCTTCGAGGTTGGCCAGGGTGCGCAAGGCACCGCGTTGGGCATCCGTGACTGCGACGATGCGGTTTTTTGCTTCAGCTTTGCCCACTTGGTTTTCGAGCATCGTTTTCAGCAGGCGGAAAGCCAAAGCGGTTTCAGTCGTGGTGCCCGATTTGGAAATATTGATGATACCGAAGGATTTGCCCTTGAGGTAATCGGTGAGTTCAGCCAAGTAGTCTTCGCTGATGTTGTGGCCGGCGTAGACAATGACGGGGCCGGTACGTTCTTTTTGCAACCAATCGAAACTGTTGTTCAGGGCTTCAATGACGGCTTTGGCAGCCAGGTAGCTGCCGCCGATGCCAGCAACCACAACGACTTCACATTTGCTGCGGAGTAGGTCGGCGGTGGCTTGTATGTCTTTTAAGAATTCAGCGGTGATGGTGGAAGGCAGGTCGAGCCAGCCTAGGAAGTCATTGCCTTTGCCGGTGCCTTCGTGCAGCATTTTGTTGGCTGCGGCTGTTTTGGGAGCGTAGGCTTCAATTTTTTCCTTCGAAACAAAACCTAAGGCTTTGTCAATGTTCAGTTTGATGGTTTCCATATTTTTTTATTTAACGGAGTGATTCGGTGAGTAGGCGGATTTCGATGTTGGGTGAGATCCGTTCGTATAGAATGTTGTAAACGGCGTCCAGAATGGGCATGTTCACATGGTAGCATTCGTTGATTTCCTTGATGCACTTGGTGGCGTAATAGCCCTCGGCGATCATTTCCATTTCGAGGTGGGCGGTTCGAACGGAATAGCCTTTGCCAATCATGGTACCGAACGTGCGGTTGCGGCTGAATTTGGAATAGGCAGTCACCAGCAAGTCACCCAGATAGACCGATTCATTGACGTTTCGGAGCATCGGGTGGGCAGAATTGATAAAACGGCCAATTTCCTGAATGGAGTTGGCGATGAGTACCGACTGGAAGTTGTCACCATATTTCAAACCGTGACAAATACCAGCCGCGATGGCGTAAACGTTCTTCAACGTCGAAGAATATTCAACTCCACATATATCGTCTGAAATGGTGGTTTTGACAAATGCGCAGGTGAATTTTTGTGCGACACTTCGTGCACGTTCCTTGTTGGTACAAGCGATGGTCAAGTATGAAAGGCGTTCGAGCGCTACTTCTTCAGCGTGACAAGGACCACCGATAGCAACTATGTTTTCCATCGGGACATTGAATTCCTTGTTGAAATAGTCCGAAACCAATAGGTTTTCATCGGGAACGATCCCCTTGATGGCTGTGACGATAATTTTGTCACTGATGGGTTGGTTCAGCTTTTTCAGATGCTGTTTCAGGAAAGGCGATGGCGTGGCAAATAGCAAGATGTCAGAAACTTTTACGGCTAGGTTGATGTTGCTGTAAAAATGTATCCGGCTTAAATCGAATTTGATGCCACTCAGGTACGTGGAATTATGCCCGAGCTTTTTAAATTCCTCTATTTGAGAGGGGCGGCGCATGTACCAGTTGATTTTTTCGGTACCATTCGTCATCAAAATTTTGGCGAGTGCGGTTGCCCAGCTTCCTCCGCCCATGATGCAAATTTTTCCCTGAAATTCCATACTTGGTTTAGTTTAGGTTTTCGATCCAGCTTTTTACCTGATCCTGGGTCGGATTGGTCAGTTCCAGTTTGTTTTTCTTATTGAGTCCACAAAGTTCCTGATGGAATTTGCCTGCTGAGAGATCTTTGAGACTATCTGCGGTTAAATAACCTGCTTTTTGTATCGGTGCCACCCATTCTTCGGGAATGCCGAGGACGGTGTAGGCTGAAGCCGGATCTTTTTTAGCTACTTTTTCGGGACGCATCTGCGGGAAAAAAAGCACTTCCTGAATGGTGGTTTGGCCAGTCAGCAACATAACCAAACGGTCCATCCCGATGCCCATGCCTGACGTCGGTGGCATACCGTATTCGAGCGCACGAACGAAGTCCATATCGATGAACATGGCCTCGTCATCACCTTTTTCGGCGAGCGCGAGTTGTTCCTGAAAGCGGCCCAACTGGTCGATGGGGTCGTTCAGTTCGGAATAGGCGTTAGCCAGTTCCTTGCCATTCACCATCAGCTCGAAGCGTTCGGTCAGTTCGGGGTTGGTGCGGTGGCGCTTGCACAGGGGCGACATTTCGTATGGATAATCCGTTACGAACGTCGGTTGAATATAATTGCCTTCGGAAGTGGCTCCAAAGATTTCATCGATGAGTTTGCCCTTGCCCATGGAGGCGTCCTGCTCGACGTTGAGTTTCTTGCAGACTTCTCTTAATCCGTTTTCGTCCATGCCATTGATGTCGATGCCGGTGTTTTCCTGGATGGCGTCGATCATAGTGACACGACGGAAGGGGGCTTTGAAGCTGATTTGCTTGTCGCCGACCGTTAGTTCGGTGCTTCCGTTCACTTCGATGGCAATGCGTTCGAGCATCTGTTCAGTAAAGGACATCATCCAGTTGTAATCCTTGTAGGAAACGTAAATTTCCATGGCGGTGAACTCCGGGTTGTGCGTGCGGTCCATGCCTTCGTTTCGGAAGTTCTTGGAGAATTCGTAAACCCCTTCGAAGCCGCCTACGATGAGGCGTTTCAGATAGAGTTCGTCCGCGATGCGCAAATAGAGCGGAATATCCAACGCATTGTGGTGCGTGGTGAAGGGACGAGCTGCCGCTCCACCGGGAATGGATTGCAGTATCGGCGTTTCCACTTCCATGTAGCCGCGTTCGTTGAAGAAATTGCGCATGGAGGTGAACACTTGAGTGCGTTTGCGGAAAATATCCTTGACTTGGCTGTTCACCACAAGGTCCACGTAGCGTTGGCGGTAGCGGAGTTCGGGGTCGGTGAAGGCGTCGAAAACTTCGCCGTCCTTTTCCTTAACTACGGGTAGGGGGCGCAATGTTTTGGCTAAAACGGTCAACGAGTCGGCGTGGACGGAAATTTCACCCATTTGGGTGCGGAACACGTAACCTTTGATGCCTACGAAATCGCCGATGTCGAGCAGTTTCTTGAATACCGTATTGTAAAGTTCCTTGTCTTCTTCGTCCGGGCAAATGGAGTCACGGGAAATGTAGACCTGAATGCGTCCTTCGGAATCCTGCAGTTCCATAAAGGAGGCTTTGCCCATGATGCGGCGGGTCATGATGCGACCGGCGATGCAGACTTGGCGGGGTGTTTCCACATCGTCCTTGAACGTGGAGAGGATTTCGTTGGAGAAGGCGTTGGTGGGGAATTCTTCGGCAGGGTACGGGTTTATGCCTGCATCACGCAGTGCCTGAAGACTTTGTCTTCTGCCGATTTCCTGTTCGCTTAAATCTAAAAGGCTCATGTTGTTTATTTTAATAAGTTGACCAGTTCGGCTGTGGGCACAATCTGTTGTTCGCCGGTGGTCATATTTTTGAGGGTGATGCTGTTTGTAGCGATTTCCGTTTCGCCGGCGATGGCCACGAAAGGAATCTTGCGGTTGTCGGCATAACCCATCTGTTTTTTCATCTTGCTGGCCTCCGGGTAGATTTCAGCCGATATGCCTGCCTCGCGGACTGCTTTGATGAGGGGAAGGCAGTAGGCGCATTCGGTGTCGCCGAAATTGGTGAAGAGGACTTGCGTGGTTTTAAGTGCTTCAGCTGGATAGAGATCGAAGCTGTTGAGCACGTCGAAGATGCGGTCGGCGCCGAAGGAAATGCCTACGCCGGAGACGTTGGGTAGGCCGAACACGCCGGTGAGGTTGTCGTAGCGACCGCCGCCGGTGATGCTACCCATTTCGGTGTCCAATGCCTTGACTTCCAGGATGGCGCCGGTATAATAATTAAGGCCGCGGGCAAGCCGAAGGTCGAGTTCGATCGTGGCCTTGACTTGGAGGCTGTCGGTGAGGTTGAAAATGGTTTCCAGTTCCTCAACACCTTTGAGGCCGATTTCAGAAGAAACCAGTATGGTTTTGAGGCTGTTCAGTTTGTCTGCGTTGCTTCCTTCTAATTTCAATATCGGCTGAAGTCGTGAAATGGCATCATCGGATAAACCTTTATCTTTTAATTCTTTGTTGACATTTTCCAAACCAATTTTGTCGAATTTGTCGATGGCCACCGTAATGTCGGTAAGACGATCGGTTTCACCGAGGATTTCGGCGATGCCGCTCAGCACCTTACGGTTGTTGAGTTTGATGCAAACGTTCAAACCGAAGCGTTTGAACACTTCGTCGATGATCTGGATGAGTTCCACCTCGTTGAGGAGGGAGTCGCTGCCCACTACGTCGGCGTCGCATTGGAAGAATTCGCGGTAACGGCCTTTTTGTGGGCGGTCGGCGCGCCAAACGGGTTGGATTTGAAAGCGTTTGAATGGGAATGAGATTTCGTTCTGGTGCATCACCACGTACCGGGCGAAGGGCACGGTGAGGTCGTAACGCAGGCCTTTCTCACTGATTTTGCCAGTCATTTTAAGCGAGTTCTGTAGGTCATTGCCATCGATGCCACTCATAAAATCGCCTGAATTCAGGATTTTGAAGAGCAGCTTATCGCCTTCTTCGCCGTATTTGCCCATCAGTGTGGATAGGTTTTCCATGGCAGGCGTTTCAATCTGCTGGAAACCATAGAGGTAGAACACGGACCGGATGGTGTCGAAAATGTAGTTGCGTTTCGTCGTTTCGAGGGGCGAAAAGTCGCGTGTTCCTTTGGGTATGGAGGGTTTCTGAATGCTCATGAATTAGTTCCGACGGGCACCGCCTAAGAAAATCATTATGTAATAAACCAAGGTGGCCAATGAACCAAGCGCAGCAATCACGTAGGTATAGGCAGCCCAACGCAGGGCGTCCGTAGCCATGGGATAAGTCGAGACGTTGGTGATGCCGGCGTTGCTCAGCCAGGCAATGGCACGCTTGCTGGCGTTGATTTCAACCGGCAGGGTGACAAAGCTGAAAATAGTGGTCAAGGCAAACAGCACTATGCCGATGAGCAAGAGTTGCGGAAAATAGCTCAACAAAAGGATGCCTGCCAGCAGAATCCATTGCATCCATTTGGAAGCAAAACTCACGGCGGGTACCAATTTGGAACGCAGGTTCAGGAAAGCATACGCTTGTGCGTGCTGAACCGCGTGCCCGCATTCGTGGGCGGATACGGCAGCTGCAGAAATGCTGTCGCCGAAAAAGACGTCGTCACTAAGGTTCACGATTTTTGTGTCTGGGTTGTAATGGTCGGTAAGTTGTCCTTCCACATGTTCCACTTTGACATCGGTGATGCCGTTGTCGCGCAGCATTTTTTCAGCCACAGCTTTGCCGGTCAGTCCGTTCGGCAGTAAAATGACGCTGTACTTCTTGAATTTGGATTTCAGCACTTTCTGAACGATCCAGCTCAAAAGTGCGAAAGCTATAAAAATGACCCAAATGGACATGTTGGCTCCAAAAAAAGCCGGTATGTATAAAAATAATGTGCTCATAATCAGTCGTTATAACGAATAATGGTTTGTTCGCGGTCGGGGCCGACGGAAACAATCTTGATGCGTACGCCGAGTTCGTCTTCGAGGAAGCTCACATAATTGTTGAATTCTTCCGGGAATTCGTCTTCGGACTGCATCTTGCTCATATCGGTTTTCCAACCTGCAAGTTCGGTATAAATGGGTTCGATACCTTCGTTGATGTCGAAAGGGAAATCTTCGGTTTCCACACCGTTCACATCGTATGAAACGCAGACTTTGATGGTATCGAAATCGTCCATGACATCGCTCTTCATCATGATGAGTTCGGTAACGCCGTTGATCATGATGGCATAGCGGAGGGCTACGAGGTCCACCCAACCGCAACGGCGGGGACGACCGGTGACGGAACCGTATTCATGCCCTTTGTCGCGCATGTCCTGACCGATTTCATCAAAGAGTTCAGTAGGGAAGGGGCCACTGCCCACTCGGGTACAATAGGCTTTGAAAATACCGTAGACCGTACCGATTTTGTTCGGGGCTAAGCCAAGTCCGGTGCAAGCACCTGCGCAGATGGTGTTGGAGGAAGTCACGAAAGGGTAGGAGCCGAAATCCACGTCGAGCATGGTGCCCTGTGCGCCTTCGCAAAGCACGCCTTTGCCTTCGTACAACGCTTTGTTGACGAAATGTTCGCTGTCGATAAAGGTGAATTGTTTCAGGCATTCGATGCCTTCGAACCAATCTTTTTCAAGGGTAGACAGTTCGTATTCCGTATAGTCCATCTGACGAAGAATTTCTTCGTGACGGGCTGTGGCGATTTTATATTTTTCTTCGAAATTGTGCAGGATGTCACCAACGCGCAGGCCGTTGCGGCTTACTTTGTCGGTATAAGTCGGGCCAATACCCTTGCCCGTGGTGCCGATTTTGCTGGTGCCCTTGGAGGCTTCGTTAGCGGCGTCCAGCAAACGGTGGGTCGGCAGGATGAGGTGTGCTTTTTTGGAAATGAGCAGGCGTTTGGTGAGCGGGTGGCCACTTGCCATCAATTGGTCCACTTCAACTTTGAAAAGTGCCGGGTCGAGAACGACGCCATTGCCGATGACATTAATTTTGTCTCCCTGGAAAATGCCGGAAGGAATGGAACGAAGCACATATTTTTGTCCGTCGAACTCCAGCGTATGTCCTGCATTTGGACCGCCTTGAAAGCGACAAACCAAGTCATATCCGGGTGTCAGCACATCCACTACTTTTCCTTTTCCCTCATCGCCCCATTGGAGCCCCAGCAAAACATCAGCTTTCATATCGTTCTGTTCGTTTGAAATAATTCGTTATTGCACACTTAAAGCGCAAGAAAGGAGCACCTTGCCTGCGTTTTTTAGCGTTTCTGTGGTTTTTTAAAAACCCAACAAAGATACAAAAAGATTGGGGAAAACGTTAATAGTAAGTCTAAAATGATGGCTGTTTAGAGTGACCCCATCAAAATATACCGGGCTCTCTCTAAAAAGCGGGTGGCGGTCTGTGTGAGCTGATAATTGGTGGAAAAACAGTCCTTTTCAGCTTCGTCTTGAAGTCGTTTTAAATCAGGTAGTTCAATCTTGCGGAGTAGCATTCGCAGAGCCAAGGTATAACCGCCTGTCTTTTGGTTTTCGGTTTTTTGGAAAATCCATTCGGAGGCTTTTACTGGTGCAAAAGGCAGGTGCTGTAGCAAGTTGAAACTGAGTTGCTCGGTCAGTTCAGGCAAGATGCATTGGTCCAGCCAAGTGTCGGCTTTTTCGGTTGTAAAGGCCTCTTTTGGATACAACAGAGTAGCCAATATTTTGCATTCCCTGGCGTTTTCAGCCCAAAGCTTTTCGGCGAGTTCAGCGTCTGGTTGGTATTTGGCTGCAATTTCTCGGATGCTGAACGCGTCAAGACCGAAGTTTACTTTATAGTCGAGGCCGCTTTTCCGCATGGCTGTTGAGACTTCGCCGTTCATGCGGAGTCTCAACAGTGTTTTTATTTCGCGGAGTTGGGGATCCGATTCAATTATAGGTTGGCAGGTTTCCATACTGTTTGGAGTAACGGAGGTGCTGCTCGGCATAGCCTTCCATATAGCTTACTTTCACGTCGGTCAGTTTGCCGGAAGCATCGTAAACTGGGGTGAAGACGGGATTCACAAAGCCTTTGTAGGGTGCCAGGTTCAGTTTCTTGTAGCGTGACAGGACTTCCTGATGAAGTGCTTGATCCACTTTAACCCCGTAGTTTTCGACCAAGGCTTGAGCACCTTTGAAGTCACCGGTAGACTTGATTTTCTGGATTTCAGCCAATAGTTGACCTAAAAGTTTGTGTACGGCTTTGTAATCGTTCACCACCACGAAGGTCTTGCCGTCGCGCTTCTTGAATTCAATCACCTTGTCGGCCGCACCTTTTTCAAAAACCCAATGGGCGATGAGGGCGCGGTTGCGCATGTGGGATTCTTCGATGTTCTTGCTCGGTTCGATGCGGACGAGTTGGGTCATCAGGCCGTTCATCAGGTATTTGTAATACTCAGCCTGATAGGCGTCTGCATTGGGAATAAGTCCAAGTTCCACCATTTTCGGATCGCCCACATAATAGAGGCCGAACAGGTCAGCGCGCGCTTCTTCGATGGTGCTGCCATAGGCTTTCAGGGCATCCGGATCCACGCCCGGAAGCAATTTGCCAGAACCGTGACCCAGACATTCGTGCAGGTCGGTGTGCAGGTTGTCGGTGAGGAAACCGTATTTATCCACGTTTTCGCGTTCCTTGGCACTCCACATGAATTCTTCGTTGAAACCGTTGCCGTGGGCTGATTTGTCGTAGGCTTCGGTGATGTTTTCGATGGTCACGGATTTGGAACCGTGGTCACGGCGTATCCAATTGGAATTCGGCAGGTTGATGCCGATGGCAGTGGTGGGGTAGCTGTCGCCTGCAAGGGTGGTCACTGTGATGACTTTGGCCGAAACGCCTTTCACTTTTTCCTTCTTGAATTGTTTGTCAACAGGTGAATGGTCTTCGAACCATTGGGCGTTGGAGCTGATGATCTCGGTACGCTTGGTGGCTTCAGTGTTCTTAAAATTGACGTTGCATTCCCAACTGCCTTTGATTCCGAGTGGGTCGCCGTAGCTTTCGGTGAAACCGTTCACGAAATCGATTCTGGAATCCAGGTCGCCTACCCAAAGGATGGCATAATCGTCGTAGGTCTTGAGGCTGCCGGTGCGGTAAAATTCAATGAGTTTGCCAATGACGGCAGCTTGTTTGGGGTTCTCGGCCACGGCTTGTGCCTTTTCCAACCAGTAAACGACTTTGGTCAAAGCTTGACCGTAAAGTCCGTCCGTTTTCCAAACCTTTTCGACGATTTTGCCGTTTTCTTTGACCAGGCGGCTGTTCAGACCGTAGGCAACCGGCGTCGTATCTTTAGGGTTCTTCATCCCGTTGTAGAAATCTTCCGCTTCTTTCTGCGTCACACCTTGATAATAGTTGCAGGCCGAAGTCTTGATCAGATCTTCGCCGGCAGCTTGATTGACGCGCTTGGCGTCGATTTTCGGATCGAACAGGATGGGTGTCAGTTTGGTAACCAGTGCCTGTGGGGTTTCGCCTTCAGCCAAGGGAAGAGAATCGGCAGGTACGGATAAGATGGTGTTGGCGAAGAATTCTTTGCTGAACCCAGGAA
>Ga0302293_10001537_pt1 | contig 11303 bp, 7 predicted proteins | sample III_Fen_N2_2_FD_198758 | JGI IMG/M metagenome (GOLD analysis project Ga0302293, IMG submission 198758) | Peat permafrost microbial communities from Stordalen Mire near Abisko, Sweden - III_Fen_N2_2 | ecosystem: Environmental > Terrestrial > Soil > Wetlands > Permafrost | place: Sweden: Abisko... | reverse complement strand
GTAATCGGTCCGGTTTTTCTCATCGTAATCCCTCAGCCGCCCCAGGGAATCCTCGTAGATTTTGTGCAGCAGTCCGGCATCATCGACTTCCAACAGCAGCTGGTATAACCCGACACTTCGATACGATACCTGGGACTTTCTCTGTTTTTCCGCAATAGGCAAAAGTGCGACGGCTCTCTTGTAGCTGTGCGGCAGCGAAGTAATGCCGGGGTCATTTTGGCTGATTCCGGCATAGACTCTGTATGCGCCGGATGTGCCCGATGTGCCGGGCATACCCGATGCGTCCGATCCACCCTCAGCGCTTGATCTTCCCGATGCGCCCGGTCCGCCCGCTGCGCTTTCTGCACTGCTGAATACTTCGTCGAGGCGCATCATCGCATTTTCAACAATTTCCAGGGGGAAATCCTGCAGGACAACAATCAGATATTTGTCCTGACGGAAAATGTTGAATCTGTCATTATGGTTGTAGAGGATTTTAGTAAGATACTGCCTGACGGATTTATCGAATTCTATGAATTTGTCAGGGGTAGGGGTGCGCAGCGACAGGGCGGCAACGCAGAATTTAGCAGTAAGGTCAAATTCCTTATGTTCAAGTACTGAATTGAATTCAGCCATTTTTTCAGGGAAAAAAATCGCGTTGCGGAATGCGCCTGCAACGGTTAATTCATTTTCTTCAGACTTAATGATCTTGCGGCAGAAATCATTGGTAATGTCTACAATTCTGGTCTTCCAGGGAATGGTAAACAGGGGGAATTGTGCCTCTCTGCAATAAGCAGTTAATTCTTCCGGCACGGACTTGATATAGGGCCCTATATTGAGCACCAGGCCGCTGGCCTGATTTTCCACGAGCTTCCTGGCAAATCCGATGAGCCAGTCTGTGTTGCTGTACCCGATCCCTGTAGAAAAAATCAGTTCCTCTCCGTGCAGGAAGCTTGCCGTCTCGGGATCCTCCAGCATATGAACCCAATTCACCAGATTGTTCATGCTGCGTTCCCCGCACAGCAGATTCATCCCGTAATTTTCCTTTGCATATTTACATAAATATTTTAATGCGATGGCCAAAGTCTTCATCCTTCCCGCAGGCGTATGTCAGCACCTGTATGCAGAAGCAGCCATTACTGTCTGTCCGTCTTAAGAACTGCATGCAGCATAACACTCGCACCCGCCGTGCACTGTTCCACCGATGTAAATTCAGGCTCACAGTGACTGTGCCCGTCCTTTGACGGAACAAAAATCATCGTTGTCGGCATCATATAGGATGCGAACTGCGCATCGTGCCCGGCCCCGCTGTTGATGTACTGATTGGAAATACCCAGTTCCTCGGCACTTTCCTTAACAAAGCCCACTAATTTTTTGTCAAAATATACTGTGTCACGGGCCCAGGCCAGCTGATATCCTGTCCTGCATTTTGCTGCCTCTGCCGGAATATTCTTAATGATCTCCACAACCTGCCGGATTACTTCCGGATTCTCATGTCTTGCATCTATCGAGAAATCCACCTCATCGGGAATTACCGTATGGACGCAGGGATGGCATTTAATTTCCCCGGTCGTATACACAAGCGCGGGATCAAGTTTGTCCAATTCCACATGCAGATACAGAAGTATCTGCGCGGCTGCATACAGTGCATCTTTCCGGTAGCTCATCGGTGTCGTCCCCGCATGGTCGGCTTGTCCGTATGTCCTTATGCGGTAATTGACCATCCCAAGTACGCAGGTTACCACGCCGATGTCACTTTTTGCTGCTTCAAGGATCGGTCCCTGTTCGATGTGGAGCTCGAACATCGCCATATACTCATTGGCATTCAATCTGTTCTTTTCTTCTCCCATATACGGGCTGGCTATCAAAGCTTCTCCAAAAGTCCTTGCCGGATTCAGGATGCTTCGTGAGGCGAGCATGTCAACTTTATTGAATTTCCCGGTAATCACACCCGAAGACATCATAGCCGGAGAATAAAGGGATCCCTCTTCATTGGTCCAGATCATTGCGGTGATTGAATGCCTGTGCGGAATTCTCTGGGCAGCAATCGTTTCCAGTACCTCCATTGCTCCCATGACACCAAGGATTCCGTCGTAATTCCCGCCGTTTTTTACCGAATCAACATGCGATGCCATGACAATTTTCTGAAGCTCCGGTTCTGAGCCGGGGAGAGTCGCATATACATTGGCCATATCATCCGTAACGATGACAGCGCCGATATTTTTCATTCTTTTCACAAATTCATCCCTGGCCTGATGGGCTTCCGGTGACAGCGAGTATCTTGTTATGCCGCCGTTTCCGGCATCACCAAATGTACTGAATGTAACTATTTTATCTTTCATTCTCTTTTTGTCACACGTAATCATCTTATTACTCTCCCCCTGTAAAAATCGTAAATCCATCCGGGTTTGTATTCATGTATGTGTTCTTATTGCCTAAAAAACAAAAAAAGACGCCCCGGAAATGTCCGAAAGCGTCTTTACTTTGTATTTTGTTTATCTTATATGCAAAATTTTCTTCTGTCAACTTATCTTTTTCTGTTTATACTGCAGTACTGTTAACATGTGATAATAGTTAATTTTTATTGACACATCCATCATTCAAATTTACAATGATAACAGGTATATTTCAAACGATATTCGTAGTAACGGGAGGGATTTGAAATGGTGGCACTGCTTGTCATATATGCTTTTCTTTTTAGCGTCATGTATTATATGTACAACCCTCCGAAGTACAGCAAACCCTTTCCCTGGGTCAAGTTATCAACGAGCCTCTGCTTTGTACTGATAGCAACCTACAGTGCCATATTGAGCGAACATTATTCGATGTTTTACAAGATGCTGCCTGCTTTTCTTCTGGCAGCCCTCGGTGATTGGCTCCTGGGTCTGGCCCATTCCAATAATGATAGTAACAGCAAAGAATTCCTGATTGGCACTTGCTCGTTTTTAGCCGCCCATATTGTTTTTTATGTAGCCCTCGTTTCGATTGACGCTGTACGCGTCATTGATTTTATTCTTCCATTTTGCGTTATGGGTCTTGTTTTTTTCATATCCCGAAGCAAAAATGTCAATCTTGGCACAATGAAGATTCCAGGCATAATTTATTCGTTCTTTGTCGGTCTTCTCTTTTCCAAGGGCCTCATGATTATCCTGTTTTCGGGCGTTACGATTCCTCACCTGCTCATCCTGACAGGTTCTTTTCTTTTTCTGATATCAGATATGATTCTGCTCTTTCTCAATTTCCATATCGCCCCGCCAAAGTGGCTGGCCTTTGCGAATTTGAGCACCTACTACACGGCACTTGCTCTTCTTGGGCTGAGTCTGTACCCCTTCTGATTTGCAATGGAATCACAATACAAAGAAAACTCCCCCTGTTTGAAGGGGAAGCTTTCTTTGGACTGTTCCAGTGTTACGCAAAAACCATATTCCGGATATCAGATTTCAGCCATTTTCTCCATCATTTTTTCTACCAGCATCTTTGTCTGTTCCATGTCGATAATCTTAATGACGCAGCTCGGCGAATGAAGATAACGGCACGGAATGGAGATTGCTGCGGTACGGACGCCTCCGGTACTGACATGGACGGCCCCGGAATCATTACCGCCTGCAATCATCGTCTTTGTCTGGCAGGGTATCCCTATTTCTTTGGCTGCAGCAAATGCGAGTGTATAGAGCTTCTTGTCATAAATAGTGGAGCGATCCATAAATGATACGACGGGTCCAGCTCCGAGACGGCATACCTGCTTGTCCTCTTCAACACCTGCAATGTCAGCTGCCGTCGTTGTTTCGACTACGATTGCCATATCCGGGCTGATGCTGTAGGATGCTGCCCGCGCACCCCTCAGTCCGATTTCCTCCTGAACGGTAAAAGCAAAATGCATATCATATTCCAGATCGGAATCAATCAGTTCCAGCAGAATCGCGCAGCCTGCACGGTCGTCGATTGCCTTGCTTTTGAGCATCCCGTCTCCAAAGGCAAGGAAATCCGGGCAGAAAGAAGCCCTGTCTCCGGGCGCTATATGACTCAAGGCATCTTCCTGTGACTGCGCACCGATGTCGATATAGAGAGTGTCTATCGCAGGAACACTTCCTCTTTCGGCGTCTGTCTGAAGGTGGATTGCCTTGGTACCTATCACCCCGGGAAATCCTGCAGCCCCGACGATCACCGCCCGGCCGATTACCACGCGCGGATCAATTCCGCCGACAGGTGCAAAACGAAGCATGCCGTCCGCAGTAACGCCTGTGATAATAAATCCAACTTCGTCCATATGGGCGCAGATCATAATTTTATGTTTGGGACGATTTCTGCCTTTCCTGAAAACCAGGAGATTTCCAAGATTGTCGCGGGTTACCGACGCCTTGCCGCCGATCTGCCTGATAATATATTCTGCGGTCTTGTCTTCATCCCCGGACACACCGGAAATCCCGCATAGTTCTTTAAGCCGTTCAATCATGGTTGATTCCCTCCTTCGCATAGATACTGAGCAAATTAGCAGTGTTCTCAATATCGGACAGCGCCAGAAGCTCAATCGGTGTATGCATATAGCGCAGGGGGATGGAGAGTGTGACAACCCTGACCCCTCCTCTGGTTACAGCAATCACATCAGCATTGGTTCCACTGAGTTCCGGCATAATTTCCAGCTGATACGGAATTGCCTTTTCCTTTGCAAGCGCAATAAGGCGGTCCGACATGGACCGGTTCAATGATGCGGAAATGCCGATCATTGGTCCCCCGGCTATTTTCCCGCACTTATCTTCCGGCGAATCAGAGGTGTATCCGAAACTCACGTCGACAGCCACTGCGTAATCCGGCGCAATATCGTAAGCCGCTATGTGTGCGCCGCGTTCGCCGACCTCCTCCTGGGAGGAGAAAAGCACAGTCAGGTTAAAGGGCAGTTCCCTTTCACCCTGCAGAAGGTCGAGTGCCATAAGAATCGCTGCCACGCCTGACCGGTCATCAAATGATTTGCCGCTCACGCGTCCGTTCAGGAGTTCACGGTTGGTACCGGAGAAGGTAATCCTGTCACCGGGCGACACAAGTCCTTCGAGCTGAGCTTTACTGTAACCGGTATCGATTGCAATTTCCGACAACTCTGGCGCTTTTTTCTTCTCCTCTTCATTCAGGAGATGGGGCGGTTTCGAGCAGACAATGCCCGGTACCATCTTTTGTCCGTGTATACAGACTTCCTGCGCCAGAAGAAGGCGCCGGTCCAGACCTCCGCAATTCCCGACTTTAAGGAAGCCTTTTTCATCAATAAAAGTAACGATCATTCCGATCTCATCGATATGTGCATCAAAAAGCAGTGTTGGTTTCTCTTTCGAATGCACGCCGATTCTGCCGATCACATTCCCAAAAGAGTCGATATAAGCATCCTGTGTATACTGGCGCAGCTGTGAAAGTGCAAACGCGCCGGCATTTTCTTCCGATCCGGATACTCCGTCCGTATCGGTCAGTCCAAATAATAATTCTTTACAATCCATTGTGTCTCTCCTCGTATCATTTCCTGTCTGAATTGATATCCTTGTATATCGACTGCATTTCCGCATCAAGAAGCGTGATTGATTCCGCACAGTTCTTCAGACGCAGACGCAGCTCCGCAGAAATTTCATCCTGCGCTTTATATTTGAGTTCATGTTCGAGACTCGCCCAGAAATCCATCGCGATTGTGCGGATTTGAATCTCAACCGGCACCTTCTGTGTAGATTCTGCCAGAAAAACAGGGACCGATACAATCAGGTGCAGACTGCGGTACCCGTTCTCCTTCGGCTCAGCGATATAGTCACGTCTGCGAATCAGCGTGATGTCATCCTGCCGTGTCAGCAGGTCCGCAATCCGGTCAATGTCATCAATATAATTGCAGATAACACGAACTCCGGCAATATCCGTCAGGTTTTCCTTGATGGCAGCCGTGCTGATGTTCAGGTTTTTCTTTTCCAGCTTTTCAACAATGCTTTTCGGCGACTTAAGCCGGTATTCCATATGGTGAATCGGATTATGATCGTACTTGACCTGGAATTCATCGTCGAGTATTTCAAGCTTTGTCTTGATTTCCTTAATGGCCGAATTATACAGCTGCTGTATCGCAAAAAAGTCTTTCAGATTTTCAAACACTTCCGAGTTTTGAAAAGCCTTGGATGCGGTTTCATTAAGATTGAACTGCATGATTTTATCAAAATCCATATTATTCCCTCCCTTCAAGACAGGTCTTCCCTCTCTCACGCGAAATCATATGCTTCCTTCATCCTCTTGTTCACAGATGCCGCCGATTCGATTTTCAGAACCTTACGGTCATACGTCAGGATACCGTTGACTTCATCCTCCACGTCTGTCAGTTGTGTATATACGGTCGCCGAAAGGCCTGCGGGAATGGCCGGTATGATTTCCTTTTCGAAAAGTTCTTTGTACCCCCGGTTCAATTCTGCTTTTGTGCCAAATTTCTTATAGCCAAAATCCTTTTTGGCAATGAAGTGGTGGTCCGGTTCTTTACAGGAATAGCCTCCGAATTCAGACAAAATCAGGCATTTCCCATGGCTTACTGGTACCTTGAACGGCCTGAAATAGATATGCAGGCTGGAAAAATCAGAATGCCCCTGGTCAATCCACCCGCTGTAACGGTCTATCGTGCGGCTCTTATCCCTGATTTCCAGCCATTCTGCAATCAGGTCACCGTCAAACTGCCCCCATGATTCATTGAACGGGACCCACATGCCGATAGAAGTGACGTTGTACAGATGCCCGATCGTCCGCTCTGCATCAATCCGGTATTCATCACGACCGGCCTTTTCATGCCGCCCAAACAGGCTATACCAGCTATCCTTGCAGGGGATTTTCAGAAATGCCAGAACATTCATCAGATTGACCCGGTCACGTCCGCCGTTGATCATATCCTGCCAGACAATCATTCCGATGCGGTCGCAGTGATAGTACCAGCGCAGAGGTTCGATCTTAATGTGCTTTCTAAGCATATTGAAACCCAGCTTTTTCATAGCCGTTATATCATACACCATTGCCTCGTCACACGGGGGCGTCAGGAGTCCGTCCGGATAATAACCCTGATCCAGCACGCCGTTATGAAAATAGGGCTGATTATTCAAAAATAACCGGGGGATTCCATCTTTGTCCCTGCCGTAAGAAAATTTGCGCATGCCCAGATAACTTCTCACGGTATCCATCCCCATGGTGATTTCCACATCATAGAGCCTGGGATTCTCCGGCGACCAGAGTTCAAAATCAGCAAAGGCAAACGATGCCTCCCCTCCCGAAATGAGTCCCTCCGCGACAATGGCCTGCCGGTCGGTCACAACTACCCTGCCTTCCGTCAAAGTGCTTTCCACTTTCAAAAACACCCGTTTCAGATCAATGTCGGGCGTGATTCTAAAAGACTCAATATATTCCTTCGGGACACTTTCCAGCCAGACGGTCTGCCAGATACCGCTTTGCGGTGAATACCAGATCGTGCCCCTGCGGATTTTCTGCTTGCCGCGGGCAATATAGGAGGTATCCGTGGGGTCGGTCACGTCCAGCTCCAACAGGTTGTCTTTCTCGAGAAATGCAGTAATATCTATCGAAAAAGCAAAATATCCACCCTTATGTTCTCCGGCCAAATGACCGTTGAGAGTGACTTTACACGCGTAGTCGACTGCGTCAAAATGAAGTAGAACCCTCCCGCAGTTAAAATCAGTGGGAATCGTAAAAGTGCGCCGGTAAAGCAGCCTGTCTTCGGGCATTACCTGCCGGTCCACGCCGGACAGCGGTGCCTCCGGTGAAAACGGGACAAGTATCCGTTCCCACCTGGTTTGTTCCTCCGCGCTGCCCTTGCTTGCTCCGCCCGAGCCTTGTTCGCCAGCTCTTTCCTTGCCTTGTCCGTCGGCTCCACCCTTAATTATGCAGCAGTCCCACCAGCCGTTCAGGCAGATATAGCTGTCCCGCACCATCTGCGGCCTCGGGTATTCGGCAAGGGGTACCGGATCTGACTGCCGGTTGATTTGCCTGATAAGTTTTTCTCCGAATTCCGTGTAAAGCTTTCCGTTAATTTTTTCCATTCTTGCTTACCTTTTCCGCTTCCGCGTTCTTTTGCACAAAGATCATCGGGATAATCAGCAGGACCGAAATAAGACCGGCTGCCAGGAATACTTCCGGTGTGGGAATTCTGGTAATCTCCTTATATTCATTTACATACGTTACGTTGCTGTTCCAAATGACAGCATTACCGATGGCAGGTCCCACAGTCATCGGAATCAGTACGAAAAATATCATTCTGATACCTTGAAACAGGCCTACTTTATCTTTGGGTGTGTTGTCGCGGATCGAGGTGTTGATAACAATGTTCAGAAGAAGATATCCGCACATCATAATTGTGCCGGCCAAAGCCACAAGAGGTATCTCCCGGACAAAAAAGAGAAATATCAGGCCCGCCGCAAAAACTGCCACGGCGGTATAAGAGAATCTTTTGCGTCCAAAACGGTCCACCATTCGGCCGAGTATAATACCGATAACGGAACTGACCAAAATGGTAAGCGCCAGTACAACACTATAAGTAAGTGCCGACATGCCGAGGTAGTGCTCAAAATAGATAATCAGAAACGGCATGAAAACTTGTGTCGCGATACCGAACAAACCCATGCAGAGCAGGGAAAGATACAAACTCTTCTGCTCTTTGATAACACTCGGGCGAAAACCATAAATAATATCGGAAAGATAACTGCCACGCTTCGTCGGGGGCTGCGTTTTCTCTTTTATTATAAAAATACCTGCAATACCTGCAGCGGACACCATGGCACCGAGCGATGCAAAGAACAAAGGGTATCCAATGGCATCGATCACAATACCGGACACACCGCTTACGACGATCATGGCCAGAAGCGGAAAAGTCGACAGGACTCCCTCTACCTTGCCGCGGTTGGTCGTATCGATCGATTCCGTTACCCACGCATTGAAACTGGCATCATTGGCAGTGGATCCCATGAAAGTCATTATACAGTCGAGAAGAATAACCAGCGTAACCGCTGTTGCTACCACACTGGCCGCCGGGGCAAACATAGCCACATTAGCACGGGAAATAAATGCAAAGCAGGCGGTTACAAGACCCCATGCAATATACCCGATGGAGATAAATAGCCGGCGATGTCCGAGCCTGTCGCTTAAGGCTCCCATGAACAGGGTTGCCAGAGTCGCAATAATTGCACTGGCAGCAACCATCATGGTAATATCCGTGGTGGTTCCTCCAATTTCATTGAAGAGAAAAAGGTTGAAATACATATTCTCCACTACCCAGGCAATCTGACCAAACATGCCAAACAGAACAATAACGATCCAGGTCCTTCCCGACACCTTACTTTGCATAGATTCATTCTCCTCTATATGTTTTGATTTTCTGTTATATATTTTGTTTTCTTATTAATCAGATTTTATTTGCAGCACCGGGTCATGCCCGCATAAATATTTCCTCATCCCGCTGATGGAAAATGCGAGATCCGCAGCCTGGTTGTCCCATACGGAACCAGCGCAAGTATTGCCGGCCGCCCCGGTGCAGCTGCATTGTGAAGCGGCATCTGTGCGCTGTGCCTTTTTATCCTGCCGCCCTCAAAATACACACCCTGTACAATCAGCTTGACCGGCGCCCCGGAAAAGGGCAGTACGGAGACCGGATTATGTAGTATTTCTTCCACAACGATCCTGTCACCCTGCATAAACGGCGTCCTGTTATAGTCGTCAGAGGTTGCAAACCCTCTGTCATGGAATGGTTTTTTGCCTTTTATGTAGATTTCCCGGGCTTCAAGTTCGAGCGCCATTAACAGGTTTCCATAGCGTATACTCTTACTCCCGTCTGGGTTTGTAACAGTCTTAATTTGCGGTTTGCAGCTGATTTCAATCACATCTCCCTCTTTTGCCGCTACATGGATCATGTCTTCCGGGGCTTCCTGTCCCGGTTGTACCCTGCCGTTACAGGAAATGACAAAATCAGTATTATTTATCGGGCGGAAATGCAGTTCAATCCCGCCCTTTGCTTTCACTATGTGAAATCGAATTACATCATCAAAAGGATAGCTGCTGGTTTCGCTGATTTCAAGAGGCTCCCCCTCCCAAATTGTACGTACCGTGCAGTCCCCGTATACCGGAAAGGCAAGGCCCTTTTTATGCCGAAGCACCAGATAGCCGGCAAACAGTGGGAACGCGGCATGCATATTGGCAGCACAGCATCCGTAATTGGGTGCGACTCCGAAAGTGTTGGCATAGGAATCCGTATCAAAAAACTGCCGTCGTGCCCTGCCGCTTGCGGCCTGATTGGGCTGCTGAACATATTGATGTGCATGCATGTCCGGGGTAAACATTGCCGGCAGGGCATTATAGGCAATCGATTCCAGAAGCTCATATGCCCAGATCTCAGGTGATACTCTCCCGATTTCCTCAAGGGAGTACATCATTTCCGTCACGGTGCACAGTTCAATACCCTGCGACGGGGCGGTTCCCATCAGATGTTCGTCGCTGCTGAAAAGCCCCGTGCTGTTGCCGTGATACCGGAACAGTTCCTCATAACCCTTCCTCGACAACGCTTCCATTTCCGGCTGCCCTGTAAAAGCACCGCAGGTCGCAGGATACTTAAGTGCCATCGCCAGATTGACCCCGTGGGTCTTCATAATGAGGGAGACCATCTTTCTTCTGTTGAATGCAAGGATCGACTCCCGGGTGGGACGGGATTTAATTGTCTGATTTTTTTTGCTGTGGTTGTCCAATATCTCCGCGAGTTCTTTTCCGGCATTGAAAAGTGGTCTCGATATATATGACGTCATCGGTTTCGAATAGGGAAAATGTTCAAACAGACCACAGAAATCATATGAATATATCCTGAGCTTTTCGACCAGTTCTTTAAGAAACTCCCGGGGTCTGTACGAATACAGCAGGTCAATTGCCTCCATCGCTTCAAAAGCCCGGGCACTTGCCCAGAAATAAAGTGGCTGCCGGTCAATCTGCTCATACTGATATCTGAAATAGCGTTCCATAAAATCCAGGATCCTGATATCATCAGTGGCCTGGAAATATCCGGCAAAAGCCTTCATTACAATCATTCTCGGCCACCAGTCGTAATTGCGGGCCGGACCAAAATTGCCGTCCTCCAGCTGCCCTTTTAGAATGGCTTCCACCCAGAGATGCATCCGCTCCACAGCCCGTTGGTCCTGCGTCAGGAAAGCCAGCGGAATAAGGCCCGACAGATAATAGGGTCCCCTCTCCCATGCTTCCCCGGTTCCGCCAAGCCAGGCATTATTCCCATCGAGATCCGGAAACACCTCATCGATATGGCCGCCGAGTCCGTCAAGCTGTGCCTT
>Ga0302293_10001536_pt1 | contig 11306 bp, 10 predicted proteins | sample III_Fen_N2_2_FD_198758 | JGI IMG/M metagenome (GOLD analysis project Ga0302293, IMG submission 198758) | Peat permafrost microbial communities from Stordalen Mire near Abisko, Sweden - III_Fen_N2_2 | ecosystem: Environmental > Terrestrial > Soil > Wetlands > Permafrost | place: Sweden: Abisko... | reverse complement strand
AAGAAAAAATTAGCCGAGGAGATTGGCGAATTGGTTTTGCTAATGCCAGTACAAAAAGAAATGCCGGCAGGTCTACGAATGTTTCCTGTCTAGTTTGAAACCAAAATGCGAGAATGATTCCAAGTAGCGCAATGTTCTTTGTCGATGGCGAGTCATAAACCCAGCGGAGTATGTAAAGAGAGAGGAACCAAAGGGTGAGGTAAATGGGCTCATTCCCACCACTTGCAAAAACCTGAAGTGTCAGCGGCTGAGAAAAAAGTAGTGCACAACTAAATAATGCAAGCAGAGGCTTCTTTGTCCAAGAAGAAATGCTTAGAAATAAGAAAAGCCAAGCCAGGAACCATAGCAACAGTTGGAGTACGTGGACTGCCGATGCTGGCTCTGTAAAATATGGAAGCACAGCGCTAAGTACAAACGACCAAAGTTTCCCTTTGAACGTATGCCCCTCCACAATACAATCAAGGCCATGCTGAGTATATATGGCTTCTTCGCACATTCCAGACATATTGTTGTGCGACATGTTTTGAGCCATTGCTAGATACAACGATTCATCGCTTTGAGTGCGAGGGCGAAAGGGAACGAATTCAACCAGAGCTGTTGTTGTGATTATGAACAAGAGACTTAAAATGAGCCAATCTTTTCGAGTGAGTGTGGTTTGACGAATCCATTGCGCAATTTCTTTACGGAGAGAAATCCCAAGAATGGCAACGACCAGCAATGCTCCCAGAAAAATCCAATAGGCAAGAAAAACATCTAAAAAGGCAATCATGAAAGTTTCTCCACGAGCAATATTATTCTTTGAATCTCTATGATATTTGGTCGAACTTAGTGTCGAACATCAGCTCGAGTATGCGTTGCTGGTCGAGTGCGGTTAGCATCCCACCACTCGGCAAACAGATTCCATTCGCAAATAATTTTTCCGACAAACGATTCCCATAGTATGGCGCACCTGTAAACGCTTTCTGGGTATGCATGGGTTTCCATAGTGGTCGAGATTCAATGTTTGCTGCAGCAAGTTTTTCCATCCAACCCAGAGCATTCACATTACTTTCTGGTGCAAAGAAAAAAGCCGAGAGCCAGCGGTTACTCAATGCGCCCGCAAGCTCTTCTTGCCATTGGCAACCTGGGGTTGATTGTAGTTTGGATCTGTAGTTTTCAAAGTTTTTCCTACGAGCCTCAACGCGTTCTTTAAGCACTTCAAACTGCGAAACGCCTACGGCCGCAAGGAGATTTGACATGAGAAAGTTGTGACCTTCCTCGTGATGCTCAAAATGCAAGGAGGGCTCTTTTGCTTGAGCCGCGATTTTGCGGGCATGCTTTGCTTGGGTTGAATCTTTGCAAAGGAGTGCGCCACCCGAACTACAGGTGATGATTTTATTCCCATTAAATGAATATGCACCCAGTGGCGAATGTGTGCCCATCGCTTTGCCATGCAGCGAGCTGCCTACGGCTTCTGCGGCATCTTCAATCACCGTTACACCATGTCGATCACAAATGTCTAGAATGGCATCCATATCAGCAGGATTCCCATAGCTATGAGCCACTACTAGCGCTTTGGGTTTGTGCCCTTTTCGATTGCGGTCAAGGATTGCTTGTTCAAGCGTATCGGGGCAAAGGTTCCACCCACGCACTTCGCTTTCCACAAAAATGGGCGTTGCCTTTTGATACAAAATCGGAAACGCACTGGCCGCAAACGTGAATGTTGAACAAAGGACATCGTCGCCAACGCTTACTCCTGCAACGATTAACGCGAGGTGTAGTGCCGACGTTCCTGAATTCAAGGCTAGGCAATGTTCGCATCCACTGTACTGCTTCAGAGTCTCTTCGAACCGAGTAACCATGGGACCTACCGGTGCAATCCAGTTGCTAGCAACAGCTTCGCTAAGGTATTCCATAGCCTTGGGAGACAAGTGCGGGGGGCTTAAGTAAATGCGGTCAACAGGCATATTAGGCATGCAAGCAAGATACATTTTCCAAGGGATTACAACTGCGTTCTTGCGATCCGATGTATCTTTTTGAAGTGAGATTTTATGTGATTGCAAAGCGTTTGCTCGATATCCTTTTGGCCTTGTGCGCATTGGCTTTCTTGTGGCCTGTGTTGTGTTGCACGGCTATTGTGGTGAGGCTTAAAATGGGGGCGCCAGTTCTCTTTCGCCAAGAGCGACCTGGATTGCATGGCAAACTTTTTTATCTGTACAAATTTCGAACCATGCGCACTCCAAAGCTTGGGGAACCTGAGCTCGCAAGCGATAGCCAACGCTTGACCTCATTCGGAAATCTCTTGCGCAAAACGAGTTTAGATGAGCTACCAGAGCTGTGGAATATCTTAAAGGGTGATATGAGTTTTGTTGGTCCGCGTCCTTTGCTTGTGCAATATCTCTCGCGCTATAATTCTGAACAAGCGCGTAGACACGAGGTGCGGCCTGGACTCACGGGCTGGGCACAGGTGAATGGGCGCAATGCTGTCTCTTGGAAAGACCGTTTTGTTATGGATGTGTGGTATGTGGATCACGTATCGTTATGGTTGGATTTGCAAATTCTAGTGAAGACCATTGGACTTGTATTTTCAGCACGTGGAGTGCAAGCCGAGGGGGTTGTGACCATGAATGAATTTATGGGGAATGAATGAAAAAAATTCTTGTTTTGGGTGCCGGTGGACATGCAAAAGTTGTCGTTGACTTAGCGCGGAAAGCAGCATTTGACGTGGTTGGTATCTTAGATGATTTTCGGCAGCTCGGAACTGATTTTTGCGGTGCTAAAATTCTCGGTAAATTTTCTGACCTTCCAGACGTGTGCAAACAAAAGAAGGTGAGTTCTGGAGTTATTGCCATTGGCGATAACCACGCGCGATCCCTTGTCGCACAACAGATTTTAACTTTCATGCCTTCGTTTTCTTTCGTGTCTCTTATTCACCCTTCTGCGACGATTGGTTCTGATGTTTCTGTTGGTGTCGGCTCTGTTGTGATGGCTGGTGTCGTGATTAACCCAGCAACGCAGATTGGAAAACATGTCATCTTAAATACTAAATCCTCGGTGGATCATGACGGTATTGTTGGCGACTTTGCAAGTCTTGCACCAGGAGCAACTCTTGGAGGTACGGTTTCCGTTGGATCTTATTCTGCTGTAGGGCTTGGCGCGAATGTAATTCATAGCGTTTCAATCGGAGCCCATACAGTGATTGGCGCTGGATCGCTTATCAATAAAGCAATACCCGAACTTGTTGTTGCTTATGGCGTGCCTGCGCGTGTGGTGCGTTCTCGCAAAGCAGGGGAAAAATATTTATGAAATGGGGTGCTCTGTTCAAATTCGATGTTTATCGCAGCGCATTGATTCTTGCTGATGGTGTTGCGATGGGTGTTGCCATGACTGTCGCCTATGTTCTTGTTTTTAATGGTGATGTTCCCAGTCCTTTTCGCCTGCAGTTCCTTTATTTCCTAGGGATGGCGCTTGCTGCAACGTTGTCGTCATTTTCCTTTTTAGGTGTATATTCAAGGCGCATTCCGCAATTGACTGAGCGTGATGCTCGGTGGATTGTTTTAGGTGCAAGTGCCGCGGAAGGCTTGAATTTCTTAGCTCAAAATGCATTGAGCACAGCATACTGGCCTTTCATTATTGCCTTTTGGAGTTTTGCTTTTGTGGTGCGAAGTGGGGTTGGAATTTATGCGAGTTATCGCTCTTTCTTTTTCCCCGCGTGGCAGTTATATGTTGTCCCGATGCTTGCTGCGCTTGCTGGTGTGGCGCTTCTGCGTTTGCAATCCCTTGATTTTATAGTTCCAGAAATGTCCCTACCCATTTCACGAACGATTCATGCGCTCTATTTCTTTATGGTAACAGGTGCCTTCTTATTAATCCGTTGGGCTTTGCATTGGGCGTTTAAGTTGTATCAACGTCCGCAAGGACATCACCCTCGTGCAATTTTAATTGGAGCTGATTTAGAGCTAGCCATGTTTTCACATTTGAATGAAATGTCACGCGGTTTTCGCATTGTTGCTGTGCTCGATAACGATCCATTGAAATGGGGAATGCGAGTTGATGATGCTCGTGTCGTTGGGCGAATTTCCATGCTTGTGCAAGTGGCTCAAGAGTTTACAGCAGACACGGTGTTATTGCTAAAAGATTCCTTGGGACTCGATGAAATGCGACAAGTTGAATCGCATTGCCGCGAGCAAGGATTACGCTTGGTGCGCTTAGGCAGCCTGCAAGAAAGTTTATTACGAACGGATTCGCTGTCTACTGCCGATTTATTGGAGCGTAAAGAGTATCGCTTCTTGCCCTCACAGAGCGAAAATTATTTGCAGGGGAAGCGCATCATGGTAACTGGCGCCGGAGGCTCCATTGGCTCCGAGCTCGTGCGTCAAATTTTGCGTTGTAATCCTGCGCAGGTGATTCTTCTAGGGCGTGGCGAAAATTCCATATTCGAGCTAGAGCGTGAATTGCAAAATGCAGGGCTACTTGAGCTCACGCAATCGGTCATTGTCAATATCGCAGATCGAGATGGTTTGCAAAACGTATTTAGCAACACAAAGCCCCAAGTTGTTTTCCATGCGGCAGCGCACAAGCACGTTCCTTTGATGGAGCAAAATATTCGCGAAGCTGTGCGTAACAATGTACTTGGCACCAAGAATGTTATGGAGCTTGCTGGCGAGTATAATGTTGAACGAGTGGTGATGATCAGTACCGATAAGGCCGTAAACCCTTCGAGTATTATGGGGGCAACCAAGGGCAAGGCTGAGCAAGTTGTAAAATTGATTGCTGCACAATTCTTACACACAAACTATTCCATTGTGCGTTTTGGAAATGTACTGGGTTCGCGAGGCAGTGTTGTTCGCCTCTTCTTAGATCAAATTCGGAGGGGCGGCCCAGTAACGGTTACAGACCCTCGCATGACTCGTTATTTTATGACGATCCCAGAAGCGGTTTCACTTGTTCTTGCAACGGGAACATTGGGCGAAGGCTTTGGAATTTACGTGCTTGAAATGGGCAAGCCTTATAAGATTCTTGGACTTGCCGAAAAGATGATTCGCATGTGTGGTCTTGAGCCTGGGCGCGATATTCAAATCATTTTTTCGGGAATTCGCCCTGGTGAAAAAATTGATGAGATCCTTGTAGATACCGGTGAGAGTTTAGATGCAACGAGCAACCCACAAGTAAAGCGCCTCGCTGGAATTGCTGCTCCCAAAGCTCCGTTGACGTTGGAAGAAATTCCAGTACGGCTTGCAAACTCTGATCAGGAATTGCGAAAGTGGCTTTTGAATAGCAATATTGAGTAAATTTTGTATCTGCCGATGAGAAGCTTCGCCTGCCACACGCTTTTGGCTTGAAGGCGTTTGGAATAGCGCTCGCATGCAGATGCAAACCAGAGGACTCAATAAGTTTATTCTCGCCATCGATGAAATCCAACAGATCGAGGACTGGAGTCGCACGGTCAAAGCACTATGGGATGAAGACTCTCGTACGGGAATTTCGCTTCAAGTCATCGTATTGGGGTCTGCGTCTTTGCTGGTTCAACAAGGCCTTTCTGAGTCATTGAAGGGGCGCTATGAAATGCACCATTTAGGCCATTGGTCTTACTCCGAAATGCGTGAATGTTTTGGATGGACTCCTGAACAATATGTTTGGTTTGGAGGCTATTCTGGAGCTGCGCCTTTGATTCATAATGCTGTACGTTGGAAGTGCGGGCATTCCTTGGCAGGAGTTCTTATCCATGCCGTTAGATCGAATTTTTTAACCGTGCGATTCTATGATTCTCTTGGGTCATATTCCCGTAGCTTACGGCAAGGTTTCCTATTTTATGACTGAAAAATAGGTCATTAATTGTATATATTGTTTATAATGACTGAAAATCAAGTCCAAATATCTCCAGAACTCAGTGATTCTTCCATCTTGGAGATTCTCGGAGATCAACTTCGGCAACGCCGACTCTCTCGCAACTTATCTCAAGCAGAATTGGGGACGCGGGCAGGTGTTGCTCGCAGTACGATAAGTGAAATGGAGAAAGGTCATGTGGGAACGCTACAGTCTTTTGTCCAGGTTCTTAGGGCTCTCCAAGGATTGGATTGTTTAAATGCATTGGCTCCTGTGAGTTTGGTCAGTCCAATTCAAGTAGCCAAAGAACGCGGCAACACTCGACAACGCGCCTCGCGTAAGGTGCAAGATTCAGGTGCCACATGGTAGATCTTGCCAAGGTGCTTTACCACAACGCCCTTGTAGGCTTGGTGTATTGGGATGCGACTCGGTCTGCAGCAAACTTTGAATATGAGCCTAGTTTTTTGCGAACGGGCTTTGAATTGGCGCCCTTAACAATGCCGCTGCAAGCTGGTCGAGTGTATTCATTTTCAGAATTGAACCGAGAAACTTTCAAAGGCTTACCGGGATTACTTGCTGATAGTTTGCCAGACAAGTTCGGAAACGCCTTGATTGATGAGTGGCTCGCAAGACATGGGCGGAATCCAGGCTCTTATAATTCTGTGGAGCGCCTTTGCTATCAAGGGGTGCGATCCATGGGGGCACTTACCTTTGAACCTGCAGAAAAACAGATCGCCAATACCGCAAGCCGGCTTGAGGTAGATTCCTTGGTGGAAGCAACTCAACGCGCACTTCGACAGCGAGGTTCACTTAGGGCAAAAGTGGCTGCCGATGACAAAGCGATGCTCGCTGTGCTGAAGGTGGGGTCCTCTGCTGGTGGTGCACGTGCCAAGGCCGTGGTTGGTTGGAATGCAAAGACGAATGAAATCCGCTCTGGCCAAGGCGATCTTCCCAAAGGCTTTTCTCATTGGATATTAAAACTAGATGGCGTAAATACTCAGCCAACAGGAGCTTCCAAGCATTACGGTCGCATGGAGTATGCTTATGCACGAATGGCAGAAGCGTGTGGAATTGAAATGAGTGAATGTCATCTCATGGAAGAAAATGAGCGCGCGCATTTTATGACAAAGCGTTTTGATCGCGACGGAAATGAGAAGATACATATGCAGACGCTTTGCGGAATTGCTCACATGGATTTTCGTATGCCAAGCGCTTATTCCTATGAACAGGTTTTTCAAACTATGCGCAGCTTACATTTACCGTTCCCGCAAGCAGAGCAGATGTATCGACGAATGTTGTTCAATTTGGTGGCACGCAACCAAGATGATCATGTCAAAAATATCTCGTTTTTAATGAATGCCCATGGAGGCTGGAAGCTTGCGCCTGCGTATGATCTGACCTTTTGTTATAACCCTATGGGTGCTTACACTTCGGCTCATCAACTTCGTGCAAACGGAAAGGTCGATAATTTTACCAAGACTGATTTGGTTCATGTGGCTTCGACGATTAGTTTAAAAAAGCCAATGGCAATACTTGAGCAAGTGCTTGATGGCGTATCGCAGTGGCCTACGTTCGCAAAGCAGGTCGGAATACCCAAGGCGCAAATCATGCGGATTCAAAATTTGCACAGACTTAAGTGGGAAGTATGAAACTACTCTTCGTAACCCATTGGGCCAATAACATGCTGATCTTTCGCACCTGGATGCTACAAGAAGCGGTGCGCCGTGGCCATGATGTGTATGTGCTGTGTCCCAATGATCCCGAGGCCATACGTTTTGCAGACCTTGGTGTCAAGCATATTCCCTGGGTGCTAAAACGCGGCGGAGGCATGGTGAATATGATCTCCGCAATTGTGGATGTGCGGAGTCAATTAAAAAACATTGCACCAGATTCCACTGTTGTGTATTGCGTTCAACCGATCATGGCGATTTTATGTGCATGGAAATTGGGAGGGAAAACAGGAAAGCTTTTCCCAACCTTCACAGGCCTGGGCAGCTTATGGACCGATCTCGACCCACCAAGTTTGAAGAAGCGTGCCGTGCGCAAAATGGTGGAACGAGTCTTTGGATTCCTACTCCCACAAGCGCAGAAAGTCTTTGTACTCAATCGCGATGACAAAGCGCAAGTAACCGCATGGAACCCGCAATCCTTGCAGAATAGGGTCGTGCAGACGAAAGGCGAAGGAATTGACCTCGACCATTTTAAACCACCCACAGAGCAAGACCGCTCTAAGGCCAGAGCGCGTTGGGATATTCCCCTTGATGCGAAGGTGATTGGTTTTGTTGGGCGCTTGATTCGTGAGAAAGGTGCACCAGATTTTTTGAAACTGTGTAAGGAAATGCAAGCCGATACGAATATTCATTTCTTGGTCATTGGGGATCCTGATTTAGGAAATCCAACCAGCTTAACTGCAGCAGAAATGCAAGAGCTTGAGGCGATTCCTCGCTTGCATCGCGAGCCATGGATGAATGATGTTCGCCCAGCCTACGCTGCTATGGATGTGCTGACGTTCCTGAGTGCTCGTGAGGGCTTGCCCATTAGTCCATTGGAAGCAATGGCCATGGGCGTGCCTGTGGTGGGGTATGATGCTGTGGGAACGCGGGAAGTGGTGCCAACAAAGAGTTGCTTTTGCGCTGGAAATATTTCTGATGTTAGTACCTTCGCTAGAGAGATTATGAAAAATTCCGAGGCGACATTGCAAGATGCTCATTTACTTGCGCAGAATTTTGAGCAAAAGAAAATATTAGGACAAATGCTTGAAAGGATTTGTACCGGATCATCAAATGAAAATTGATGTTGTCATCGTAAATTGGAATTCGGGCTTGGGTCTTGAGAAGTGCCTCCGCTCGCTAGTGGCTAATGGCCGTGATGTGGTGAATCAAATTATTGTTGTCGACAATGCTTCCAAAGACAACTCAGAAATTATTTGTGAAACGATTTCTTCCGTGACTCTTCTGCGTGCAGGTCAAAATCTTGGCTTTGCGAAAGCTTGCAATTGGGGTGCAAAGCAGACGTATGGCGATTGGATTCTTTTTTTAAATCCCGATACTGAATTGTTCTCAGAAACTTTGCCGGTATTGGCTTCTCGGGTGCTTGCAACGAAAGATCATGTGGGTATTTTTGGGGCTCAGCTTCTTGATGAAAATGGCACTGTTGCGCGAACATGTGCGTACAAGCCCTCTGCGAGATCGTTCTTGTCACATACTCTTGGCGTTGATCGATTTTTTCCCAAGCTTGGTTACCCAATGCTTGCGTGGGATCATTTGCAAACCGCTAATGTGGATCATGTCATTGGAGCTTTTTATTTAGTTCGGAGCCAAGTGTTTAAGGCACTGAATGGCTTTGACGAACATTATTTTGTGTATCTCGAAGATTTGGATTTTTCTATCAGAGCAAAACAGTTGGGCTGGAATTCTCTTTATTTAAGTGAGGTGAAACTTTTCCATGAAGGAGGAGGAAGCTCCAAACAAATTCTGGCAACGCGCTTGTTTTATGACTTACGAAGCAGAATCATTTTTGCGAAAAAACACTTTGCCTTGGTGCATGCTTGGTTCCAAGTATTATGTATTTGTTTTATTGAACCATGGACTCGATTCTTGGGGGTTTGTTTCGTACCTTCACTGTCGAATTTTAAACAGTTGGGAACAGCATACCTGTTGTTGTTGCACTGGATGTTCCTTGCAAAACGAGGACACGAATGAAAGTTCTTGCATTGACCCGCTACGGACGCAAGGGTGCGAGTAGTAGGGTGCGATTCTTGCAATACGTTCCATATCTTGAAGCTCATGGCTGTGTCGTAACCATTAGTGCGCTGCTATCAGATCAATATGTTGATGTTCTATATCGACAAAAGAAGCAAGCGAAGTGGGAAATTGTTAAAGGATATTTCACCCGGATTCTTAAACTCCTGAGCATCAAAAGATATGATGTAGTTTGGATGGAAAAAGAATTATTTCCTGGATTTCCTGCATGGGTGGAATGGTTGCTACAAAAAATTGGCGTGAAATACATAGTGGATTATGATGATGCGGTATTTCACAATTATGATTTATCCAAGCGATTTATATACCGAAGTTTACTTAGAAATAAAATTGATCAAGTAATGCGTTTTGCTTCCATTGTCGTTGCTGGTAATGAGTATATCGCAGCACGAGCCAAAGCTGCAACAGCTCCGCAAGTCCAGATAATTCCATCAGTGGTGGATACAGCCAAATATTCTTTGCATAATAATCATGCAAATGAGAGGCTTCCTGTGGTTGGTTGGATTGGTACTCCTTCAACGATTCAATATTTGCAAGAGATCGCACCAGCATTGCTGTGTGCATATCAGAGACAGCCTTTTCTATTGCATGTGGTTGGTGCAGAATTTTCTTACCCAGGCCTCGAAATTGTTTGCAAAGTTTGGAAAGAAGATTTGGAAATTGAGTCGATTCAGCAATTTGATCTGGGCATTATGCCTTTAGCTGATACTCCCTGGGCAAAAGGGAAGTGTGGCTTCAAATTGATTCAATATATGGCATGCGGAATTCCTGTAATTGGATCTCCTATAGGAGTCAATCAAGAAATCCTTTCCGGTGGAGTTGGACATATTGCTGTGTCTGCTGAAGATTGGTGTACTTCGATTCTTCAGGTGGTTCGAAATCCAGAAGAGGCTGCATTCATGGGAACATTAGGGCGCATGAAAGCAGAGAATGTTTTTTGTCTTTCAATTTCTGCTCCTGTGTTATTAACTCTTTTGAAAAAAGCAGCGAGAAAATGAATGTTGTGGTTGTAATCCCAATATATAAGAAGAACTTAACGTTAGCAGAAGTTTCGTCCTTAGATCAAGCGTTACGGATTTTTCAAGCGCGAGATGTTCGTTTTGTTACATATCGTGATTTGGACTTGAGTGAATATCGAAATGTTTTAAAAAAACATGATTGCAACTGGGACGTTGTGTACTTTGATAAAAAATGGTTTAGTCGTTTGCGCAGCTACAGTCAAATGCTGATGCGCGATTTCTTTTATGAAGCTTTTTCTTCTTATTCTTTTTTGCAAATATATCAGCTTGATGCGTGGGTTTTTCGTGATGAGTTGGATCTTTGGTGTGAAAGGGGCTTTAGTTTCATTGGTGCTCCCTTTCTTGATCGAGAACCGTATTGTGTAGGTAATGGAGGCTTTTCTTTGCGTAGGGTTTCTGATTGTCGGCGAATTCTTTCATTGGGACATGAGCTCAATCAGAACGTCCCATTGGTGAATCCGCGCTTGCAAGATGATTGGCGACGGTTGAATTGGAAGGGAAGAATAATGGTGATTGCTCGGAGGTTTGGTCTATGCCGAAGTTACCGCTATTTTCTTGAAAAATCGACAATTGATGAAGATGCTTTTTGGGGGACAATGGCTCCCAATCTTCATGCGGGTTTTAGCGTTCCAAATGTTGATGTGGCTGCACGATATTCTTATGATGCGAATCCCAGATTAGCGAATCAGATCGCGAAGGGGATATTGCCTTTCGGATGCCA